>Ga0326728_10007882_pt1 | contig 26861 bp, 21 predicted proteins | sample MB3enrmetagenome_FD_207602 | JGI IMG/M metagenome (GOLD analysis project Ga0326728, IMG submission 207602) | Lab enriched peat soil microbial communities from McLean, Ithaca, NY, United States - MB31MN | ecosystem: Environmental > Terrestrial > Soil > Wetlands > Peat | place: USA: New York...
TTGTGCTCCCCTCGGGCGCGGTAGCGCAACTGGCTACGGAATTCAAGCCTCCCAAGGCCAATTGCTGCCTGCAATTCGCCGCGCAGAACTTCGCTGACCAGTTACAGGATTGGAACCAGTTAGGCCGTTACCACGACGACGATGCGGAGCTTGAAGCGCAACCGGCGCCAAAGGGGCGCGTAGTCTTCCTCGGCGACTCGATCACCGACGGTTGGAAGCTGGCGCAGTATTTTCCCGGCAAGCCTTATGTGAACCGCGGCATCAGCGGGCAAACCACACCGCAGATGCTGGTGCGCTTTTACCCTGACGTGCTCAATCTGCATCCTGCGGCGGTTATTATCCTGGCGGGCACTAACGACATTGCCCGCAACACAGGGCCGCAAACTGCCGAAATGATTGAGGACAATTTCCGAGCCATGTGCGACCTGGCAGAGAGGCATCAGGTCAAGGTAATCCTCTGCCTGTTGACTCCGGTTAGTGACTACACTGCACACAAACAGACGGAGCGCAGGCCGCCCACCGACATTCTGAAGCTCAACGCTTGGCTGCGCGGCTACGCTGCCGGAGTTAAGGCGCAGGTTGCGGATTACTATTCGGTGCTCGTGGATGATAAGGGCATGTTGAAGGAAGGCTATTCGGAGGACGGCTTGCATCCCAATGACCGCGGGTACGCGCTCATGGCTCCCGTGGCGGAGGCAGCCATCGCGCGGGCGCTAGGGGACGGGAAGTGAGGAGCAAGAAGCAAGGGGCAAAAGGACAAATTGTCCCAGGTGCCACGGACCATGGATGACGGACCAGCCGCACCGACATCCTGTCTGTTGAAAACCTGACGCCTCCAGCTTAACATCAGTCCTCGCCTGGCTCCGCGCAGGCCTTGCCGCCCTACGAGGTTCGCTGATGAACTACCCGGTCTGGGAACCCTTCATGTTAGGTGGCGGATTGGTAATCGGCATCATCGCCATCCTCCACGTCTTCGTTTCGCACTTTGCCGTGGGCGGCGGTTTGTTTCTGGCGCTCACCGAACGCAAGGCCTATCGCGACAACAATCCCGCGCTGCTGGAATACGTCAAATCCCACTCGAAGTTCTTCGTTCTTGTGGTTCTCGTCTTTGGAGCGGTGAGCGGCGTCGGCATCTGGTGGAGCATCGGCTTGGTGAATCCAGAGGCCACGGCGACACTCATTCACGTTTTCGTTTGGGGATGGGCCATCGAATGGGTCTTCTTCGTCGTGGAGATTGCCGCAGCCTTCATCTACTATTACGGCTGGGACCGGCTTGACGCGAAGACGCACCTGCGGGTGGGATGGATCTATTTCGCGGCAGCGTGGGCCAGCCTGCTGGTGATCAACGGCATCCTGACATTCATGCTGACGCCGGGCAGATGGCTCCAGGCACAAACCTTCGCCGCAGCGTACTTCAATCCCGGCATGTTTCCTTCCTTGGTGGTTCGGACCTCCGTGTGCATTGCCTTGGCTGGTGTTTATGCCTTGATTACCTCTTCTGCGGTTCGCGACGCAGCCCTGCGAAGTCAGGTTGTCAGCTACGCCGCCAAATGGCTGTTGCTGGGCACGCTGATAATTCCTTTTGGGGGAATCTGGTACATCTCCGCGCTTCCCGCCCTGGCGCGTGAAATCTCGATGGGCGGGGCCCCGGCGGTCAGCATCTTTGCCGGTCTCTCGATATTCTTTTCAGCCCTGGTCATGGCTTTCACCTACTTCGGTCCCCTCCAGCGCCCACGCCAATTCAACCTGGTCTTCGCTTTCCTGATTGCCGTTCTTGCCCTCTCCACAACCGCGGGTACCGAATGGGTTCGCGAAGCGGTGCGCAAGCCCTACATCATTTACGGCTACATGTACTCGAACAGCCTGCGCCTGGCAGATGTGCCGCGCGTTCGGGCGCAGGGCGTGCTCAAGTCAGCGCGCTGGGTTCGCCATCGCGACCTTGATCCCCGAGACTTGCAGCCCGCGGGCGAGGAGATTTACCGGGTGCAGTGTGCGAGTTGCCATACCGTGGACGGATACAACAGCATCCGCCGCGCCGTCAGAGGTTGGAGCTGGGCGATGATCGACTACGAGCTGGACCATCTCAGCTCCTTGGGAGGCTTCATGCCGGCCTTCGCGGGGACCGAAGCGGAGCGTCAGGCGTTGGGCGCCTGGCTGACGACTTTGAATCCACCGCCCGCAGATATCTCCATCGCGCCGGAAGCCGCGGCGGTAGAAATCCAGTCCCAGGACGCGATTGGCAAAGGAGCGCCGCAGCCATGAATCCCGTTATTCCGGGACCAGTTCCAGTACCGTTGCCGGCGCCGCCGGGGCTGCTGGATTTTCTGCTGGTGTTCACGTTTATCCTGCACATGCTGGCGATGAACTTTCTGCTGGGTGGAGTCATAATCCTGAGCGTCTCCGGTTACCTTGGCCGGCGCGACTCCCGGTATCATGAATTGACGCGGCGGGTTTCCCGCGTTCTGCCTCCCGTGGCGGCTTTCACCATCACGCTGGGGGTGGCCCCGCTGCTGTTCCTTCAGCTTGTTTACGGGCAGTTCTTTTACACGTCTTCGGTTCTCATGGCATGGTATTGGCTCGCCGTCGTGTTCCTGGTTCTGCTCGGGTACTATGGCGTCTATTGGCATCAATTGCGGCACGACGAACTTGGGCCAAAGGGCGCTTGGGTAATGCTGGCGACTGCCGTGCTCTTTCTGCTTGTGGCCTTCATCTTTACGCAGAACATCACGGCCATGCTGCATCCCCAGGATTTCTATCCCCGCTTCATGAACGGCCAGGTGGGGAAGATCTTCGGCCCGGTGCCTCTTCTGAACCTGGCGCGACTGGCTCACTTCGTAGTGGCCGCAGCAGCCATAGCCGGGTTTGGGATAGCGCTGCTTTCCAGCCGGTGGCGAGCGGACTCGCCGGAGTTCGCGGATTGGGCCAGACGTTACGGCGTAACCTGGTTCATGGGCGGTACGTTGCTGCAATTCCTGGTCGGGCTGTGGTTTTTGTTCAGCCTTCCTGCGGAAATCCGCCAGGCGCTGGTAGGCGAGAAGTTCGCCGTGGGCGTGCTGGTCTTAGGCATTTTGCTGGCCTTGGTTGCGCTTTTGACCGTTGCCATGAGCTTGGGGGCGGCGAGCGTTGCCGTCCTGGGTACGGTCTGCGCAATGGCAGTGCTGCGGCATCTCGTGCGCCTGGCGTATCTGCGCCCGTACTTCGATGCGCACTCGCTGCCGGTCCAGGGTCAGTGGGTGGTTTTTTCGATATTTGTGGCCCTGCTGTTGGCGGGGCTAGCTACGGTGGGCTGGATGCTCTACGTTTTCTATCGGCCTGCTGCCGATGGCCGCCGGGTATCCGTCTAACGTATGCTGGTGACCGCGGCGCAGGCCGCAGACGAAAGCGTAGGGATGTGGTGAGTGTTTCAAGTTGTGTCGAGTTTCTCTGCGCTGTCTCGAGAGTCACGTCATTCCCGCGAAAGCGGGAATCCATCGGTTTCAGGACGGACAATGGGCCCCCGCTTTCGCGGGGGCGACGCAGACTGACTTTCATTTCGATGGGCGGGGCGGAAGCCCGTGAGCGCTCGGGATGACAGACAGTTGTCCTCCCGGCACTTTCCCGGTAAGATTCGACTGGATGGCAAATCGATTTTACAGCGTAGCGAGCCGGAAGCGGAGGCAGAATGCGAAGACTCTTTATAGGCGTGATGATTACGTTTCTTCTGAGCGTTCCTGTGGCCCGCCGAGCAATGGGGCAGGACCGAAACCAATTCAGAACGGAAAGTAAAGGGCTCAAGGCGCGCCAGAAGCGGGAACGAAAGATGCTGAAGGCACAGCAGAAGATCCAAAAACGCTCCTGGAAGAGCGCGCACATGACGAAGGCGAACCGGGTGCAGGCCAAGCACCAGATGAAGCGTGAGAAGCAGAATCTTTACCGGCAACAAAAGAACGATCGCCAGGATCTAAAAGACCGTCAGCGATTGGTCAAGGAACGGATGAGGCAGGTTCGTTAGCCTCGGTCATGGGAGGTTGCCATGAGGCGAATCGTTGTGTTGTTGGCTTTGGCATCGTTGTTGGCGCCGGTGCTGAAGGCGCAGGACGCCCAGCAGCAGAGCGGCGATCAAGAGCAACGACCCACGCTCGGTCCCAAGCCTGGGCCCAATGAGTCCGGTCCCCGGACTGCCACTGTGAATGACTACCGGAAGCTGGTGCGAATCCGGACGCTTTACGTGGAGAGAATGGACAATGATCTGGGTGAAAAGCTGGTGGCAAGCCTGGGAAAGCTCGGCCGTTTCAAAATCGCTACCAACGCGAAGGAAGCTGACGCCATCGTGAGGGGCTCATGTCTGGAATCGCGCCGGCTGAAACGCTTGCACACCGAAGTGTCTATCACCGACCGAGGCGGCGGATCAATCTGGCAAGACATTATCCTCCGGCCCTACAACCCGCCCTCCCTTGCCCAGGCCGTCAACGAAACCGCGCAAGTGATAGCCGAGCACTTGGGCGAAAGCATTAACCAAGCGGGAATGAAGTAAGGTTGGGATACAGGTTTCGGGATTCAGGGTTCAGGGCTGAGTTTGTCAGGTTGCCAGCGGAGCAAGGGAGCAAGCAGCTATGCATCGGTGCCATCGCCAATTCCTGTCGCCGGGTTTCCAAACCGGATTCCTGCCGTGCTGGATCCTGACTCCTGACTCCTGACTCCTGTTCTTATGCATCTGCGCGATTTCCGTCCCGAGGATCTCGAGACACTTTACAGAATCGACCAAGCTTGTTTTGCGCCAGGGATTTCGTATCCTCGAGAGGCCTTGAGTGAGTTCATCGGCAACCGGCGAAGCAGGACGTGGGTGGCGGAAGAGAAAGGAGAAGTCGCCGGCTTCCTCATCGCCGAACGCGAGGCGCGCAAGGTCGCACACATTGTGACCATCGACGTTGCGGAAGGCTGGCGCCGGCAGCGCGTGGGGAGCTTGCTGATGGATGCCGCCGAGGAATGGGCGCGGGAGCAGCAACTGGTGTTGGTTTACCTCGAAGCGGCAGAGAACAACGCACCGGCGCGAAGCTTCTATGAGGCTCGAGGTTACAGGAAAGCAGACCACGTCCGAAACTATTATTCGGACGGCGCTTCGGCGTGGATCATGTTGAAGTGGTTGAAGGGAAAAGCACCTGGGTAGGGGCACGCCATGGCGTGCCCCTTCGATGACGATTGAGCGCCCGCTGTTGTGTAAGGGTTCGAATCCTGAGGAGCCCATGCCCACCAAACTGCAATCCTCCGACGGCAAGACCATTGTCGTTGCCATCTTCATCGCGGCTCTTTCACTGGGCATCGCGATCAAATACTTCGCCCGGGCCTTTCCCGAAGCGGCGATTGAGTTTCGCGTCAACCGGGATGACTCCGCTCCCTTAGCGCAGAAGTTCCTTGCCGATCGGGGCTCCAAGCTGGACGGCTATCGGCATGCCGCGAAATTCGATTACAGCGACGAAGAAAAGGTTTACCTGGAGCGTACGCAGGGACTGGAACGGATGAATAGCCTGACCCGCGGGCCGATTCGTCTCTGGCGTTGGTCGCACCGCTGGTTCAAGCCATTACAGGAGGAAGAATTCCGCGCGGACGTCACGCCCGCCGGCGAGGTGGTCGGGTTTAATCACGAAATCCCCGAAGCCGCACCAGGCGCCTCCCTCGATCAGGCTGCTGCCCGCACGATCGCAGAGGCATTCCTCACGCAGGTGATGCGGCGGAATCTCGCCGACCTCGAGTTCGTTGAGACCGAAACGGAAAAGCGCCCGGCACGCACCGACCACGACTTTACCTGGAAGCAGAAAAGTGTCGAGTTGGGCGATGGGAGCCTGCGCGTGGAAGTGCTGGTCGATGGCGACCAGGTGGCAGGGTACCGGGAGTTTGTCAAGGTTCCGGAGCAGTGGACGCGCGACTACGAAAAACTGCGCTCGCGCAACGATGCCGCGCAGGTCGTGGACGAGGTCTTCTGGATTTTGTTAAGCGTGGCCATGCTGGTGATCTTGATTCGCCGCCTGCGCGATCGTGATGTGCCGGTTTGGATGGCGCTGGCGTTCGGCGGGGCCGCTGCGGCGCTCTACTTCCTTGGCCAGCTCAATAGCTTCTCGCTGGCTGAATTCGGCTACCTAACCACGGACTCGTATACGAGCTTCATCACTAAGTCCCTGGGGGGCGCCCTGCTTGAGGCAGTGGGCACGGGCGCAGCGATATTCCTGCTGGTCGCCGCTTCCGAGCCCATGTACCGTGAGAGTTATCCGAATCAAATCGCGTTGCGAAGATACTTCACTTGGCGGGGTCTGCGCAGCCGCTCGTTCTTTATTGCCAACGTGGTTGGAATCACCCTCACCTTCTTCTTCTTTGCTTACCAGACCGTGTTCTATCTTGCCGCCAATAAGATGGGGGCGTGGGCGCCTGCCGATCTTCCGTTTACCGACCTGCTGAATACAAAGTTCCCCTGGATTACCGTGCTCTTCATTGGTTTCTTCCCGGCCGTGTCGGAAGAATTGCAGTTCCGGGCGTTCTCAATTCCATTCCTGAAGAAATTGCTGCACTGGGGGCCGCTGGCGGTGGTGATTTCGGCCTTCATGTGGGGATTCCTGCACGCGGCGTACCCGAACCAACCCTTCTTCATTCGCGGGCTCGAAGTCGGAATGGGCGGCGTGGTAATGGGTGTGATCATGCTGCGCTACGGCATCATGGCCACCTTGATCTGGCACTATTCCGTGGATGCGCTTTACACCGCCTTCCTTCTGATCCGGTCGCCGAATCATTACCTGGCGATATCAGGCGCGGTCGCCGCGGGTATCATGCTCATCCCGCTCTTGGTGGCGGGGCTCGCCTATTGGCGCACCGGCACGTTCAGCGATAGTGAATCCCTGACGAACGCTCACGCGGGAATTTCCAGGCCGGTCCGCGAAGAGACGGCGGAGTCGCAAGCGGCAATTGTTTATCAACCTCTGTCGCAGAACCGGTTGACCACGGCCGGAGTTCTCTCCCTGGTCTTTATTCTGCTGGCGCTGATTCCGGTCTATCGTTTCGGGCAGGGCCTCTCGTTGCGGATCACTCGTGACCAGGCCGTCCGCTCGGCAGACGCCTATCTCCAACAGCAGCGCGTAGACCCGGCACGCTACCGCCACGCGGCGTGGATTCGCGATAACGTCGACCCGCTGGCGCTTCGCTATCTGCTCGAGCACAAGACTATCCGCGAGTCCGATCGGATTTATCGGCAGGCGACACGACTTGCGATCTTCGACGTGCGTTACTTCCGGCCTCTGGAGAAGGAAGAGCACCACGTCTTCCTGGATCCGACCACCGGCCAGGTGTTCGGCTATCGAAGTTTGTTGGACGACAACGCGCCCGGCGCTTCGCTTTCTCCTGAACAGGCGCAGACGATTGCGGCCGCGTATGTCGAGCAGCAAGGCTACCATCTTTCGGACTTCGATCTCCAAAGTTCGGAGGCGGTGAAGCGGAAGGCCCGGGAAGATTACACGCTGGTGTGGCAGGCGAAAGCGGGCGACCCGCGGAACGTGGCAGGCGCATATTATCGGCTCGCAGTGGACGTTGCGGGGGATAAGGTGGTGGGGCTTTCGCACTTGTTCAAACTGCCGGAAGCTTGGGAACGGGAGCAGAGTTCCTCGAGACTGGTCAACACCCTCCTCTCCATGGCGGGCATTCTGGTGGGCTTGGCCTTGGTGGGAGCGGGGGTAGTCCTGCTGGTCCTTCGGATCAGGTCCGGCGAGATCGCCTGGCGTGCAGCAGTCAGAATAGGCGCCTTGATCTTCGTATTGATGGCTGTCTCCGAGCTTACCGAATGGTCGCAGTTGGATCGGCAGTATGCGACTACCCTCCCTCTCGCCACCTGGCGGCTGTTTGAAGTGGTGAGCATGGTCGTTCTACCATTGCTGGCGGGGCTGCTCTGCTGGCTGTCGGTTGGCCTCGCAGCGAGCCTCTATCCGGAAGCCTGGCAACTCTTGCGAGGGAGCGCTCGACGGCTCTGGCGGCGAGATGCGGCAGTATGTATCGTGCTGGCTTTGGCGACGCGGATCGGTCTCGCAAAGCTGGCAGCGGTCTTTGCCGGCCGCTTTCACGCCCTCGCCCCTGTTGATACAGACCTTTTTCCTGAAATTTTCAATGCTTCGTATCCGGGGCTGAACTCATTCCTGGGCGCGCTGGAGTGGAGCGTCTTCTATCTGTGCGGGTTGGGAGTGGCATTCTACGTTATTCGCCTGGGATGGAGGAAGCGGGAGTGGTGGCTGTGGGCTGGAATAGCGTTGCTGCTGGTTCGACTGGGGCCGGCGGGGGCGCATTCGTTTCCCGAGTTCTTCGCCTCGTGGGTGACGAGCTTCATTCCTCTTGGCGCCGCGGTGGCGATAGTCTTCTGGTTCTTCCGAGATAACATCCTGGCGTATTTCGGCGCTATCTTCTGCCTGCAAGTGGCGCAGCCGTTGATTTCGTTGTTCTCCCAACCGGTGGGCTTCTACCGGTGGAATGGCCTGCTGCTGGCCGGGCTGGCGGTTCTGGCTCTGGGATGGATGTTTTTGGGCGGCAGGGAAGGCGAGGCTCTGAGAGTGACATGATTAAGCTGGACGAAGTCGAAGCACGAGTGCTCGGCGCGCTGCTGGAAAAAGAGATCACTACGCCGGAATACTATCCCCTCTCGCTGAATGCGCTTATTAATGCCTGCAACCAGAAATCGAATCGCGATCCGGTGATGGCGCTGGACGAGAGCGCGGTAAGGTCGGCGCTGGAAAGCCTGAACGGGAAGAACCTCGCAGGCCAAGCCTCGAGCGCCGACAGCCGAGTTCCGAAGTACATCCATCACTTGCAGGAAGTCTTTAACTTCGATCGAAGAGAATCGGCGGTGCTTTGCGTGCTGCTGCTGCGCGGCCCGCAGACTCCGGGCGAATTGCGCGGACGTACGGAACGAATGTACAGGTTCGATGACCTGAGCGCGATGGAGTCCGCGCTGCACTGCCTGATGGAACGAGAGCCTCCCCTGGTGATGAAACTGCCGCGCCAGCCCGGCACGAAAGAATCGCGTTATGCGCACTTGCTGTCAGGTGAACTGGAAGAGTGGAGCGCGCCAGTGGAAACACCGGCGGCGGCCTCCCCAGGCGGCCAAGAGGACGAGCGGATCACCCGTTTGGAAACTGAACTCGAGACCCTGCGAAAGGAACTCGCGGACGTCAGGCACGACCTGGAGGATTTTCGTAAACAATTCGAATGACTTGGTAGCGCGGGCTTGCTTTGTGGGTCTGGGGCTGTTCCTTCGCGCGTCTCTCTGGGCGAAGCGGAGAGTCTCCACGTTTCGCTTGACTTCGCGGCGCTGGCGCACCTTTGGAGCGATGCGCTGGCGCCGCTACTCCGCCTGACCTGAGGCGCGGTCCACCGGGAAAACCTTCAGAGCGACTGGATAACCACTCGCCTTCCCGTTCGGCAATTCAACAACTAAGCCATCGCTGGTGCGGTTCCACTTGACTGGTGCCTTCGAACCAAGCATCTGGACTGCCTTGATCTCTCGCTTCGTCAACTCGGATCCTTCGGCCAGTGATTTGATGCGCAGTTTGCCATCTTCCGGCCATGCTAGGGCGATTGCATAGAGTGTGTCGCCCTTGGCGGTAAAGCGGATATCCTCGGCGGTGTATCCGCTGGTGGCGGTGTCCTTGAAAGAGCCGCCCACCACCTTGGTCGGACCCTCGCCGAAGATTTTCCAAGGCCGCGTCGAGTAGATTGCGTCGCCGTTGACGGCGAGCCATTTGCCCATGTTCAGCAGGATCTTCTGGACTTCGTCAGGAATAGTACCGTCGGACTTGGGACCGATGTTCAGCAGCAGGCAGCCGTTTTTGCTCACAATATCCACCAGTTCATCAATCAGTGATTCCGGCGTGCGGAACTTCTCGTCTTTGATGTACCCCCAGGACTTCTCGCCCACGGAAGTGTCCGTTTGCCAGAAGGTAGGGCGCAGCAGATCCAGTTGCCCGCGTTCGATGTCCAGCACGGCAGCGTGTTCCGGAAACGCTTTGTTCTTGTAGTTGATTGCGACCGTGTTTTTCCATTCCGTGGCGCGGTTGTAATAGAAGGCGCCAAACTTCTGGAGATAAGGCTGGAACACCGGCTGCTCGATCCACCAGTCGAACCAGACAATCTCCGGATGGTATTTGTCCACAATCTCGCTGCTGCGCGCCAGCCAATTGTCGAGGTAGGCGTGATCGGGCTGATCCTTATCGGATTGTGCCGGACCATAAAAACTCGCGTAGCGCGGATCGTTGACGTCGGAGTCAAAGTTCCTGCCTCCGTTGAAAAACCACCAGTGCTCAGCGCGGTGCGAGGAGGCCCCGAAATGCAATCCTTGTTTGCGCACGGCCACGGAGAGTTCGCCGACCACGTCGCGCTTCGGGCCCATTTTCGCCGCGCACCACTCCGTGAGGTCGGAAGCGTACATTGGGAAGCCATCGTGATGCTCCGCGACCGGCACGACGTACTTTGCTCCGGACCTCTTGAACAGTTCCGCCCACTGGTCGGCGTTGAACTTCTCGGCCTTGAACATGGGGATAAAGTCCTTGTAGCCGAACCGGGACTGCGGGCCGTAAGTGTCCACATGATGCGCGAAGACTGGACTATCCATCAGGTACATGTTTCGGGGATACCATTCGCTGTCGAAGGCCGGCACGCAATAGACGCCCCAATGGATGAAAATTCCGAACTTGGCGTCTTCATACCAATTGGGAACTTGAAATCTTTCCAGAGAATCCCAGGATGCGCCGAAGGGACCCTTAGCAACCACGGCGTCAACTTTTTTGAGGGCCCGCTCAACTGTTTTATCGGCGGCTATTGCTGGCGATGGTATCACTGAGTACAGCAACATTGAGAATATGACGGCTGCTGCCCAATGACTGGAGCGGACATACGGCGCCTGCGTTGAGGCCTTTATAACGGCTGTAAGTCGGGCGTTTCTCATATTAGCCTGCCTGAAGACGTGATTTCGCTTTGACGCGAACATTCGAACTTGCTGCGCTGAGCGAGTTGCGTACCGGCGGGTTTGCCGGCCGTGTAGAGGCAACCGCAAGAGCCCGGCAGAAGAAAAACGTTGACGACGGCGGGCTCTCGCTTCTCACCACGCAGGATTTTGCCATAAGGTAGCACCAACGGCTACCCCATTTTGCGTCCTGGGAATGGGTTCAAAGTCTATCGAATTGATTATAAAGGGCTTATCTAAAATCAGGCGAGTTGTCAGAAAAAGGCAGGAGAAATGGAAAAAACCCTTGACAAGCAAGGGGCGAGAACGTATGTTTGTGGAGCAAAGTAGTCAGTGGTGGTCAAAAGTGGTTTTCAGAGGAGGGGCCCCCTCGGCCCTGTGGCACTTCGGGATTCCGCATGTTCCGTGGCAATTATCCCGCGACCGTGGATGGCAAAGGCCGGTTGAAATTCCCGGCTGCCATCAAGGCCATTCTGGACGACGTCCACGCCGCCGACTTCTACGTCACGAGTCTTGATGGTCAATCAGTGCGCATCTACCCCTTTCAGGAATGGCTGAAGCTCGAGGACAAGTTGAAACAACAGCCCTCCATGAATAAGTCAGTGAAAAAGTTCCTGGATAGGACCAATTACTATGGTCAGACCGCTCGCACCGACAGTCAAGGGAGAATTCTAATCCCCTCTTTATTGCGGGAATCGGCCGCCATGCAAGGAGAAGTCGCGGTGCTTGGTTATTTGAACTATCTGGAGGTTTGGAACAACCAGCGCTACGTCGAGCACCTGGAGAAGGAGCCGTTCACTGACGACGACATGAAAGTTTTGAGCGATTTAGGGATTTAGCTGGATGCGCGCACACGTGCCTGTACTGTGGCGAGAGGCAATCGAGATTTTGAACGTGCAGCCTGACGGATATTACATTGACGTGACCCTGGGGGCAGGGGGACATGCCGAAGAGATCCTTCGGCGTCTGGAAAAAGGGAAACTGTTAGGGATCGAATGCGACCCGGCGGCGCTGGCTTTCGCTCGGGAGCGGCTGAAGAACTTCGGGGAAAAGCTGATTACCATGCTCGGGAACTTCGCACAGATTAGCGACCTGCACGCGGCGAGCGGGTTTCCGCCTGTCGATGGCGTGCTTGCTGACCTGGGCATGAGCACGATGCAACTCGAAGACGCGTCGCGCGGCTTCTCTTTCAACACGCCAGGGCCTCTCGACATGAAGATGGGTCCGAGTTCAGGACCCAATGCCGCAGAGCTGGTGAACGAGATGAGCGAGCAGGAACTGGCCGACGTAATTTTCAAGCTTGGGGAAGAGCGCCACTCGCGCCGAGTCGCGCGAGCGATTGTGAAGGGCCGTCCGTATCGATTAGCCACCGAACTGGCGCAGGTGGTGACGCGAGCGATCCCCTCCCGGGCGGCCCTCCACCAGATTCATCCGGCGACGCGCACTTTCCAGGCGTTGCGCATGGCGGTGAACCGGGAACTCGAGTGCCTCGAGTCGCTGTTGGCGCAGGTGCTGGGCGTGCTCAAGCCAGGGGGTCGAGTGGTGATTCTGAGTTTTCATTCCCTTGAAGACAGGCTAGTCAAGTGGACTTTCAGAACCTGGCAGCGGGAAGGCCGGGCCAAGATTCTAACGCGGCGCGTGGTGCGTCCGAGCGAAGAAGAAACTGCCGCTAATCCGCGCTCACGCAGTGGGAAGCTGCGTGCGGCGGAAAGCTGTGCAGGGTAATTCCGGGAGTTCGGAACTACCTCGAAGTGGTCTTCGGGGCAATAGCGCGCGGCCGACGAGATGGGCATTCATAGGAAAGGAGGGACGGGGGAAGATGCGGCAGGGGCTTGAGCTTCCTGCTGCTCATGAGCCTCCCGGGTCTGGAATATGGCGACGGTAGCGGTCACATTGCCGAAACTAAGGCGGCGTCCGATAAACGCCTTGGCTGCCGGCCGAGCGAGTTTCCCCGAGATCTACTACACCAAGCACATTGACAACTCCCGTCTGGTGCGGGAGGCGGCTTTGGGCAAGTGGCGCGACTATTTCAAGCTGGTCGTGTTGGTGGCGCTGGCTTTTGTCCTCGGTTTGCTTTTCTCGTGGCAGCATTTGCAGTGCGTGCAGGACGGGTACGAGATTCAGGGGCTGAAGAAGGAGTACGCCAGGCAGCAGGAATGGAACCATCAACTGAGGCTTTCCCAGGCCAAGCTGGCGGATCCGCAAAGAATCGGCGCCCTGGCGGGGAGTCTCGGCATGGTATCGCCCAGCCCGAAACAGGTCATCCAGTGGAGCGGGGCGAACGAACCGGCGCAATAAGTTCCGGAGAGTGCTCAGCGTACTTGTATCTCCCCAGCGTCGGCGACCGTATTCCGAGCGGGCGTTAGTCTCATGGTGCTTCGCATAAGCCACTCGCAGCCGAAAAAAAAGTACAAGTCCCACCCCGCGAAACGCGATCTGATATTGGGTGGCCTGCTGGTTTTCTGGATGTTCGGCCTGGCCGCCCAGCTTTACCACTTACAAGTCATTGATTATGCCGATCTGCTGGCGAAAGCGCAGCGCCAGCAACAACACGTGATTGAAATTGCGCCCCGGCGCGGCGAAATCTACGATCGGCAGATGAATCCACTGGCCATGAGCCTGTCGGTGGATTCCGTCTTCGCGGATCCAAGTGAGATGCCTGACCCCAAGATGGCGGCGGATTTACTCGCCCCGGCCCTGGGCATCGACGCGAGCGACCTTCTGGGCCGGCTGACGAACTCCCGCTCGTTCTGCTGGGTGAAAAGAAAAGTCACCCCCGAGGAAGCCAAGCGCGTCCGCGAACTCAACCTGAAAGGAATCTACTTCCAGCCGGAGAGCGAGCGCTTCTACCCCAAGGACGATTTGGCAGCCCACATCGTGGGCTATGTGGGTTTGGATGACAAGGGGCTCGCGGGCCTCGAGTACGGCATGGACAAAACCATTCGGGGTCGCCCAGGCCGCGTGCTGGTGGCGACGGATGCCAGGCGCAAGTCATTTCAATCCACGGAGTGGGCGGGAGCACCGGGCAAGAATGTTGTCCTGACCTTGGACCAAACAATCCAGTATTTCGCGGAAAAGGGCTTGGCGGAGGCGGTGGAGAAATGGCATGCTGCCGGCGGCGCGGTCGTGGTCCAGAACCCCAATACGGGTGAAATCCTGGCCATGGCCAGCCAGCCCACCTTCGATCCCAACCGATTCTCAGCGAGCCCTCCGCGCGCGCTCGAGAACCGCGGCGTGGCGTGGGTATACGAGCCCGGCTCAACCTTTAAGCTCGTCGCGTTGTCAGCCGTTCTGGAAGAGAAACTGGCGAGGCCCGAGGAAATCATCGACTGCCAGATGGGCAGCATCGTACTTGCGGGTCACGTGATTCACGATCACAAACGGTTCGGCGCGCTGACGGTGCAGGATGTGCTGGTGAATTCCAGCGACGTGGGAACGATCAAGCTGGGGATGCGGCTGGGTGAGCAACGCCTCTACAAGTACATTCGAAATTTCGGCTTCGGTGAGAAGACCGACATCGAACTGCCGGGTGAGGAACGCGGACTGCTGAAGCCCCCCAGCCGTTGGTCAGGGCTCTCGATCGGCGAAATCTCGATGGGCCAGGAAGTTGGCGTGACGGCGGTTCAACTGGTCACGGCTTACTCCGCAGTGGCCAACGGGGGCGTATTGCTCGAGCCGCGTTTGGTGCGTGACCTCTTTCTTGGCCAAGCTCACGACCCCCTGCCTCCGGTTCCGGGTCACCGCGTGATCAGCGAACGGACGGCAAGCCTCATGAAGCAGTTTCTTACGGCCGTAGTGCAGAGGGGAACCGGCAAGCCGGCGCAACTTACCGGCTATACGTCAGCCGGCAAGACTGGCACGGCACAGAAGATCGATCCCTCCGGCGCCTACTCCAAGTCGCACTACGTGGCCTCTTTTGTTGGCTTCGCTCCTGTCGGGAAACCGGCGGTAACCATTCTGGTGGTTATCGACACGCCGGTGGGAGCAATTTACGGGACTGATGTGGCAGCCCCAGTGTTCAAGTCCATCGCAGAGCAGACTCTAGGATACATGAACGTTCCGCAGGACATTCCCACCCCAAGGCCGCAATTCATAGCCTCAACGCCCGCCGGGGTTCCGGGCCAGAAACTCGGAAGCCTGCACGGGAGCCTTCCCAAGGACGCTGATCACCGACAGGCTGCCACTTCACCCGTTCAAACCGCATCATTCTCGATGACTGAGCCAGCCGGAGTTACGATCGACCAGGAAGCGGAAGGTGCTGCCGCGCCCCCAACTCTGCTGTTGGACAACGGCCCGCACGTAAACGTTCCGGACTTCTCCGGGCTGGCGGCGCGCAATGTAGCCCAGGAGTGCCAGAAGTTGGGCCTCGAGCTCAGTCTTCTGGGCAGCGGATTGGCCGTCGAGCAAAGCGTCCCTGCGCATTCGCAGGTGGCGCCGGGAACACGATTGGTGGTAAGGCTGTCAAGATTCGCGCAGTGATATAATGCGAGTGGGAAATGAAACTGAACGAGTTGCTGCAAGGGCTGGACGGCCTCGACATTGGCCTGGAAGTCGAGGGCGAGGTTACCTCTTTAGCGTACGATTCACGTCAAGTTCGGCGGGGAAGCCTTTTCTTTGCTATTCAGGGCGAGAAAGCCGACGGGCACACATTTATTTCCCAAGCCCTCGACCGGGGCGCGATGGCCGTCGTCAGCGAGCGCCAGCCGCCCAAGGAATTGGCAGGGCGCTGGGTGCGAGTGCCTCGAATTCGGCGGGCGCTCTCAACGGCCGGACGCCGCTTCTATGGCCTGTCTGATCTACACCTGAAACTGGTAGGAATCACCGGTACAAACGGGAAGACGACGACTGCGTTTTTGGTGGATAGCATTCTGCGCGCAGCAGGAATTCGCACCGGCCTATTCGGGACGATTGAGTACCGAGTTGGCGGCCGCACGCTGCCGGCGCTCAACACCACACCGGAGTCGCTGGATTTGTGGTCTTACCTCGCCCAGATTGTCGAGGCCGGGGGCGATGGCGCCGTGATGGAGGTCTCCTCGCATGCGCTGGCTCAAGAGCGGGTCTGGGGCTTCCCGTATTACGTTGCCGTCTTCACGAATTTGACCCGCGACCACTTCGATTATCACAAGGACTTCGAGCACTACTTCGAAGCCAAGCGTCGCTTGTTTGAGGGCCTTGGCACGCCTCCACCGGCATCTGCGGTGATTAACATCGATGACCCCTGGGGCAGGAAGCTGCTTGACCTGCGGGGTTCACGGCAGTTGACCTACGGCATGAACTCGAATGCCCAGGTTAAAGTGAAGCGTCTCGACAGCCGCCATGACGGGCTGGAAGGCACGATCATAACCCCGGCCGGCAAACTGGAGCTTGCATCCCCCTTGGTGGGCCGGGCCAACCTGGCAAATATCCTGGCCGCTACCGCAGCTTCCATTGCCTATGGCGTCCCACTTGAAAAGATCGAAGAGGGGCTCAGCAATCTGAAAGCAGTTCCGGGACGTTTCGAGCGTATCGATGAAGGCCAGTCCTTCCTCGTCGTGGTGGATTACGCACACACCGATGATGCTTTGCGGAACGTCCTGAGCACGGCGCGCGAACTAACGCGCAACCGGCTTATCGTGGTATTTGGGTGCGGGGGCGAGCGAGACCGCGCGAAACGGCCCATGATGGGCGAGGCGGCTGGCTCGTTGAGCGATCTTGCCGTGCTTACCTCGGATAATCCTCGCAGCGAAGACCCACTGCTCATCATGAATGACGCTCTAGTGGGCTTACAGAAGGCCGGGAAGCCGTATTGGGCTGAAGTAGATCGGGAAAAAGCCATCCGCAAAGCTCTCGAGGAAGCCCGCGAGGGTGATGTGGTAGTCTTGGCTGGAAAGGGGCATGAGACTTACCAGATACTCAAAGACGGGTCGATTCCATTCGACGATCGTGAAGTAGCCCGAAGAGTGCTGCGTGAAATGGGCTATTCCGGCCGGGCCAATTAAGGCTGTGCACTCCCCTCCTTAAGCAAGGAGGGGAATCAATATGAAACTTACCTTGGGCGACATCGCGACACTGCTTCATTCTCACTGCGGCGTCCCCGACCGAATGGTCACCGGGTATTCGCTGGACTCCCGGTCGATCGGGCTGGGTCAGCTCTTCTTTGCGATGCGGGGGCCGCGATTCGATGGGCACCAGTTCGTTGCCCAGGTCGTTGAGCGCAAGGCTGCCGGGGCGGTAGTGGAGAAGGTTTTTTTTGATCAAGCGTCGCCGGAACTCAAGCCGGCTCTCGTTCCAGTCGAGAACCCACTCGAGGCGCTCCAGGATTTGGGACGGGCCGTGCGCCGCAAGTGGGGGCGGCCGCTGGTCGCAGTAACGGGCAGCACTGGAAAGAGCACCACGAAGGAGATGACCGCCGCGTTACTGGGCCGGTGCTTTGTGGTGCACCGCTCGGCCGGAAACTTGAACAACCACTACGGCCTGCCGTTAACCCTTTTGGGACTCGATGCGGAGCATGAGATTGCTGTGGTGGAACTCGCCATGTCTGCCGCCGGCGAGATTGCGCATTTGGCACTGATAGCTGAGCCGGAGACTGGCGTGGTGACGAACGTCGCACCGGTGCATCTGGAGTTCTTTGATTCTGTAGATTCCATCGCCAAAGCAAAGCGAGAACTAGTTGAAAACCTCTCGTCGCGCAGCGGCCCCCCGACTGCCGTCTTGAACTACGATGATCCCCGCGTGCGGAAATTCGCAGAGGAGTTTCAGGGGCAAGCGGTTACATTCGGAATGGGATCCGGCGCGGACTTTCAAGCCCTTTGGGTCAAGCACGGCGAAAGAATTGGCAGCGAGTTCCGGGTCGTAGGACCGAACTTGGATTGCGATTTTCTCCTTCCCGTTCCGGGACGCCACAACGTCCAGAATGCACTGGGTGCTATCGCTGTGGCCTCCGAGTTCGATATCCCCGCCGTGGAAATGCGCCGTGCTTTGGCTGAATTCCAGAGTATTCCGCAAAGGGGAGAGAGTTTCACGCTGCCCGGACCGGTGACGATTATCAACGATTCCTACAACTCGAACCCGCAGGCCATGGAGTGCATGCTGGAGACGCTTCTGGAGTGGCCCGGCGCTCGCCGCAGGATTGTTGTGGCGGGCGAAATGCTCGAATTGGGACCGCAGTCTCCGAAACTGCACGAAGAAGTCGGCCGCAAGTGCGCGAAGGCCGATCTTGCGTCGCTGATCGCGGTCCAGGGCGATGCACGCTTCTTCCTTGAAGGGGCGGTGGCGGCCGGCATGCCGTCCTCAAGGACCCGCTTCTTCCCCGACGCGCCATCCGCGGGAGAATTCTGCCAGTCCCAACTCGAACCCAGAGACGTGGTCCTGGTGAAAGGGTCGCGCGGAGTCCACTTGGAAGCTGTGGTCGAGATGCTTGGCAAGAGTCGAGGAGTCGAGGAGTTGAGAAGTCGAGGAGGCAAGGAATAGCGGAATCGAGCAGTCATGGGCTCGTGGAGGCCGATCGTCGAAAACTCAAATTAACGATCCTGGATGTGACTCTTCGACTCCTTGACTTCTCAACTCCTCGACCGATAATCACATGTTCTACTACCTCTACATCAAATTCCACAACCAACTCCACATCCTCAATCTCTTTCGCTATATCACTTTCCGAACCGCTTATGCCAGCCTGACGGCGTTGTTGCTCTCCTTGGTGGTTGGTCCCTGGGTTGTGCGCGTCCTCAAGATGTTTCAGATCGGCCAGTACGTTCGAGAGGACGGGCCAAAGTCCCACATGTCCAAGGCGGGCACACCCACCATGGGCGGCGTGCTGATCAATCTCTGCATTTTTGTTCCGACCTTTCTCTGGTCTGACCTGGGAAACGTTTTTGTTTGGCTGGTTCTTGGAGTGACGGCGGCTTTTGCCGGAATCGGATTCTGGGATGACTACCAGAAGATCCGCAAGCACAAGAACCTGGGCCTGACCGGGCGGACCAAGTTCCTGCTTCAGATCCTGGTGAGCTTCGTATTTGGCGTAGCGTTGATCTTCCTTTCTGCACGCGGCTACTACTCGACAACCTTGACCTTCCCCTTTTTCAAGCGCTTCCGGCCCGATTTCCTGATCACCAGTTTTCTGTCGCGGATCTGGACCTACCCTTTTGCCTTCATACCTTTTCTACTCTTTGTGATCCTGGTCTTGGTGGGTTCGTCGAACGCGGTGAACCTTACAGACGGCCTGGATGGTTTAGCCATAGGATGCGTCATCATCGCCGCCTCCGCATTGACCGTGCTGACCTACGTCACCGGCCATGCCGTCTTTTCCGAGTATCTGGATTTGCAGCACCTCCCGCGCGTGGGTGAGTTGACCATCTTTTGCGGGTCGATGGTGGGGTCAAGTCTCGGATTCCTCTGGTACAACGCTTATCCGGCGGAGATCTTCATGGGCGACGTCGGTTCCCTTGCGCTCGGCGGCGCCATCGCCTGCGTCGCGGTGCTGATCAAACAGGAACTTCTATTGCCGTTTATCGGCGGGATTTTCGTAATCGAGGCGCTTTCGGTAATCATCCAGGTGGTTTCGTTCAGGCTCCGAGGCAAGCGTGTGTTCCGGATGGCGCCGATTCATCATCACTTTGAGTTGTCGGGGTGGAAGGAGTCAAAGATCATTGTGCGCTTCTGGATCGCCGCTTTGGTCTTTGCCCTCCTGGCTCTAACGACCCTGAAGTTGAGATAGATTTCACGCGTCCGTTGTCCGTGGCGCGTTGCCATGCGAGACAAAATCCTCCGCGTTCTCACAGTACCTGCTGACGAAAGTCCGCGTCATATTGCGGAGTGCCGGGAAGGGCGGGGCTTTAGCCCCGCCAGGGAAAACGGCCTGTGAGTGGGGGCTTTAGGCCCTGAAGCAACGGTGCTTCAGGGCCTAAAGGCCCCACTCGTCGGGTTCCTGGAGGCGGCGGGGCCGAAGCCCCGCCCTTCCAAAGTGCCACGTTATGACGGCGATCTCCGTCATTGAGTACCAGCGGGTACGGGGATGGACATCAAACAACGGGCTAAGGACCACGGACCACGAACGACACACGGACGAGAGCGCTTGACGGCTGACTGTTTTCGCGCATAAAATGCGCGATAATTCCTATGGGCAGGCCGAGATCCTTTCGCAATCCGAGGCGCGTGAGTTTGACACTCAACAGGGAGACGCTGGTGACTGCCCGGCGGCTGGCACGCCAAGCCAGGCGGTCCCTTTCGGAGCTCGTCTCCGAGATTCTGGACTCCCACTTTCGCAAGAGTATTCGCTCCCGGCCGAGGGGGTTGGCATGATTGACGTACGCAAGAAGCGTGCGCTGGTTGTCGGCTTAGGAAGGAGCGGCCGCGCCGCCGCCTTCTTATTGCGACGGCAAGGCGCGATTGTGACGGTGACCGACATCAAGCCTCCAGCCGCTTTCGGTGCCTCGCTGTCGGCGCTGCTTGCGGAGAAGATCGGCCTGGCGCTTGGATCGCAGCCGGTTGAGCTCTTTCTCGCCCACGATCTGGTGGTAGTTAGTCCGGGAGTGCCGTGGGAATTGCCGCAGCTTGAGGCGGCGCGAACGCGCGGCATACCCGTCTTGCCTGAGGTGGAAGTTGCCGGCTGGTACATGGACGCTCCCATCGTGGGTGTCACCGGCTCCAACGGCAAGACGACGACGACAACTCTTCTGGGCAAAATGCTCGAGGCCTCCGGGTTTTCGACCTTTGTGGGCGGGAATATTGGCGTGGCTTTGAGCACCGCCGTGGAATCGGTCAAGCCCGGCTCGGTCGTGGTCGCCGAATTGAGCAGTTTTCAGTTGGAGGCGATTCGTGATTTTCGTCCCCACGTAGCTGTCCTTTTGAACATCTCGCCGAACCACTTGGACCGTCATCCCACGTTTGAGGCCTATGCCCAGGCCAAACGGCAGATTTTCCGCAATCAGCGCGCGGACGATTACGCTGTCCTCAATGCCGATGATCCCTGGGTACGCAGCCTCGCTCCCGCCTTGCTGAGCCGCAAAGTGTTCTTCAGCCGGCAGGAGCAGATTCCTTGCGGCCTCTTCGTATCAAATGGAAACATCGTGTACCGCACCGGACATATGCAGCGAGTGCTTCTGGAGACGAAGGAGGTGCGCCTTCGCGGCAGTTTCAACCTGGAAGACGTTCTGGGCGCGGCGGCGGCGGCTTGCGTCTTGGGAGCGGACTTCGACGCCGTGCGCAAGGCGGTACGGGAATTCAAAGGCGTAGAGCACCGGCTCGAGCACGTTCGCGACATCTGCGGAGTGGAGTTTTACAACAATTCCAAAGCCACCAGCGTTGACGCAACGGCGAAGTCGCTTGAGGCCTTTGAGCGCGGCGTTCACCTCATTATGGGCGGCAAGGACAAGGGCGCTCCCTACGCTCCGCTGCGGCCTCTGGTTAAGGATCGAGTGCGCGAGGTTCTAGTGATTGGCGCGGCGGCGGATCGCATTGCTCAGGAACTTTCGGGTGCAGTGGAATTGATACACGCCGGCAATCTCGAGACGGCCGTGCCGGAGGCCTTCCAGCGCGCCCGGCCTGGAGATGTGGTTCTGCTCGCCCCGGCCTGTTCGAGCTTTGATCAGTTCCAGGATTATGAGCATCGCGGCCGCGTGTTTAAGGAGTTGGTGGGGCGGCTGGCGCAGGATTTGGAGTCGGGTGCGGTCGAATGGAACTGGAAGAAACGGGAACCGACGAGAGGAAGCCCGGATGTGTCCCCGCGGGTTCAGATGGCTCCTCCGGTCTCTGGCCGGACTCAGGTTCAGCCTCCGGCTGCCTCGAGTCAAGGGGCGCCCCAGGTGAGTGCGGAACCGGAAGTGGAGACAGCGGCGCCGGAGGTCGAAGAGAGGCAATCCGCCGCCCCTGCCGAGGAGAAAGCGGAACAGCGCGCGGACGCCGCGCCCCCAGCCGAGCCGCCACCTCGTGAACTGACTCTCGTCTACGAAATCAACGCTGATGAGTATTTCCCGGCGGACGTCGAACTGGAAGAAGATCACTCAGGGCGCTCGGAAACGCGGCAGCTCCGAGCTCCAGCAACGCCGGAGAGAATTGAAGGCGCCCCGTTGCCCTATGAGGGAGGACTCGAAGAGCAAGGTCCAGCCGCAGACGAATCAACGGAAGTTGAGGTCTCCGAAACGGGAATGAAAGAGGCAGAACCGGGTCCGAAGATCGCAGAGGAGAAGGAGTCGGCAGACCGAAGCGAGTCGACTCAACTGAAGCTGCCTCGAATGGATTAGCAAAGCGTGTCAAGACGACTCCAATCCGACAAAATCCTTTTCGGCACCGTCGTGGCATTGGCGCTTTTCGGGGCACTTATGGTTTTCAGTGCCTCGGCGGTGGTAGCCACCGAGAAATTCAGCAGCAGCAGCTATTTCCTGACTCGCCAGTTGGCCTGGGCTGGGGCGGGGTTTGCAGCCTTAGTCGTAATGATGTATGTGGATTATCGCCGCCTGGCCAGCCCCCTGGTGGTGTTTACGGCACTGGCGTTGCAGATGTTGCTCCTCGTGGTGGTGTTATTCGCCCCGCGCACCCACAACACGCACCGCTGGCTCCATTTGGGGCCTGCCAACTTGCAGCCTTCCGAACTTGCTAAGCTTGTTATCGTTATCTTCATGGCCTACTTCCTTGAGCAGCGGGCGGGCAAAGTGAACGACCTCGCGCACACGCTGCTTCCCGTCGGCTTGGTTGGTGGAGCAACGATGGCGCTCGTGGTGGTTGAGCCCGACTTCGGAACCGCGCTTGCCATAGCCATGATTGTGGCGGCAATGCTATTCGTGGCGGGGCTTCAGACCAGATATTTCGCCGGCATGACGCTAGGGGCCGTTCCCGTGGTTTATTTTCTGATTTTTCACTCCGCGTACCGGTACAACCGCCTGCTGGCGTTCCTGAACCCTTACTCCGACCCCCTTGGAAAAGGGTTTCACATCATTCAGTCCCTTATCGCAGTGGGCACAGGCGGGATTTCCGGGGTAGGATTGATGGAGGGGAAACAGAAGCTCTTCTATCTTCCGGAACCTCAGACCGACTTCATTTTTGCCGTCGTGAGTGAGGAGCTGGGGTTCATCGGGGCTTTCATCCTCATCGCGGCGTTTGGAATCATTCTCTGGCGAGGTTTGCGAGCCAGCGCCCGATGTTCGTGTGAGTTTGGCCGGCTGCTGGCCATAGGGTTGACGGTCATGGTCGTCGGGCAGGCTCTGGTCAACATGAGCGTGGTGCTCGGACTGCTTCCGACCAAGGGCATTCCTCTGCCGCTGATCAGTTACGGCGGGTCGTCTCTCTTCGTGACTCTGGCTGCGGTGGGAGTGCTCCTGAACATTTCGCAAGACGAAGCCTAGACTGGTAGTGCGTGATGCGATTCCTGATGGTCGCCGGAGGAACGGGAGGTCATATCTTTCCGGCGCTGGCTGTGGCACAGGAACTGCGCGCGCGTGGCGCCCGATTGGAACGCTCCGGAGTGAAGTATGTGATCGAGTTTCTCGGCACCACACGGCCCCTCGAGGCGCGCTTGATTCCGGGAGCCGGTTTTCCCCTTCGTACCGTCAGGGCGGCGGGGCTTAAGGGGATCGGCGGGATTCGGGGCTTGCGGAACCTGATGATGCTTCCGCGAACGGCGGTGGCAACAGCCCAGGCTCTGCGTGACTTTCGGCCCCAGGTGGTGGTGGGCGTGGGCGGGTATTTGGCTGGGCCGGTGATGCTGGAGGCCGCCCTTCAGGATATTCCGACCGTGCTCATTGAGCCCAATGCGTTGCCGGGTTTTACGAACCGCGTCTTGGCCCCGGTGGTGCGTTTGGCGGCGGTGGGCTTCGAGGAGGCCGCACGATTCTACGGCGAGAAGGCCCGCGTCACGGGCCTTCCGGTCCGAGCGGCTTTCTATTCCATACCGCCGAAGAGCCACCATGCCCCCTTTAGCATCCTGGTCGTTGGGGGCAGCCAGGGGTCGAAGGCGATCAACGACGTGATGGTCCAATGCGCTCCGTTCCTGAAGCGTGAAACCGGGCGGCTGGAGGTGGTCCATCAAACGGGAGAAGCGGACTATAGCGCAGTGCGCGAGGCTTATCTGAAACACAACGTGGCTGCTCACGTCTGCGCTTTCATCGAGGACATGCCGGAAGCACTGGCACAGGCCGACCTGGTGGTTACACGCGCCGGGGCCGCAGCGGTGGCGGAGTTGGCGGCAGCGGGGCGGGCTGCATTGCTGATACCTTTTCCGGCGGCCACAGACCAGCATCAACTAGCAAACGCCCGGGCCTTCGAGCAGGCCGGCGCCGCGCGAGTAATACTCCAGGCGGAACTGACGCCGGAGCGGCTGATCCGCGAGATCAGTGATCTGTTTAGTGAGCCGCGAAGATTGACCGAAATGGAGGGGGCTGCGAAAACGCTGGCGCGGCCGGAGGCGACCGCGCAGATTGCGGATTTAGTGGAAGGGTTGGCTGCCAGGGGTTAGTGTCGAGGCAGCTTTACGCCGCCACATGGCGAGGTAAACTCGCCGCTACGAATACGGCACAGTCATGTTAGGCAAGATTCGCAGAATACACTTCGTGGGCATTGGCGGCATCGGCATGAGCGGCATCGCCGAAGTGTTGCTCAACCTGGGGTTTACTGTCTCAGGTTCCGACCTCAAGGCAACACCTGTTACGGAGAGGCTGTCGAAACTGGGCGCGCGAGTCTCGGAAGGCCACGCCGCGAGTAATCTCCTGGACGCCCAGGTGGTGGTGGTTTCGTCCGCGGTCCCTGCTGACAACCCGGAGGTGCAAGAGGCCCAGCGTCTGCAAATCCCGGTCATTCCCCGCGCCGAGATGCTTGCAGAATTGATGCGCTTCAAATTCTGCGTGGCGGTAGCAGGGGCTCACGGGAAAACAACGGTCACCTCAATGATCGCGGTGATGCTGACCCAAGCCGGGCTCGATCCGACGGCCGTTATCGGCGGACGCCTGGACGTTTTCGCTTCAAGCGCCCGGCTGGGCAAGGGCGAGTTGATGGTTGTCGAAGCCGACGAAAGCGATCGCTCGTTCCTCTATCTTCTGCCCTCCATCGCAGTGATTACCAACCTTGACCGAGAGCATTTGGATCATTACCGGAACCTGGACGAGATAACTTCAGCCTTCCTTGCCTTCGCGAACAAGGTTCCCTTCTACGGCGCGGTAGTGGCCTGTTCGGATGCTTCCTGGGGCGAGCGCTTTAGAGAGTTGCTGCCGCACATCAGGCGGCGCGTGGTTACTTACGGTCTCGAATCAGGCGCGGACGTGAGGGGAATCTCGCTCCAACTGAAACCACACGGCTCGAGCTTCGAAGTGGACGCTGCTAAGAAGCACCTGGGCAGGTTTGGCATCAATGTTCCGGGACGGCACAACGCGCAGAATGCTTTGGCGGCTGTGGCCGTAGGATTGGAGCTCGGACTGAGCACTGACCAGATTCGTGATGGACTGGCGTGCTTCCGCGGCGCCGACCGCAGGTTCCAAGTCAAAATGGAATTCGAAGGCATTACGATCATCGATGATTATGGACATCATCCGACGGAAATTCGCGCCACGCTGGAGGCCGCCCGTTCTTGGGGCGCCGAGCGGGTCATCGCTGTTTTCCAGCCCCACCGTTATACGCGCACCCAATTCCTGATGGATGATTTTGCGCAGTGTTTCCAGGCTGCCGATCGTGTTTATGTCCTGGACATCTACCCGGCGAGCGAGAAGCCCATCCAGGGTGTCACAGCCGAGCGCCTGGTTGAGCGGATGGCCGAGTTGGGTTATCACCACGCCGAATATGCGCCTTCAGAACCTGCTGTGATCAACGGCATTCTGGATGACTTGCGGCCCGGCGACTTGATTTTGACGGTTGGCGCCGGAAGCGTGTGGAAGATCGGCGAGGCCCTGGCGGCGGAGATTCGAAACCGTCCGGCTCGCTTGGGAGTGAGTCAAAGCTAATGGCCAGGAAGTTGATCGAGGATGAAGCGACGCTCTCGGCGGAGGGGTTGGACAGCGAAGAGGAATCTCCCTATCTCCGAAGGCAGAAGGCCGTGGCCGTGCGCCGCCGCGGGCTCTCGTGGAGCAGGCAGTGGGCTATCTTTATCGTCACCGCCGTGGCGCCGCTGGGAATCGGGAGCTACTTCCTGACAACCTTCGTCTTGACATCGCCAAGATTTGAGCTGCGCTCCGCGGATGATATACAGTTGACCGCAAATCACTTTGTTACTCGCGAGGACGTTGCCGCCGCTCTGGGATTGCCTCTTCGCGGCAGCAACGGTTTTGGCCTGAAAGTTCTGCGCCTCTCTCTGGAGGATGTACGCACAAAGGTGGAAGCGATACCCTGGGTTCACAGTGCGACCTTGACGCGCATTTTGCCCAATCGCCTGGTGATCCGTGTTGTCGAAAGGCAACCCGTGGCTTACGCTAATGTGGGCGGTCACGTCAGCCTGGTGGATGGCGAGGGAGTTTTTCTGGACAAGCCGGAGAGCGCCTACTTCGACTTCCCGGTGATTACGGGCTTGGACCCGAACGCCGGGTCCGAGGAGTGCAAGACTCGCATCGCACTTTACCAGGACTTCATGCATGAACTCGGTGCTGAGATCGTCCACTCCGGGTGGGTAATTTCGGAAGCCGATCTTTCGGACGGCGACGACCTCAAAGCCCTGCTCGTCCAGGGCCGAGAGACCTTGCAGGTCCACTTTGGGCACGAGAGTTTTCTCCAGCATTTTCACACTTTCCTGGCGTTGCTCCCTGAGCTGCGCAAGTCCGCCACGCCGCTTGACTCGGTAGACTTGCGTTATCGCAACCAGGTGGTGGTGAATCCGCAGGAGGGAACTCCGGCCTCTGCCGCGGGCGAGATCGAGCACCCGCAAACACTAAAGGAATAGGGACCTTGGCACGCAACGATCAGTTCTTCGTAGGCTTGGATCTGGGCAGTACGAAAACCTGCGCGCTCGTCT
>Ga0326728_10007883_pt1 | contig 26857 bp, 26 predicted proteins | sample MB3enrmetagenome_FD_207602 | JGI IMG/M metagenome (GOLD analysis project Ga0326728, IMG submission 207602) | Lab enriched peat soil microbial communities from McLean, Ithaca, NY, United States - MB31MN | ecosystem: Environmental > Terrestrial > Soil > Wetlands > Peat | place: USA: New York...
CCGACGTTCAGCGTCAGCCCGACGGAAACCCCGACGTTCAGCGCCAGCCCGAGCTGGACGCACTCCGAGACCTCGACCGAGACCCCGACGTTCAGCGCTACGCCCACGGCGACGGGGACGTCCACGCCAACGGCGACGTTCAGCCCCAGTCCGACGTTCAGTCCCACGGACACTTCCACGGCGACCCCGACGGTGAGCGGAACCTTCAGCTCCACGGCGACTTTGACGGCGACCGGGACGGCGACGCGTACGTCCACGTCCACCCTGACGTTCAGCGCGAGCCCGACGCCGACCGTGACCCGGACCGCCACGGGAACGGCGACCAGTACGGACTCGCCAACAGGGACGTCGACCTCGACGTCGACCGCCACGCAGACCCGTACTTCCACTCAAACATCGACGTTCAGCGCGAGTCCGACGTCCACCGCGACCGGGACCGCCACAGGAACGGCGACCTCAACGGACTCGCCCACGTCCACGGCGACTTTGACGGCGACCGGGACGGCGACGCGCACGTCCACGCCCACCCTGACGTTCAGCGCCAGCCCGACGTCCACCGTCACGGACACCGGCACCTTGAGCGCGACCCCGACGGGGACGTCCACGGCAACGGGCACCCCGAGCGCGACCATGACGGCGACGCGGACGTCCACGCCCACGGCGAGTTTCAGCGCCAGCCCGACGTTCAGCGCGAGCCCCAGCTCCACCGTCACGGGAACTCCAACGGCCACGCTGTCTTCCACGGATTCGCCGACTTCGACCGACACGCGGACGTCAACGGGAACTTCCACGAGCACCGTCAGCCCTACGAGGACCAGCACCCCAACCGGCACGTTCACGAGCACACCGACCTTTACGGTGACGCCGGTGGTGAATCCCTATGCGAATCCGACGATCGTGACCCTGGGACCGGGATATTCCAGTGGAATTAATTGGATTACGGCAGATAGCTCCGGGAATCTCTATTTGGCCGTTTCAACGAGTGATGGTAGTGCACTTGTTTCCGTCAAAGCTTCGCAAATCGGGATAAACGCCGACTGGAATACTGTCACCGGTTCGGACATCAGTGGCACGGATTATGAATCGGTCGCCGTGGACAGTTCCATGAATATGTACGCGGTGGAAGGCGTTACGGGCGACGTCTATAAGGCCACGTATTCCGGTACCTATTCCTTTAATTCGACTCCGGTGCTGACTTATACCGGTTCGAACCCGTATTTTAACGGTACGGTGGATAGCTCCGACAATCTTTACCTATTAGATTCTGGCGACAACAATATTTGGAAATCTCCGGCGACCAATTATTCGAATGTTGCGAACACGGGGTATACGACGCAAGCACCTTGGGCAGTGAATCTGGATCCTTTCGGGAATTTGTTGATCTCCACGTTTGATTTGAATTCCAGCGGGGCGGATTCCGGCGTGGTTGTGAAAGGAACTTATGTATCGAGTTCGTATAGTTATACCGCTTTAAGTATAAACGGCTTGCATCAACCGGTTGACGTCGTGGAAAATTCCTCCGGAAATTTGTATATCCTTGATATGGATGAATACGGCTACGACACGGATGGAACATTCCCTGGCGCTTCTACCGTTTTTGTCGTCTATGAGGCGATTCCGAACGGGAACACCTATACCCTCGTGAAGGTCGTGGATGGTGCCGACAGCCATTTTGGGAAGAATACGGTGGCTTCTATCGCGGTCGATCCTTCGGGGGACGTTTTTGTGGCTGAGTTTAATTCTGGCGCGGGAAAAGTAATAGAAGTCAAACCCTAATCCCTTGCTGGGGAGACGGGTTGAGCGCCTTTGAACGGGTTGCGGTACAAAGGCGAAGGGTGGAAGTGATGTGGTCTACACTCCCGGGACGCCTAGCTTGGGGCCCGGGAGAGGCGGGCAAGGCCGAGGGTGCTGGACTGGATTTTCGATGCGGCGGGGCCGACAGGGTTGGGAAGGGGGCCTTCGTCGCGGGGAGCTGTCCAACGCCGCGGAATAGGGGAAGAATTTTGGGCGCCTTTAAGGTAGTTTAGTGCCTCCTTTTTTACCGAGTGGAGCACCCATGGGACGTCTTAAAAGCGAACGCATTGTCACCCCTTCCGCCCCGGAGCTTTCTCCGGAGACTTTTGACGCCTTGATCCAGGCGTCCGACGCCTTTGTCGCGGCCAAGCCTTGGGAAAGGATGGCGGACGCGGAACTGTTCGCCGTCGAAGACGAGGCTTTGGGCTGGACCGGCTGGACCGCGGTGATGGGCGGGGCCGGGGATTCCTTTGGCCTGTGCTCCTACCTGGGCGACCGGGGCTGGTCCCAGTTGGAGCGCCTGTTCTCGGCCGGCTGCGGCGGCGATTGCGGGGAAGACTGTTCCTGCGAAGACGAGGGTGAGGAAAAGGAAGGCTGCGGGGACGAAGCTTGCTCCTGCGAAGAGGAAGGCGGTTGCGGGTGCGGCGCGCCCTTGGACTTCGACTATTCCGCGACCCTGGACATGTTCGCGTATTGCTGGGCTCCCAAGCGGGAGCTGGCGCCCTGGGACCAGGCCCTGCTCCAGCGTTTGGGGACGCCCAAACCCGGGACCTTGCGTTTCCATCAATTCATCCGGTATCGGCCCGAATATCTGCCGTTTTTGCCCGACGAAAAGGAAGCCCGTTTCATGACCCGTTGCCTGCAGGCGGCGGTGTTGGTGCACCAGAAGCTGGTCGAAGGGGTGGAACTTTTCCCGGAGGACGGCTCGATCCCCAAGGTCCGTTTCACCGCCCAGGGTGCCGTGGAGTTCGGTCAGGGCGAACCCAAAGCCTGGGAGGAGCCCGCGCCCGCGCCGCTGGAAGCCCAGCCGGATGGGTTTGCCGACCTGAAAGCCTTGCCGCGGAACCAGGAAACCTGGCAGTTGGGCGATTTTTATTGCCCGGCCCAGATTCTCGACGGCAATAAGCGTCCCTACCACGGGCACATGGCCCTGTGCGTGGAAGCCGCCGAGGGCTACGCCTATCAGCCCGAATTCATGAAGCCCGGCAGCGACCGGGCCAAGGCCGCATGGGCGGCCTTGGCGGCGGCGGCCCGCAAGGCGGCTGCGCTCCCGCAGACCCTGGAGTTCCGCGATGAGGCGTTGCTGACGGCGCTGTTGCCGCCCATGGAAGGCTTGGGCTTGATCGTTCGCCTCAGCGAAACCTTGCCCGCCTGGGAAGAAGCCGTCGCCGCGCTCCGTGAAAATCTCGAAGAGTGCTGAAGGGGTTCGCCTCCCGGGCCCGTGTCTTCGGGCCCGGGCTTATGGTTTGGACGTATAACCAATAATTCGGAACAGCAGGGAGCTTTCCACCCGCCGCGCTTTGCCGCAAAATAATGGTATGTGAGCGACCCTGACGCGGCGCGCGGCGCCGGGCCGATTTCAGGAACAGCCCCCCGGGAGACGCATGCCGATTTTCGCCTTCACCGATATCGAAGGTTCCACAGCGTTGTGGGAGCGCCATCAGACCGCCATGGGCCCCATCATCGCCCGGCATTACGCCTTGCTCGAAGAGGGCGTCGCGACGTTCGGCGGTCGCATCATCAAACGCACCGGGGACGGAATTTTCGCGCTTTTCCCCGACGGGGCGCCGGGCGCTCCGAGCGCGGCCCTGGCCTGTGCCGTGGAACTGCAACAGCGTTTCCAAAACGAACCTTGGCCGGTGATCGGCGAGTTACGGGTGCGCATGGCCTTCCACCGCGGCGAAGCCGAAGAAGTGGCGGGCGACTATTACGGCCCCACCGCCAATCGCACAGCGCGGTTGATGGCCTTGGGCTGGGGCGGCCAGATTCTGGTGTCCGAAGAATTAAGGAAGTACGCCGCCCCCCCGGAGGGCGCCCAGTGGCTGGATTTCGGCCTGCATCAGATCAAGGACTTGCCCGAGCCCCAGCGCGTGTTCGGCCTGCTGCATCCCCAATTGAAGCTCAAAGAATTTCCGCCGCTGAAGTCCCTTTCCAACCGTCCCCATAATCTGCCGGAACAGCTGGCGCCGTTTTTTGGCCGGGAAACCGAATTGCGCGAGATCGCCCAACGCCTGGAAGGCCGGGGCCGTCTGCTGACCCTTTTGGGCGGCGGCGGCATGGGGAAGAGCCGTTTGGCCATCGCATTCGCCATGGAGCAGCTGGGGCGCTTTCGGCACGGCGTCCATCGCGTGGTGCTGGAGAGCCTTTCCAGCCCCGACGGACTGACGGATCGCATCGCGGATTCGCTGAAGATCGGACTATACCGGAGCCGGGATGTCCGCGAGCAACTGCTGGAATACCTCGGGGACAAGGAGATTCTGCTGATCCTCGACCCCTGCGAGCGGGTCGCCGTGGGCGCAGGCCTGTTGTCCGAAATCCTGGAGCAGTGCCCCGGGGTGCGGATCTTGGCGTGTTCGCGCCGGCGTTTGAACGTGCGCGGCGAGACGGTGCTCGCGGTGGCGGGCCTGCCTTCCCCGGAAAAGGGCGCGGCTTGGGAAACGGAACCCGCGGCCCGCGTCTTCGCCCAGCAGGTCGAAAGTTTCCAGCCCGGGTTCGCCTGGAAGCCCGAGGACGGTCCCGCTTTCGGGAAGATTTGCCGGGCCCTGCACGGCATGCCCCTGGGTTTGGAACTGGCCGCAGGCTGGCTACGGTCCATGCCCTTGGCGGCTTTGGCCGAGCGCCTGGAAAAGGCGCCTGGGCTTTTGTTCAGCCCCCGCCAGGATTTGCCCAAGGCCCATCGGAGCCTGAAGGAACTTTTCGAGTCCTCTTGGATATTGCTGGAGGAAAACGAGCAGAATGCCCTGGCCGAATTGACGGTCTTTGACGGGGGCTTCACCCAGGCGGACGCCCAGCAGGTGCTCCATATTCCGCCAGAGGTGTTGGCGGCGCTGGCCGATCTCTGCCTCGTGGACATCCTTCCCGAAGGCCGCTATCGCCTCCAGGAAGGCAACCGGCAGTTCGCCGCCCAGAAGTTGGACGGCAAGCCCTCCCGAAAAGAGGAGGCGCTGAATCTGCACGCCCGCCATTTTTGCCGGATTTTCAAGGAACGGGAGCGCAACCTGCTGGGGCCGGACCAGGCGCGGGCGGTCGCGGAATTGAAGCGCGTGCACCGCGATTTGCTGAGGGCTTGGGACCGCGCCTGCGACCGGGCGTGGATGCGGGAGTTGGCGCACGCCGCCCGTGGGGCGGGCCTGTACGCGGACATCTGCGGGCTGACGCGCGAATGGGAACCCCGGCTGGCGCGGGCGCTCCAATACTGGGAAGGCACTCTGGTGGGCCTGCCCGAAGGTATGGGCAACGAAGAGTCGCTTTCGGCCCACGCCGCCTTGTTGGCGGGACTCGCCAATTTCGCCTTCAGCCTGGGCCGTACGGTCGAAGCCCTCGACAAGATGGAAAAAGCCCAGTCTTTTTGGCGGCGGGCGGGAAACCGCGACGGCGCGGCGTATTCCCTTGTGCGTTTGGCGCTGTTTTGGGGACCCGAAGACGACCGGCGGAGGGGGGCCCTGGAAGAGGCGGCCGCTTTGTACCAGTCCTTGGGCGACCAAAACGGCGCGGCCTGGGCGCGGCGCAATCTGGGATACCAGCTCTGCCAACAGGGCAACGCCCGCGAGGGGCGGCCTTTGGTCGAGGAAAGCCTCGACATTTTCCGCAAGGTCGGAAACGTCCGGGAGATCGCCTGGAGCCTGAATTCCCTGGGGCAGGCGGCATTGGACGAAGGGCGGACGGCGGACGGCGGAAAAGCCCTCAAGGAAGCGCGGGACATCTTTTTGGGCGTGGGCGATTGGGAGAACGCGGGCTGGACGGTGAACCGTCTGGGAAGGGCCGCGCTCAAGGAACGGCGCTTCGACGAAGCCGGCGCTTTGCTGGAGGAAAGCCTGAAGCTCTTCGGCCTGATTCGCCAAGTGCGCGGACGGGCCCAAGCTTTGCGGGGCTTGTGCGAAGCTTTCGCCGCCCAGGGCAATCTGAACAACGCCTTTTTGGTGGTGGACAAGGCCGTGGCTGAAGCCGAAGCCGCCGGGGACCATGCCGGGCAGGCGGCGGCCTTGCGGCAAAAAGGGCAATTGCTCGCCGGACAGCAGCGCTATGAAGAGGCGCTGGAACCCTTGAAAGCGGCGGAAGAGGCTTTTGTCCGGGCGGGTTCGTCCCACGGGCAGGCCCTGGCCCTGGAAAGCCAGGCCCTGGTGCGGATCGCCCAAAGCCAGTTGGGCTCAGCCCGGGGCGCCCTGGAACAGGCCTGCCAGTTGCATGCCCAAGGCGGGTCGCCGGACGGGGAGGCGCGAGTCTGCGTTCGTCTCGGAGATTTGGACGCTTTGGAAGGGAGACCGCGCGGCGGGGAAGGATGGTATGTCCGGGCGGTGAAAGTGAGCCGTTTGGGCAAGCCCGGCGACTACACGTTGGGGGCCTTTTTGGGGTTGGCGGTCCTGTTGAACCGGCAGGGACGGCGCTTGGAAGCCTTGCACCTGACGTTGATCTGTGAACGGTCCTTGATCGAGGGCATGATGGCCCCCAGCGACCCGGAATTTTACGCTGAATTGGCCGCTCGTTGCGCGAATGTGCTGAATCAAATAGCCTCGAAGTTGATGCGGAGCGTGATCGATGAGGCGCGCGAACGGATGGGCAAGGAAGACGCTCGGGCGGTGCTGAAGGAAGCCCTCGGACGAAATTGGATTTGATGAGGCGTTGAAAGAGCCCTGGGGCATTTGGCGCTTGCTCGTTTTCGGGGACGCCTTTCCCCCAACGGCAAGAAGTCGGCGCCATTATGGGAAAGCGTTGAACCCCTTCAGGACATTCAGGACGGAATCAAGAACCGCCACCCGCAAGCAGGAATACCCCGTATCCGGCGAAGACCGCTGCGGAAGCGACTTTGAGGGGCAGACGCCCCAAACGCGCGGTCAGTTTTGCGCCGGCAAAGACCGCCAGCGCATCGGCTCCGGTGGAACCCAGGGTGCCGCCCAGGGCCACCCAGAGGCCTTCGGCGGGGTGGCGCAGGGCCAGCGCCAAGGTCAACGCCTGCGTCTTGTCCCCCAAATCCGCCAAAAAAATCGCTCCGGCCGTCCACAGCAAAAGGCCGGTATCCCGACCGAGGGGCTGCTTTGCGGGGGGCGTGGAGGGTTCGGGACGCAGCATCCAGGCCGCGAACCCCAAAAAGGCCAGTCCCAACCAGCGTCCAGGGCTGCCTAGGTGGCCGGAGACCCAGCCGCCGAAGGCCACCAAAAGTAAATTACCGGCCACCGTACCGAGGAACACTCCGCCGAGCACCACCCAAGGTTTGCGCCAACGCAGGGCCAGCGACAAGGCCATCCATTGGGTCTTGTCCCCAAGTTCCGCGAGGGCGGAAAAGGCGGCGGCTTGGAGGGCGATCGTCGGAGCGCTCATGCGGGGCTTAGGAGCAGATAAAGGCCCATCGCGCCGAAGGCGGCGGCGGCGATTTTCCGGAGCGCCGAAGGCCGTAGCAGACGTCCCGCCCGGTCTCCGAGCCAGGCCATGAGCCCGACCGCGGCGGACAGGCCCAGCAGGGCGGCGGGAAAAACCACCCAAGGCCTTCCGCTGGAAGCCGCAAAAGTCGCCGTGGAGAACTGGGTCAGATCGCCCCATTCCGCCAAAAAGATGGCTGTAAAGGACTGGGCAAGCGCAGAGGCGAAGCGGCGGCGGCCGTCGGCCGGTAGCGCCGTTTCCGGCGCCTCCGTCGGGTTCCGAAGCATCAGGACGGCGAAAAGCAGGAAGCAGACCCCCGAAGCGAGGCGCAAGGGCGCCGCGGGAACGCCGTGGAGCAGCGCGCCGAACATCGTGGCGATGGCGGCGTGCACCGCCATCGCCAGGCTGCCGCCCAGAAACACCGCCCAAAGGGAATGGCGGGTGGCGAGGGTAAAGGCCGCGAACGAAGTTTTGTCCGGGAGTTCCGCCAGAAACGTCAGCGCCAGGACCTGGAAAAAAAGGGCGGCCATCGGCTTACCAGTCGGCTTCCACGGAACCGCCTTTCAATTGCAGGCTGGCCTCGGAGTACTGGTGCACCTCGAATTTGTTGCCGTCGGGGTCCTCCAACCAAATCTGCCAAGTGTGGTCGCAGCCCTGTTTTTTAGGCGTGTAGGCGATGTTTTGGGCGTCCAGTTCCCGCATGAGGGCGTCGAGATTTTCGCTTTCCAGACAAAAATGGGCCAGATTGCGGTTCTCCGCCTTGCCCAGGGAAGGGTCCTCGAACATTTCGATGTAGGTTCCTTCGGCGATCTCCAAATAGCGTCCGTAGTCGCGTCCCTTGCGCGTGAAAGTGAAGCGCTCTTTGAAACCAAGCTTGCGGTAATAATCCAGGGAACGTTGGAGGTCGCGGACGTTGAGACAGACGTGGGCCAGGCGGCGAAAGGGCATGCGGGCTCCTGAAGTGGACGCGAATTCTTCCCCGCATCCTACGCCAAAGCCGGCCGCCGCTCCAGCGGGCTTCGTTTTGCGCTGGTCCGCTGGAGCGCTGTTTTGGCTCAGGCGAAACGGAACTTCTGGACCAAATGCTTCATCTGGGTCGACATCTGGCTCAAGGCCCTGGAACTTTCCGTGAGGTTCGCCGCCAGGCCGGAGTTGCCTTTGACGGCTTCGGTGACGGAAGCCATGCCGTTCTGGATTTCTCGGGTGCTTCCGGCGGCGGTTTGGATGCTCTTGGAAATTTCCTGGCTGGTGACGCTTTGTTCCTCCACCGCGCTGGCGATGCCGGCCTGGTAGCTGTTGATCTTGTCGATGCTTTCCGACACCTTGCCGATGGAGTTCACCGTTTCGTTGGAAGTGGCCTGAATCGCCGCGATGCGTCGGCGGATGTCCTCGGCGGCGCTGGTGGTCCCGGTGGCCAGCTCTTTGACTTCCGAGGCCACCACGGCGAAGCCCTTGCCGGCCACCCCGGCGCGGGCGGCTTCGATCGTGGCGTTGAGGGCCAGAAGGTTGGTTTGGCGGGCGATGTCGGTGATGGTCTTCACGACGGCGTCGATTTCGGCGGAGTCCCGGCTCAGTTTCCGCACGGTTTCGTCGGTTTCGTGGGCCAAACGGACGCTTTCCGAGGCGACGGCGGCGGCATTGCCCGCGCTGCTGGAGATTTCGTGGATGGCGGTGTTCATCTCTTCGGTGGCCGCAGCGAGGGAATCGACATTGGAATGGACCGTGCTTCCGTTCGTTTCCAGGACGTTGAGGCCGTCGACGGCCTGGTGCATGGCCCCGTTGAGGGAAGCGGAAAGGGTTTCGAGCCGACTGGAGGCGGAATCCAGCTCCAGGGCGTTGCGCTGGAGTCCGGAGAGGTCTTTGGAAAACGTGTCCAGCAAGCGGTTGAGGCCGCCCGCAGCCTGGCCCAGAGCGTCCTCGCCGCTGACCGCGGCCCGGGCCGTCAGGTCGCCGTCGCCGGCGCGGCGGATGGTTTCGAGCATGAGGTCGGCCTTGGCCCGGAGGTCCGCGGTGCGGGCGGCTTCGGCCTCCTGCAGGGCCTTGGATTTGGTTTCCTCTTGGGCGATCCCCGCCCAGTCGACCCGGCTGCGGTGGAAGGTGGCGCTGAGGCGCTCGCAGGTGCGGTTAAAGGAGGTGGAGAGCTGCCCCATTTCGTCGGCCCGGGCCGCCTCGAGGCGTTGACCGAGGTCACCGTCGGCGAGCGCCGTCATTTTCTCGGAGAGGCGGTCCATCGGAGTCAGCAGACCGTGGCGCAGGTTGACGGCCAGGAGCAGGACGGACACGAAAACCAGGACCAGCGCGGCAAGGGCCAGGCAGGCGGTCGTCACGAACGAAGCCCCTTTAAAGGCCAGGTTGGATTGCAGATCGTCGATGCGGAGGATGAGCCCCGAACGGAAGTGGTCGGCCGCGGCCGCGAACGGAGGAGAACGGCCCTCCAGGTATTTTTCGTAAAGGGCGCGTGCGCCCATTTGGGCCGCCCTTTTTTCGGCGAAGAGCCCGTCCAGCCGTGCCCCGTTGCCCGCGATTTGGGCTTGGATCGCGTCCAATTCCTGCTGGTCCGAGGCCGTCGAAGCGGATTTGAGTTTGGAGAAATTGTCGAGGCACTGGTTCCATTGTTCCCGGGACGAGGCCACCCGGGCAGGAGTTAACTGCATGCAATAGTCTTTGGCCTGGTTCAGGGTGGTTTGATAGCGGAGGTTGCAATTTCCGATATAGGTTTTTTCGGTCTCCCACTTCAGGATTTTATGGAGCCCGAACGCCAGGGTGGTCAGCAGCCAGGCGGCGACGGCCAAGAGCGCGCAAGTGGCCGTCAACGAGGCGCTGATCTTGGCGCGTTGGGTCCAGGCGCGAGGGTGCGAGGTGCCCATGGGGAGCTCCAGAGCGGCGGTCCGGGGTCGAAGGGTACAAGAATCCTGCAACAGCTTCGGCATTGCCGTTCAGGAAATGGAGCCGGAGCGGGAATTCTATTCGGCCGTTTTCCCGTTTTGGGGGGATTTGGAGGAACTATTTTCAAGGCTGAAATTGGAAGGAACGCTAAAGTTCGGCCTTGGCCCCGCCGAAACAGGCTTTAGGGAACCCGGTTTCGGCAAAGGAGGCGGACGTGGGAAAGAAAAAACGTTGGTTGGCCCTGGGAATGTGCGCGGCGGCGGCGGCCCTGAAGGCGGACGCCCCCTCTCCCGACAACGGGACCGCGGCGATCATGGACTTTTTCCAGGAAGAGAATAAGGTGGCCACGGCCACGAAATACAGCGTCGATATCAAGGACGCCCCGGCCAGCGTGCAGATCATCACGGCCGCCGATATCGAACGCTTCGGCTACAGCAACGTCGCCGACGCGCTCAAAGGCTTGACCGGACTTTTTGTCGAAAACGACCGGAACTACCAATATTTGGGCGTACGGGGCGTGGATATTTTGGGCGATTACGGCAACCGCGTGCTCATCTTGGTCGACGGCAACGCGGTCAACGATCCGGTGTGGGGCCAAGCCGTCATCGGCAACGAAGGCAGCGTGGACATCAGCCAGGTCAAGCGGATCGAAGTCGTCATGGGACCCGGCTCCGCCATCTACGGCAGCCACGCCATGCTCGCGGTGGTCAACATCATCACCAAGGATGCCGCCGACATCAACGGGGTGCGCGCCGAGGCGGGATACGGAAGTTTCAACACCCGCTGGGCCGACGTGTTGACCGGGCAAAAAACCCGCTCCGGCCTGGAATATGTGGTCGGCGGCGCCCTGATGGACAGCGACGGCGAGAACGTGCAGTATCCGGACGCGGCGGTCGCCGGGGACAACGGGGGTCTATTCAACGGAGCAGACGGCGAACACGCCGGAAAGGCCTTGCTGAAATTGGGCTGGAAGGACTGGAAGTTCGAGGCGACCTACGTCGACCGGGTGAAGGACATGCCGACGACGGCGTACCAGACGGACTTCAACGATCCGAATTCGAACTCGGACGACGGCGGCTGGATGGCCCGCATTAAATGGGACCACTCAGTGACGGACAATCTGGACGTGTCCGCGGACGTCTACACGCGGCGCTGCTGGTACTTCGGACACTTCGACGAATACTCCCTGGGGAACGGATTGGCGAACCAAATGAGCGACGCCTATTGGGGCGGAGCCGAGGCCCAGGTTGACTGGCGTTTGGGCTACAACAACCACCTGACGTTCGGCGGCGAGTACGTCAACGACTGGGATATGCATCTGAAGGACAGCTCCAGCGTCTACGGTTCCTTGATGGACACCACCGATTCCATGGAAGTGGCTTCGGCCTACGCCCAGGATATCTGGCATCCCTGGGAGCCTTTGAGCTTCATTGGAGGCCTGCGCTACGACCACTATTCGACTTCGGGCGACGCCTTGAGCCCCCGGCTGGGCGCCTTGGTGGATCTGCCCGGCCAGAACACGGTCAAATTGCTCTACGGCACCGCGTTCAATGCGCCCAATGGCACCGAGCTGTACTGGAACGACCAAACTTCGGAAGCCAACAACCCCAACCTCTCCCCGGAACGCCAGCAGACCTACGAAGTGGTCCTGGAGAACAACGCCAGCCGACATTTGACGGCGACGCTTTCGGGCTATTACGATTCGATCAAGGATATGGTGACTTGGGTGAACGATCCGGAGAACGCGAGCCTGATCTATCCGGTCAACGCGCAGGAAGTGTTCACCCGCGGCGCGGACCTCACCCTGAAGTCCGAGTTCTTCGGGATGAAGGCGACGGCGGGGTTCAGCTACCAGAACACCATCGACACCTCCAACGACGAAGTAGTGCCGAATTCGGCGCCGGACACCGGGCATTGGAGCCTGCTGGTGCCCTTCTGGCAGCGCAAGATGAACGTGGCCTTGGAAGGGACCTACACGGGCTTCCGGGAGGAGTCGGGCGGGGGGTACCTTGATCCCTCTATGCTCACCGACTTCACCTGGACGACCAAGGGGCTCATTCCCTATGCGGACCTGACCTTGAAGGTGCGTAATCTTTTTGACGTCCCCTACGCCGTGCCGATGACGGAATTGCCCGCGGAGGTGTCGGAAGCACCTGGTTCGCCGCGGACTTTCGAGGGGAAAGTGACACTGACTTTTTAACCCGGCAAGAAAACGGGCCCGGAAAGCGATGCGCTTTCCGGGCTTTTTTTCGTCTGATGAATGGAACCTGGTTTCGTCTTGCGGTTTTTGGCCGTTGGACATTCGACGAAATTTTTCGTCGTCTTTTCGCAGGGAAAGCAAAACCACCCAGCTTTTGGGGCGTATAATTTTGTGACACCCATGAGATTCAAGGAGATGGCCATGAAAAAAGTCCTTTTTGTCAGCGCAAGCCCCCGCGGAGACCAGTCGATTTCCCGCAAACTTTCCCAGGAAGTGATCGCGGCCCTCAAAGCCAAAGAAGGCTCCCTGATCGTTTCGGAAAGGGATCTTTCGACCTCGGAACTGCCCTTTTTGAGCCAGGATCTTCTCAACGCCGTGTACACTCCGGAAGAGAAGCGTTCGGTGGAACAACGGGAGGCGCTCAAGGTTTCGGATCGCTTGGTGGACGAGTTGGTATCGGCGGATGTGGTCGTGTTCGCGGCGCCCCTATGGAATTTTTCGGTTCCGGCCAGCGTCAAGGCGTGGATGGATTTGGTGGCCCGGGTTGGGAGGACTTTCCGTTACACCGAAGCGGGACCCGTGGGCCTGCTGGATGCCAAGACGGTGTACCTGGTCAAGGCCAGCGGCGGGGTGTTTTCCGAAGGTCCGGCCAAGGCCATGGACTTCTACGAAAACTTTATTCCGGCCTTTTTCGGCTTCCTGGGTTTGAAGGATGTGCGCCTGATTCGCGCGGAAGGTTTGGCGATTCCCGGACGGGAAGAGGCGGCCATCAAAGCCGCCCAAGCGCGCATCGCGGAAGTCGTCGGAGCCCCGGTTCAGGTCTGATTCAAGCGCTTTCGATCTGATTTAAGAAAAGCCGTCCGCGGAAACGCGGGCGGTTTTTTTTTGAGACAGGGCACGGGGCGAAGGGGCTCCGGGCCGCGCTTTGTGGCACAATGGCGTGGCCGCTCCTCAGGCGGCGGGGAGGTAGTCGTGCACGTTCGGCCGGGTACGGGGCTGGTATCGGTGACCTTTCGGAAGCTGAGCCCACGGCAAGTGGTGGAATGGACAGCTCAAGCGGGCTTGGAAGCCGTGGAGTGGGGCGGCGATATCCACGTTCCGGCGGGAGACGAAGCTGCCGCCCGCGAGGTCGCACGGATCACCCGGGAAGCGGGCTTAAGGGTCGCGGCGTACGGATCCTATTGCCGTCTCGGGGCGACGGGGACGCCTTTTGAAGCCGCCCTTAAAAGCGCGCGCGCCTTGGGGGCGCCCCTGATCCGGGTGTGGGCCGGTGCCGAAGGTTCCGTCGAAGCCGGGGAAGCCGGATTCCGGGATGTCGCCGCCGCCGCCGAAGCCGCCGCCGCTTTGGCGCGGTCCGAAGGGATGCGCCTGGGACTCGAATACCACGCGGGCACCTTGACCGACACGCCGGCCTCCACCGCCCGCTTGTTGGAGGCCGTGGAAGATCCCGCCTTGGTGAGCTTTTGGCAGCCGCCCGTGGGACTGAGCAAAGGAGCCTGTTTGGAGGGCTTGAACGCGTTGGTGCGTCGGGGCCGTCTGGGTTCGCTGCACGTTTTTCACTGGTGGCCCGACGCGCAGAACCGGAGGCCTTTGGCCGAAGGCGAAGACGCCTGGAGAACGTATTTGGCCGCGGCCCGTTCGGCGCCGGGCGGCCGGGATTACTGCCTGGAATTCGTGCGGGACGACGATCCGGGGATGGGACTGGAAGACGCGGCGGTTTTGAGACGCTGGCTGGAGGACTGAACCATGGAAGAACGGGAATATTGGCTGAGCCTCGCCGACCGCCTTTCGCGGCGGGTATTGCCCGCCCTGGCCAAAGGCGAATTGAAACGGACCATGCCTTGCGAAGGGCTTCCGGAACGCGCCGCGTTCACCTGCCTTGAGGCCGAAGGCCGGCTCCTGTTGGGGCTGGCGCCCTGGCTGGAATTGGAGGCCGCGCTGCCGGCGGAGGAGGCAGCCCTGCGGCGACGCGTGCGGGACTGGGCCTTGGAAGGGCTCGCGCACGCCGTGGACCCGGCATCGCCGGATAGGATGAATTTCGATCAGGGGGCCCAACCCCTGGTCGACGCGGCGTTGTTGGCGGCGGCCCTTTTGCGCGCCCCGAAATCGTTGTTGGGGGCGCTTCCGGCCCGGACGCGGGCCCAATTGGCGGACGCGCTGCGTTCGACCCGGAAGATCGAGCCGTTCTGGAACAATTGGCTCCTGTTCTCGGCCCTGATCGAAGTGGCGCTGGCCCATTTGGGTTGCGAATGGCTGGAGGCGCCGATTTCAACGGCGCTGCGCCTGCACGAGGACTGGTACAAAGGCGACGGCACCTACGGGGACGGCCCTCTGCTCGTCCAGGATTACTACAACAGCTTTATGATCCATCCGCTGTTGATCGAAACGCTCGACGGAATCCGGCCCTTCAACCGCCGTTGGGACGACGCATATGCCCGGATCTTGGAGCGGGCCCGCCGATACGCCGAAGTCCAGGAACGGGTGATTTCGCCGGAGGGGACTTTTCCGCCGCTGGGGCGCTCCCTTTGCTATCGCATCGGCGTTTTTCATCATCTGGCTTTCATGGCCTGGCGGCGCCTGCTTCCGGAGACCTTGCAGGCCCCCGCGGTCCGTTGCGCGCTCGGGGCCGTCCTGCGTCGCCAGATGGAGCTTCCCGGCACTTTCGACCGGGACGGCTGGCTGACGCTGGGCTACGCCGGTCACCAACCGGAGTTGGCGGAACATTACGTCAGCACGGGATCGGTGTATTTTGCGGCGACGGCCTTGGCGCCCTTAGGCTTGGCGCCGGAGGATCATTTTTGGTCGGGTCCAGACCAGGCCTGGACTTCGAAGCGCCTGTGGGCGGGTTACGACGGCGCGCGGGACCGGAAGCTCGAAGCCCACTAAAGGGACGAGCCTTCAGGCGAGGGTGGCGAGCTGTTCGAGGTTGAGGCGGAAACGGACCGGGCGTCCGCTGGAATAGGCCTCGAATTCGTCGAGCATCCAGTCGGCCATGCGGGCCGTTTCCGGGCCGAGGCTTCCGGCCAAATGGGGCGTCAAAAACACGTTGGGGAGCCGATACGCGGGGCTGGAGGCCTCCGGCGGTTCCGCTTCGGCGACGTCCAGCACGGCGCTGAGATCGCGCCGGCGTTGGAGCACTTTCCAAAGGCCGGCTTCGTCCACCGTCGCGCCGCGCCCCGTGTTCAGGAACGTGGCCCCCTTGGGCAGGCTTTGGAACAGCTCTTCGGTCAAAAGCCCTTTGGTCGCGGGGACGTCTGCCAAATGGTTGGAGACGACCTGGCATCGGGCGAAAATATCCGCCAGCCCTGCGCGTTCCACGCCCAGGCGGCGGGCGTCGGCATCGCTTAAGAACGGGTCATAGACCAGGATTTTCAGCTTGAAGGCTTGGAGCAGTTCGGCCACCCTGCGGCCGACGGCGCCCGCGCCGAGGAGTCCGACGCTTCCACAGTAATTCCCGGGGCATTCGGGTTCCGCCCAGGCGGCCGGTCCCTGGGAGCGCAAGGCCTCCATCGCCGGAAGCACACGCTTGCCCGCCAGCAGAATCTGCGCGAGGGTATATTCCGCCACGGGCTCGGCATTGGCGGCCCAGGCGGAAAAGACCGCGATATTGCGCTTGAGCAGGGGCTCGGCGAAGGAACGCACCGACCCGGCGGCGTAAAACACCGCCTCCAGGTTCGGGAGATTTTTCAAAGCGTCGGCGCCCAGCGAGGGCATGCCCCAGGTGGAGAAAAGCACTTGGACCTGGGCCAGCTCGGGTCGTCCCAACTCCGCCGATCCCCAGTGGCCCGCGAGCAAGTGGGTGAGCCCTTCCAGGCGGCGGCGCGCGTCCGCGCTATAGACCAAGCTCAGCTTGTCCGGGCGGTCTGAAAAGAAAGCGGCGACCGGTTTCACTTTGAGAATCCCCATCGACGAAGGAGCGTACGCACGTGAGGCCTTTGAAACACTTGCAACTGTTTTCCGCCCTGGGGGGTATGGCCCTGGGAGCCCTGCTTTTTGTCCTGATCCGCCCCGGCTTGCTTCCGGTGTGGGACGTCCCCTACGGACCCCAGCTTCAGCGCTTTCTGGCCTGGAGCCTGTTGATGGCCTGGTTCGCCCAATTGGCCGAAGAACGCAAGCTGCGCGCGCTGACGGCGATGGTGCTGATGTCCTTGGGACTGTTGGCCGAAATCACCCTGGTGTTTCTCGGCCGCGGGGACACCGGGAATTTCAGCTTCGCCGCCGCCGATCTGATGGGGGTTTGGTTCGGCTACCGCCTGACCACCGGGGGGGCCGGCAGAATCCTGCAGACCTTCGACGGAATCTAGAGGGAGGCCTCTTCGCGGCCGAGCAGGTACCAGAGGATCAGCCCGATGATCGGCAGCAGGACGATGAGGACGATCCAGAGGATTTTCTTGGAATCCTCGGCTTTGCTTTTGACGATGTGGACGATGGCGAGAATGTCGAGCACGAGAACCAGGACGCCGAATAGGAAATGCATTTTTGCTCCGGAGGGCGGGGGCTTAAGGACACTGGAAGCATAAAAGCCCCGTTCCCCCGAGTCAAACCAAGGCGCAAAAAAAAGGGCGGCCCTTTCGGGGGCCGCCCTTTCGATGAGTACGCCGTTCGGGCGCCTTGCGGCGCCGGGTTTATTGGTTATTGCGGTTGGAATATTTCTCGCGTTCGGCTTCGTTGGCCTTGGCCTCGTCCTGGTCCACGGTGATCCGGAGGGTGACCCGGCGGTTGGCGGCGCGGCCCGCGTCCGTCGAATTGTCGGCGACGGGGTAGAGAGGGCCGTAGCCCACGGCGCCGAGAACGCAACGGGTGGGCACGCTCTGCTGGAGCAGGAACATCTTGACCGCGTCGGCGCGCTGCTGGGAAAGCAGGCGGTTGGCGTCGTCGGAGCCGACGTTGTCGGTGAAGCCGTAGATGCTGATGCGGTTTTCCGGGTATTTGACCAGGATGCCGGCCAGGTTCGTCAGGGTCTGCTGGCCCTTGTCCCCGATCACGGCGCTGCCGGTCTCGAAATTCAGGGCGTCGCCCGCCAGGCTGATGATCATATTGCCGTCTTTATCGCGCTGCGAGGCGATGCCGGCCTTGCGCATGTCTTCGGTCTGTTTGTCCATGACCGCGCCGGTCAGGCCCCCGGCGACCAGGCCGACGCCGGCTCCAATGGCCGCGCCTTCTTTCCAATTGCCCCTGGAAGCTCCAATGACTCCGCCGAGCACGCCCCCGGCGACGGCGCCGATGCCGGCGCCAGCCGCTGTTTTCTGGCCGCTGCCGAGCGTTTCGCAACCGGTGTTGAGCGAAGCCAGGCCGGCGACCGCCACCAGGCTCCAAATCAGGTGCTTCTTCATTTCGTACCCTCAAAGTGGTCCATCCGGAAGGCCGTCCCGCCTCCGATGGCTATGACAATCTGGAAAAGTATGCCAAGGGGCCGCGTTTTCAGCAACGTTTACCTCGCGGAGCGGCGTGGCAGTCTTTACTTGCCGTTCCAGGCGTCCTTGGCGTCGTGGCCCACCGCTTTTGCCGCCTTTTTGGTGCCGTGTCCCACCGCTTTGGCGGCTTTTTTGGTGGAAGGGCCCGCCGCCTTGACCGCATCTTTGCTGGCGTGGCCTACGGTTTTGCAACCGTCTTTGACCGTATGGCCGATGGAATGCCCCAATTGTTTCAGGTCGTCCTTGAGCCCTCCTTCGGCGGCCAAGGGAACGGACAACCCAAAGCAAAGGATGAGCGTCCAAAAATGGCGCATGGAGACTCCGAAAAGGGGACGTATTAAGGATACCCGGCTCTGGGTAATGCGCCAAGAGTTGGGAGGGAGGTGCCGGTAAAAAAGGAGCTTTTTCTGAAGGAAACGCATTTTGTTTCACGATACGAAATAAAGAGGCTAGCTTTTTATTAAATGAAATTTTTTTCATGAAACTGAGTCAAGACCTGAAAGAATAGGAGCGAGTTGCCGTCTAAACTTTTAGTTTCAGACGCCCAAGGAGTTCTGTGTTCCCACGTTGCCTTGCCTTTCCTTCGGGAAAGGTCTTCTTAGCCGCTGTACGCCGGGGATTTCCAGTCGGGAATCCAGCCTGGCTGCTTGCGGTTTCGGCGATGTGGCTCCTCACGGCACAGGTCTCCGCTTTTACGATCCAAGCAAGCCGGGCGGTGAGCCGGGGGACTTCGACGTCCACCACTACCAGCGCCGAAGGACCCTACTGTCCAGGCCAAGAATTCACCATTTCTGCGGATCTGAGTGTCACTTCGGCGGAAACCTTGCCGGTGTACATCTATGCAGAACTGCTCAGCACCTCCGATCCGGCTTTGGCGGTACCGGAATTCAATCTCACGAGCGACCCGTTGGGGACCGACAGCCTTCCGGCTTGGTTCTTGATTGAAGCGAATACCAGCGCTTCGACGCCGGATTCCCAAACCAACACCCAAAGTTGGGGCGCCTCGACTTGGCCCAACAATGGCGGCTGGCAGTCCGCTCCCTTGGCTTCGCTGTTACCGGTTTCGGCGACCTCCGGGACGGTCACCCTGAGCTTCACCGCGGAAATGCCCACGGGGGCCGTTTACGGAAGCGATTATGAGCTTTTGGTGGGGATGTCCTACGGAGTCTCCATTACGAGCGCGAGCGACGCCCAAACGTTTCAAGAATCTTTGTTGGCAGTTTGCGCTGGGACGCCTACCGTAACGCCGAGCAGCACGCGGACCTTTACTGCGAGCCCGACTTTCAGCGCCAGCCCGACTTTCAGCGCCAGCCCGACTTTCAGCGCCAGCCCGACTTTCAGCGCCAGCCCGACTTTCAGCGCCAGCCCGACTTTCAGCGCCAGCCCGACTTTCAGCGCCAGCCCGACCTTCAGTGCCAGCCCGACCTTCAGTGCCAGCCCGACCTTCAGTGCCAGCCCGACCTTCAGTGCCAGCCCGACCTTCAGTGCCAGCCCGACCTTCAGCGCCAGCCCGAATGGGATGACGACGTCCACTCAAACGGCGACGCCCAGTCCCCTGAGCGCAACAGGGACAGCTACTCCAACGGATACCCCCACAGATACTCCGACGGCTACCCCCACGGATACGGTGACCGCCACCCCGACGGACACTGCTACCGCGACGCCCACGGATACTTTTACCGCTACGCCGACCTTTACCGCCACTCCGACGTGTACGCAAACGCCTTCGAATGCGGTCACGGCGATCGTCAGCAAAACTTCAACACCGACGGTCACCGGGGGCATTTTGGGGGGGACCGCAACGGCGACGCCGACGGATATGGGCACGTTCAATCCCACCCTGACCTTTACGGGAACCCCGAACGGACAGAGCGGAATCGCCAGCATTACGCCGACACCGGACGCCACCTGGATGCCGCTGACCCCGGCTCTATCGCCGACCACCACGTCGCCTGGATCGGCCCTGTGGGGGCCGAACCAGAAGTTGTCCTCTCTACCGAGCACCGGAGGCCCGGGGATCGGGTGCTATCCGAACTTGATCCGGATCATCGGCGATCCTGTGAAAATCGTGGTGGTTTCCCGCATCGGGGGACACTGCAAAGTGGAGTTGTACCGTTCCGGGAGCGGCACGTTTACCTCCGCCCTGTGGGACGGAGACTTGGCCCCTCAGGTAGAGACGCAAGTTCCTTGGTATGGCGACAACGGAAACGGGGAATCCGTCGCCAGCGGTGCGTACGTGATGGTCTTCACCGACGCCGATGGGCGGCGGGCCACCTGCAAGGTTTTAGTGGTGCGATGAGTGTCCGAGGGGGGGTGGAACAGGGACGCCGTCTCAATCGACGGCGCCCCTGTTCCGGCCCAAATTTCGTTTTCGGCGGGGGCCAAAAATAAGGGGGAGATTTTCGACTGCCCGGGGGGGAGGGGGTAGGAGGGGCGCTGTTTTAGGACGGCGCCCCTCCTTATCTTTTTGGGAGGACGTTTAGGCTTCTTCGGCTTCGGCTTTGCCGAGGGGACGCGGCTTGCGTTGCGGAACGATTTGTTGATCCATTTGAAGGGCGGGTTCCAAAGTGGCCGGTTTGCCGATGACCTTCGCCGGAATGCCTGCGGCGGTGGAATGGGGCGGGATCGGGCCGAGCACGACGCTGCATGCGGCGATTTTGGAGCCGTCGCCGATGGTGATGTTTCCGAGGATTTTAGCTCCGGCGCCCAGCAGGACCCCGTTGCCGATCTTGGGGTGGCGGTCGCCGGTTTCTTTGCCGGTCCCTCCGAGGGTCACTTCGTGGAGCAGCGAGACATCGTCTCCGACGACGGCCGTTTCGCCGATGACCACCCCGGTGCCGTGGTCGATAAAGACGCCCGAACCGATGCGCGCGGCGGGATGGATATCGACGTTGAAGACTTCGGAGCAGCGGCTTTGCAGGTACAAGGCCAGCGTTCGGCGCTCTTCCACCCAGAACCAATGGGCCAAACGGTAGGTCTCCAACGCCTGGAAACCCTTGAAGAACAGGAAAGGCGACGTCAGTCCCCGGGCCGCCGGATCGCGTTCCTGGACGGCGGAGAGATCTTTGCGCACGGCCGCGCCGATGGAAGGGTCCGTCAGGAGCGCTTCGGTGAAAAGATCGACGAGCGAGGCCGGGGCGAGGTAACGGGTGGCGAGTTTTTCCGCCAAAAAGAATGCGAGGGCGCGATCCAGTCCGGGATGCTTGAGGACGGCATCGTGCAGGAATCCCGCGAGCATGGGCTCCGAAGCGGCGAGTTCTTGGGCCTCTTTGCGGAGCCGGTGCCAGACCGGATCGGTGTTCGGAGCGGGAGGATGGTTCATGGGACCCCTTAGGCGGGTGGACCGGACAAGGGGTCCGGACCGCGCGTAGGGCCATCCTTGAACGGGGAAGGGGCCGCGTCAAGCCTTCCCGGTGGGCGACCCGCGTTGACGCGCCCGCCCGACGCGCCTACCATGAAAGCCCCTTATCACCGAAATGGAAAGGTCGTCCGTGGAAACCGCAGTCCTTTTGATACAGTGCCCGGATCAGAGAGGCCTCATCGCCAAGATTTCCGGGAGGGTGCACGGGTTCGAGGGCAACATCGTGTCCTTGGATCAGCACAGCACCGCCCCCGAAGGGGGCCTGTTCTATATGCGTCTGGAGTTCCGTTTTGATCCGAAGCTCCGGGATCGTGCCCGACTCGAAGCTGAACTCGGGGCCTTGGCCCTGGAACTGTCGGCCCGCTGGACCGTCCGTTACGCCAGTCAGCGCCCGCGCTGCGGGGTTTTGGTGTCCTCCCAGTTGCATTGTCTGCTGGATCTGCTCTACCGCCATTCGGCGGGGGAGCTACCCATGGATATCGCCTGCATCCTCAGCAACCATACCGCGGCCGAGCGCTGGGCCCTCCATTACGGCCTGCCCTTTGTGCACGTGCCCGCCAACGCCGCCAACCGCGAAGCGGCGGAAAACGAGATATTGGGGCGGGTCGGGACGAGCACGGACTTTTTGGTGTTGGCCCGCTACATGCAGATTCTCAGTCCGGAATTTTTGGTCCGTTACGGGCGGGATATCATCAATATCCATCACAGCTTTTTGCCGTCCTTCAAGGGCGCCAATCCCTATCAACAAGCCTACGAACGCGGGGTCAAGGTCATCGGCGCCACGGCCCATTTCGTCACCGGCGACCTCGACGAGGGGCCCATCATCGAACAAATGGTCCAAAGGGTGTCCCACAGGGACGACGTCGATGCCTTGAGGCGGAAAGGACGCGACCTCGAACGCATGGCCTTGGGCCACGCGCTCGAGGCCTACACCAGCCAGCGCGTGATCCGGGACGGGAACAAGACGATCGTTTTCGACTGAAATCAGTCGGATTCTATTTCGAGGTGGCCGCTTTGCAGGCGCAGGCCTCGAAATCTTCGGGAGTCAAACAGGTTTGGGCGCAGACATAGGGCGCCCAGGCGCCGGATTGGAGGGCGGCTTTCGAAGGAGTTTCGCAGGCGTAGTAAGCGGCGAAGCGGGCTTCGGCGTCCCCGCCCTGGGCGATTTCCAAGGCCGCTTTTTGCATCCCTTCCGGAGTGCAGACGGCGCCGTAGGCGTCCGAGAAACGGTATTCTTTGCCCCAGGCCGGAGCGGCGCCTGCGGTCGCCGTCAGATCGCGGAGCGTCCAGGTCGTGTAGTCGGTCGGAACGCCTTCGGGATTCAAAGCCAGAATTTGGAACGCAGGGTCGTTGCCGTGGTTGGGGCCGATCGAGGGGATCAGGTGGACGGCGAAAGGCCGCGGGCCTCCCGCGTCCACCAGGCGAACGTCGTCGAAATGGGTGTGGCCAGCCCAGGCGACCCGCAGAATTCGGGCGTGGGCGCGGACGATTTTGAGGAAGCTTTCTTGGGACTTCGGGGTCCAAAAAGATTCGCTCGGCAATCCGCAGACATGCCCGAAGGCGTTCAATCCCGGCGGTATGTGCATCGCCAGGGTCACGGGCGTCCCCGTTTTTTCCGCCACGTCCAGGCGTTCGGACAGCCAGGCCAGTTCCGCGTCGCCGGGGGCGCTGGGGTCGACTCCCGCCGGGGCGGCGAAGCGCCGGGACCAAAAGATGCTGTTCAGGGCGATCAGTCGACCGCCGTTTTGGGGGAGGGCGCTCTCGTAATAGCCCCCTGCACGGAAAGCGGAAGCATCCGCGGCGTCCGCCACACAGGCCCATTGGTTTGAAAGGAATTTCAGCAGAGGGCCCCCGGGTTCGATCCCGTAGTCTCCCCGGTCGGAATCATTGTTGCCCAGCACCCAATAGATGGGCGCCGGAGCGAGGGCTCCGGAAAGTTTGAGGTCCATATATTTCAGGGTTTTTTGGACAAAATCCGAGTAGGCGATCCTCCCTTCCAATCCGCAAGCTTTAAATTTTTTTTGGAACAGGTGGGCCAGCAGGTCTCCCGTGACCACGGCGTAGGCGTACGGACCGTTCTGGGAAATCCGGGTCAGGGCCGATGTCCAGAGGTTGCGATTGGTGTCCTCGGTAAAATCCGGAAAGCGGGTTTCTTTTCCCCGCTGAAGGACCGCGTCCCAATCTTCCGCCTTGGCGTCCGCCAACGCGGGAGCCAGCGCGGTTTCCGTAAAAGGGTCAAAGTGGAGGTCCGACAGCAACAACGCGGAGGGGGCCGGGGCGGGATTTTCCGCCGCTGAACCAAGGGTGCTTAGCATGAAAAGAGACAGGATAAATGTAAGCAAAGGCGGCTCCCATCAGAAAAGCAGTGAAGTTCCCTCAAGTATGCAGGCCGAACGTTACCTTTTCATGACAAATGCGTTTGGCCGCTTGCATCGAATCCCGGAGTGTGGTTTCATCATACGGTAAACTAGGGGTGGATTTTTTACACAGTGCTGAAAGATTTGGGCGCATGGCCGCTCTAATACATTCAGATGGAACCTGAGAGCGATGAGGCCGTACTGGCCCGGTCCCTGAACGCCGAGCCGGAAGCGTTCGAGATTTTGGTCGAGCGCTATGAGCGCCGGATCTATGGATTGCTGTGGCGCTTGAGCTCGGACCGTTCGGCGATCGACGACCTTTATCAACAGGTTTGGCTGAAGGCCTGGAACGGAAGGATCAGTTTTAAAGGCAATAGCCGTTTCGGGACCTGGCTCTACGCCATCGCCATGAACGAAGTCCGGGCTTGGCGGCGTCGGGCGCGGGAGTACGTCCCCATCGAGGACGTCCCTGCGCCGGTCGCGAAGGGGCCCAGCGCCCTGGACCGACTTTTAGGACGGGCGCGTAAAGAAGCGCTCGCCTCCGCCCTGGATCAGCTCGCAGCGGCCGATCGTGAATCGTTAGTGCTACGGTTTCAGCAGGGTTTGGATTATGAAGAGATCGCCCGCCTGACCAAAAGCAATTTGGCGCAGGCGCGTCTCCGGAATTTTCGCGCCATTCGGCGCTTAAAGGAACTCCTCAAGGACCGGGAGCTGTGAGCCACCTCAGCGAAGATCGTCTAATCGTCTGGGCCGAAGGCGGGGCCCTTTCGGCGAACGAAGCGGACCACATCCGCTCCTGCGCTGAATGCCGTTCCGAAGCCAAGGCCCTGCGGGCGATTTTCGGGGATTTGGCCGAATTGCCGCCGCCGCCGAAGGCCCTGCGCCAGGCCACCCTGGAGCGGATCGGGTTGAAATCCCGACGCGCACCGGCGCGCCGCTGGGGATACGCCTGGGGCGGCCTGCTCAGCGCCGCGTTGGTGCTGGTGTGGGCGCGGCCTTGGACGTCCAAAGAATCTGTTTCGCCTGCGCTTCCGGCCGTTTCCACCGGCGCGTCGAAGAACGTCCTTCCGGCGGCTGTTTCTTCTGCGCCGAAGCTTTCCCCCCGCGCCGCCGCCAAAGTTTCCGTCCCGGAACAAAGCCACTCGGTGCCTGCGCCGCAGGCGCCTGTCCTGGCGGCCCCGGCCCAGGAAATCGCGACCGCTCCGCTGATCCGGCCCGCCGTCGGGGTGGGAGCTCCGGCAAAGACCGCGATCGCGCCGATTCCGGTACCGACCGAAGCGACGGGCGGCCTTAAATCGGCGCCGTCCGCAGGCGCCGGCGGGTCGGTTTTTCAGATCGATCAGGTACGGGGGAATCGTTTGCGCCCGGCCTTGGGCGAGCGGGTCACCTTTAACGTCGAGACGGGGTCGGTCGGGAATCTGGATGTCCGCGTGGTCGACGGCACGGGGCGCACCCTGGCCCAGCTGTACTCAGGGCCCGCGGGCCCCGGGCCGGTGGCCCTGGAATGGGATGGAGGGGACGCGCCGAGCGGGGCCTATACGGTCCGGGCGCGTTTTGGGGGGACTTCCGCACACTTAGGTGTTTTGGTGGTTCGTTGACTTTGGCGCAAAGCCTTCGCATCCGGCGAAGGGGGGGCTGCACTGGACGCGTCGCCGGAAGGCGGCGCGTCCAGGCGTTTGCGCTTGCCTTGATCCCGGTCCTGGCGGTCGCGTTGGCGGCGGGGCGCTTGAGCGCTGCCGGCCCCAGCGGCGCCGATTACCTGCTCGCGGAGCCGGCCGCCCGCACCGCGGGCTTGGCCGATGCGGACGCAGCCGTGGGCGGGGAACTGGAAGCCTTCCGTTCCAATCCGGCGGGGCTGGCCTCGGTCCAGGGCCTGCAGGTCGCGGTTTCCCATTTGAGCGAGGCGGACGACTGGAACCACGAATGGATGGCCTTAGGGATGCCCATCGCCGGAGGGGTGGGAGCCGTGGAATTCCTGGAATCCGACATGACGCCCTTCACGCTCTACGACGGCAGCGGACAATCCTACGCCACCGCCACGGTCAGCAGCCAGAATCTCGCCTTCGGTTGGGGGATGCCCGTGCTAGCGGACTTGGATTTGGGCGTGGACGCGCGGGGCTTCCGCAGCCAGCTTTATACCTATTCCAATGAAGGCTACGCGGTCGATGTGGGCCTCCGTTTCGAGGACCGCCGTTTGCCCGTCACGCTGGGAATGGCCATCCAAAACCTGGGTGCGGAAAGCGCCTACATTGCGGTGAGCGACCCCTTGCCCACCCGCTATCGGGCGGGCGCTGAAGGCCACTTTCGGGTGTCCGAGGCCGTCGCCGTTTCGTTGCGCACGGACATCGTGGAATACCAGGACCCGACCCGGCCCCAGGAAATCCGTTTCGGCGCCGAAACCGCCTTTTACAAGGACGCCTTTATCCGCTGCGGCTGGGTCCATACCGCCGAGAACGACGGGCTGTGCATGGGCCTTGGGGTCAAATGGGAAAACCTTAGCCTGGACTATTCGTACCAGCCGTCGAACCTGTTGGGAGACAACGAATTGATCGAATTGACGCTGGCGGGGAAATAAGGGGAATCATCCCTTTTTACGAAACAAAAGCGCCTTGGCCGGGCGGGACTGGGGACATCCGCCGCGTTGAAGCCAAGGCGCTTTATTATTTCGGACGCTAGAAATCCAGTTTATTCGTGGTCGGCGATGTAACGGTCGGTGTCCTTGGCCAATTGGTTGTAGGCCATGACTTTGTCGAAGCCAAAGCCCTGGATTTTCACGTTCACGCGGAAAACATGCCCACCGGTGATTTTGCCGACGACATCGAGATGGCCGTCCGCCATGGAGCCCAAGAAAAAGCGGGCGGCTCCGCTACCGGTGTAGAAATCGTCGATTTTCAGCACCAGCAAGGCAGCGGGTGCCCCGGGCTTTCCGACGAAGTTGGCGGCCAACCAGTTGTTGATCTGTTTGGTCACCAAGTTGCGCATGTCGACCACGCTGGCGGCGTAGCCGTCATAATGGGCGTCCCCCAGTTTAGTGGCGAGGAATTCGGTGGCGTCCAGCTTGACGTAGATCTTGGAATATTGAGAAAGAGGCGTACCGTCGGTGACCCGAACGTAGGGGTTGGCGCAGCTTGCGAGGAATAACGTAGCTAGGAGCCTGTCGGAGTAGGGTCGCCTAAAATTTGCATGGCGTGATAAAATACGCTTATGCAAACACCGACGACATTCCGCAAATACGACCCGGACCAACTGCTTTTGCTCCCCGAAGACATGA
>Ga0326728_10007884_pt1 | contig 26851 bp, 21 predicted proteins | sample MB3enrmetagenome_FD_207602 | JGI IMG/M metagenome (GOLD analysis project Ga0326728, IMG submission 207602) | Lab enriched peat soil microbial communities from McLean, Ithaca, NY, United States - MB31MN | ecosystem: Environmental > Terrestrial > Soil > Wetlands > Peat | place: USA: New York...
TTCAGGAGCCTGTTCAATGCCGTTAGAAAATCCGATTCTCCGTCCATTGACTATTCCATGGATACCTCACAGGTAAGTGCATCAGCAAAATCGTGGCTGAGTGCTGTCTTTTCCAGGACTCTGATCGCGTTTCACGGTGCTGTGTTTGTCACTATCATCATTGTGATGCTGTTATTGATGAGGACTTGAAGCAGTGACTCTACGCGATTTCCGTGGCACGAGGCATCTCTACAGCCTGTTTGCAGGTGATCACCGAGGTAACCCACACCGCGTCTCGCATTGGAGCGGAAGATCCTCAGCGCGCGCTTCAGACTGACCCGGGAGAAAAATGCTGCCTTGCCTTGGCAAGATCCTCTTGAGTTCCGATGTCGTACCACGATTGCACGTTGAAGCCGTACACTTTTTTGCCTTGTGCCAGCAGCTCGCAAACCAGCGTTCCCGCATTCAACTCGCCGTGATGGGAAGAACGATTCAGGGCGATGACATGTTGTAGATCTGCCCGGCGAAGAAGATAGATGGCGGTTGCGGCCATCGTGCTCTGCGGAAATTCCGGCTTCTCTTCGAACTGAAGCACCCGTCCATCCGAGGCCAGTGTAACCACACCGAATTTGCGCCGGACGTCTTCCACCTGAAGAAACTTGTGAACGCCCAACACCGATGCGTCGCGTTCCTTTCGCAAGTCGAGCAGGGGCTGAAGATTCCCTTCAAAGAGGTTATCCCCGGCGATAATCAGCACATCGTCCTCGTAGCCCACCTTATCCAAAGCAAGAGCAATATCCCCCATCGCACCAAGCCTTGTCTCATTGCAGAGAGTACCGTCGTTGAGAAGTTCAATCGACCTTTGCCCGATCCGCTCGCCGGAGAGTTGCTTGCGCCACTCTTCAAATTGCGGGTAGAACTTCGCATTCGCCACGACAAGGACGCTTTCGATACTTTCCACCTGCAGTACTTTTTCCAGGATAAGGTCCAAGATGGTGGCAGAGCCAATGGGCAGCAGCGGCTTGGCGATCCGGTCCGTAAGCGGGCGCAGGCGGGTGCTATATCCGGCCGCGAGAATGATCGTCTTCATCAGAGCGCTCCTTCATTTCGAGGAAGTGGGCCGACACTCTCATCGAGATCCTCGGGCTGGCCGGTCTTCGCCAAGACACTCTTCCAGAACATCCCTCCCATTGGAATCCGCTTTCTGCCCAGCACCACCAGCGGGAGAGGAACCAGCACAAATTCGGTAAGCCACTGGCTGATCATGAAATCGGTATAGCCCACCATCGCGTTATCCACGGCAAGGGTTCCCAGCCGCTGGCCCATGATGATATCGGAGCAGGTGGGCGCGATCGACCGCAAGACGTGCCGCGGCTCGTTGGTGACGATTCTGAGTTTTTCCCAATCCGGCTGGGGAAATGCGCCAAACTTTGGATCCGGAAGTGAAATCAACTCCTGCAGGCCGCGACTTACTATCTTCAATCCGGCTCTACGCAACGCGTCGCTGGTCTGCCCCTGGATTCGCCGATTCTGCCGCCTCATCCGGTGGAATTCGTAGATCGCCTCTTTTTCCTCATCGCTGAGGTTGATCGTGGTCGACATATTGCCTAGATATTGGCGATCAAGTCGGATGTGCTGCTTGATGAATTCCCAGTCAGGAAGCAAATCCTCTGGAATATGATCCTTGTCGTCCACGTAGCAGATGGCATCGGTCGGTATCGCCGTTTCCGCCATGACAACGAATCCCGACGGAACAATCACCGATGGATCTGCCGACTTCCTTTCGTACATCCGCCTTCTCAAGTATCGGGCCAAATCCCGCAGGCTGAACTTCACCTCCGGGATGAGCGCGGCGTCACACTGGTCGGAGCCGCTGGCTGCCACCGTATGGCTGACGACAAAGCCCGAATCCGAACCGAACAACTGCAGGAGACATAGTCTCGGATTGGACTTTACCTCGGTATCTAGGATGGTGAGTATCTCCCTGGCCTTTTCGACCGCGGAAAGAAACCCGAAGGATTGCCACACCCAGAGAATATCGTTGTCCATAGTCTTGGGAACCGCCACGACCGATAGATTCTTCAAGGGTCTATGGTTGGCGTTGTCCCGATTGGCGCAATTCCAAAGGGCATGAGCAAGCTTCATGCTCCCATCCCCGCCGATGACATAAAGGAGTTCAATCTCTCTAACCAGCAGAGCGTTCACGACCCTGCCTAGCAACGCTTTATTCTGGATCAACTGATCCACACGGGAGGTCCCGATGATCGAACCGCCCTCACGGGCATGAATGGCCGTAATATTTGGCGTCAGCGGGACAAAGGCGGCATCCAAAATGAACCCTGGATCCTTGTTAAAATTGATAGAACCAACTCCATTCTTGATTCCGTGGATCACTACGTTGTATCCGCGTTCTCTGGCATCCAGCGAGTGCCGCTGGACGATCCCGTCAATGACGGCATTGATTCCCGGCGCTATGCCTCCGGCCACAAGAATTGCGACGTTATTGAAAACATTGGATAACTCAGAAGTCTTCCGGGCTCGCGCCTCCGGGAAGAACAGCTTATTCCTGACCATGCAATTGGATTCAACAGGCTCGTGATGCTTGCTGAGCGCGGCTGCAACAACGTAGGAAGCGTCGGGAGGGGCAGAGACGCCATCTTCACTCCAATACGGTACCTTTGGCCATTCGGCGGGGCATCCGTTGAGAAGTTTTTGTCGAATTTCGCTTATCTTGTCCAAGCCAAGGACGTTTTGAGGATCGACTTCAAGATCAGGCAAAGCCAGCGGAGGAGGCTGTTGTTGCCCGAGAGCTATCATCCTTGTATAAAAATCGATAACGTCCTTTTCGTACGAGAAGAGATTCGGATCGAAAGGCAGTCCGTCTAACACGCCGGGGATTCCGAAAGCCCGCATGATTTTTAAGGCAGTTTGCGCGGCCGCGTCGGCAGCGTTCGGATCCACATTCACTTCTGGCCGCGCGCCAAACGCCAGCTTCAGTTCCGTTGGCGATTCCGGATCACTTCCGTCCGGTTGTCGAATGAGTGCCGTGCAAACATTCATGCCTTTCTTTCTGGCCATCGATACTTCGTCTACTTGCCATTTGCTGAATTGCCCTCCGACAAAAACAAGAAAGCAATCGCAGCGTTGGAGAGCCTTACTTATCGTAGTAAGAAATCCATGATCTGGGCTCTGCTGGGTTTCATAATAGAAAACCTCCTCGCAGTTGGGCTTCAGCAGGCTTGCTACCTGGATCACAAACTCCGAATCCAGCGTGGAATGGCAAACAAAGATTCGCATCATGGACTCCTTCGTTCCTTGCCTCGACGAAATCTGCCGAAGATATCGTCACGCACCAACCGGCAAAAATCGCTATCGGCACATGCTACAAAACCTGCAATGGCAATGTTCCACCCTTTTGCGTGGGAAACGTCTCAACTGGAAAATCCTTTTTTGAGAACGGGCACCATCGAATCGAATTTCTAAAAGCAGCGGAATTATACCATTGCGGTACCGGATGTGGAGAACCCAAGCATCCGCCTGGAATTGCGAGCGTATTTGGAACTGCCGAAAGTAACGGAAAGTCGCCATGGCGACCGGGGTGTCGCGTTCGCCTCACGGTTGAGGGTTCCAGTCATAAAAGGCGTCTATCGTTCCCGATCCTCAATCTGACATGTAAACCCCGCCAGATGAGTGCATTCCGCTGTTCGCAATAAATAAGAAACAGACTGCGGAGTATTGGTCCCCCCCCCCGCCGACTAAGCCGAGCAGCTTCAAGAAGCAAATAGGGGCTGGTATGCTTTAAACGTAAAAAAGCCGAATCAAGAGCTTCACCTCTGGCTCGACCAATTGAATGTCCACGTGTGCGGACGCGGGAGTTGGCTTATCGAGAACCGGCATGATTTGCTGACAAGTGGCGCGCTGTCATTGATCGCGTTTATGGCGGCGGATCTCTCCCATGAGGTGTTGGGCCACGGATCAGTCGCACTTCTCGCGCACGCAAAGTTCATCGCACTGTCCTATACCGCGTTAAGCACGGACATTTCCAGCCGAATGCTCCTCCTGGCTGGTCCAGGCGTCAACTTGATTCTTGGGATCGCCGGGCTTGTGATCTTTCGAGCGCTGCAAATGAAACCCCGGATGGCTTGGTTTCTTTTTTTGTTTGCGTCTATGAGTCTGCTAAACCTCAGTGCATATCTGATACTCTCCGGTGCAACGGCAACCGGGGATTTGGCGGGGGCTATCGTCGGCTTGCCGCATCCTGCGATCATCCGCAGTTGCATGGGAATAGCTGGACTGATCTCATATTATTTGCTGGTGCGTGTCTCGGCACGGTCATTTCGTCAATTCGCTGAGCCGAATACCGGACTATGCGTCACCGCGTATCTGGCTCCGATGGTCTTGAATACGGCAGCCGCCTCACTCAGTCCGCTTGGCTTGCACTACTATCTGTTTTCCGCATTGCCCGCCACCGCGGGAGTGAATATCTTTCTTCTCATCCTTCCCGGCGTTGCTGAACGTGTCCAGAGAGACACCAAGACGGAAGCACCCCGCGCCGTCGTGGCACGAAGCATACCGTGGATTCTCATGGCCTGCGTGCTTGGAATCGCTTACGTTTTTCTTCTTGGACCCGGAGTGACCCTCCGAAGCTAAGCTATCTCCTTCTGAACGATCCGCACGAGACAACTGGCGATGGATTGGTCCAAAAAGGGGCTTGAGTCAATCGACGCTCTCGATTCGCGCATTATCGCCAATGCGATCGCCGACGGCAGATAGGGAACGAAATGTCGCCAAGGGCTCATCTATCTCCCTGGCCGACTTGCACTACGTCCCTACAGACGATCACCTTTACGCGTTCGCGATTTTGGGACCATCCTTCCCCATGAAAGTGCAATCATGTCGGCCTCCAGCGGTCGTGCTTGGCCGCCATGCAACAACCCCCTCGCACAAATGATGCTTCACGCTTCAAATCATCCCGGAAGGCGCGAATTTCAATTGCGTCGCTCGACGTCACCTGATTGCTTGCCTTGATTTCGAAGGCGACCAGTTTACCAGCCTCTTCCAAAATGAAATCCGCTTCATGCCCTGCGCGGTCGCGCCAGCGGTGCACCTTGCGCTGTTGCGGATCGAGGGCGCGCTACGTCTCCAGTGTTTGGAGGAGAGTCTGCTCCAGCCAGAATCCCGCGCCCATGCGGCCCGTCACCTCCGCGGAGGACTTGATTCCGGCCGACGAGGCGGCAAGGCCGCAATCGGTCCACAGCAACTTCGGCGCTTTGACGAGCGCCGTCGAATGGTTGGTTGCCAGCGGGCGGACGAGCGCAATAATGCAACCGGTTTCATGCAAGTTCAGGTATCGATGCGTGGTCGGGTGACTGAGCGCCGCGTCGGGGGCAAGGTCGGCGTGGTTGATCAGTTTGCCGGCGAGTGTCCACTAGTCTGCATCCAAGATCAACACTCATGCGAGGGTGCGGACAAAAAGCGGACCAAAATGGAGGCTTTGAAGACGAAACTCGCATGAATACTGAGATTTTGGATCATACAAAGAAGGTCCGCAGAACTTTTATGCGGCGGTTCGATCCCGCCCCGCGCGTCCAATCTTTCAACAACTTAAAAGAAAACTCACTGAGAGCCTCTTTGTCGCTGCAGGGACTTTTTGGGGCGGGGGAGCATTTGCGTTCAGCGCGCCTTGTAGAAACGGATGTGCACTCCGAAGTTTGCGCCTGAACCGGTCACTTCCAGCGTGCCAATATAGACACCGCCATTGAGCCATTCATACGCGCCCTTGGGCGCTTCAAAAACTGGAACCGTCAGCAACCGGGAGGGTTCGGCCTTGTCCGTTTTGCACATGCTTCCAGCGTTGACGACGTTGATGGTTACGCCATCGTCGGTCTGGATCATGTAGTCGGCATGCAAGGAGAAGCACCCACCCTGGCCGGCGAGTTGCCAATCCCATCCGCCGGGCAGGATCTTTCCCTTGATGCGCGGCCCGCTGAAGGTGCCGCCTGTAATCGGCACGATGTTCCTCTCGCCAAACGGCGTGGTTCCGACCTTGACGCCTGGAGCCAGGGTTACGGACTCCTCAAAGACAAAATCGAGAGTGGGCGTATCCGCTGCGGAGGAAGCTCGTGGCGTTTCGCCCATCAGCTTTGTGAGCACGGGCTCAACCGCCATGGCCATTCTGCGCTGACCGATGGTGTCAGGGTGCAGCGCCCCGCCATGCCAGGGTAGGCGCGGATCACAGAAGATGCTCGTATCCAGTGAGCCGTTCTTGTAGAAGACCGATCCGATATCGAGATAAGTCACCTGCGGGACGGCACGATAGCGCGCAGCCAGGTAATCGTTCACTGCATGATCGCGCTGGGTCTTGCTGGCGGAGAGGTCGCTGGGCAGGATTCCAAGAAGCAGAATATTGGTCTGCGGAAGCAGCCTCTGCAATTCCGCGACAACGGCATCGATGCCAGCCTCGGCCTGTTCCGACGTCTGTTCCTTCCAGCCGGTATTGTTGGTGCCGATGAGGAGCACCACGGCCTTCGGGTGAAGTCCCTGTACCTCGCCGTGATCCAGGCGCCAGAGGACATTGGCCGTGGTATCGCCGCTGAAGCCCAGGTTCAGCGCCTTGCGCGGCTCGTAAAACTCCTTCCAGATCGGCTGGAAGTTTTCGTCGGGGAGCGTCGCCTTATCGTAGTTATGCGTGATCGAGTCGCCGACAAGCAGCAGTTGCGCATCCGGATGGCTTTGCACGGCGCTGAGCACGGCTTGATGGCGCGCGGCCCACCACGGCTCGCTCAGGCGATCGGCAGGCACAGTGGCCGGATTGGCTGCGTTCGCCGGCGCCTGCTGCCCAGCCGCCTGAACCGCGCAGGAAGCCGCCAGCAGCGAGAAGATAAGCAACTGCGATTGCATCAACCTGGAAACAAATCTTCGCAAACAGAGTTTCTTCATGGGATGCTGCTTCCTCTGGTAATCTCCCGGCTATGCCGGTGAAATTGCACGCACGGCCTGGCGAAGCCGCTCTTCGGCTTCGGCGCTCCAATAGCCGCAATCGAGTTCAAAGAAAACGGAAGTGTAGGGAATCGTCAGATTCGTCTTGAGAATCAGAACGCGGAAGAGCCGCGCGCATTGGTCGAGTTTGGCGATGATCTCTTCGTGAGGCAGTTGCCGGATGGCGCAGCCGTCCAACAAAGAGCTAAGACGCTGCCTGTAGGCTGTCACGCCCGGCGCATCGCCCTCCTCCACCACGGCCAGTTCCGCATCGGTGTAGACGTTGGCCCGGACGTGCTGGCAGGCAGCCAGCGCGCTTGCGACCTTGCTCACCACATCAACCTGTTCCGCGCAGGTCACGATGGTTTCGATGCCGGGGTTGGACTGCGCGGGATAAGCCGCGTCGACGACCACAATCCAGTTGCGATGGCCAAACAGCGGCAGGCAACGGCGCAACGCCGGCTCCCAAGCGTGGTGATCCGGCTCCAACTCGAGTGAGTTCATTCCGCTACTCCTTGCCCGGGCATACGGCTACCTTGCCACAGTGGCCGGAGGCCATCAGCGCATAAGCCTCGGCTGCCTGCTCCAGGGCAAAGCGATGGGTGATGATCTCTTCCGGATGCAGGTTCCAGCGTACCAAACGTTCCACCAGTTCTTCCATCTTCCAGGTGGAAGTGACCCACGATCCATAAATCGTCTTTTGATCGTGGATGAGGTCGGGCGAGGGGTTGAAGCTTACCGCGCCGCCTTCGCCGATCATGACCATCTTGCCCCATTTGCGCGTGGCGCGAATGGCGATTGCGCGAGCGTCGGCATTCGCCGAGCAGTCCACTGCGCGCTCCACGCCCTGGCCCGCGGTCAGGTCTTTCACCTGCGCCACATTTTGCGGGCCCGAGGGCAGAACCGTGTCGCAAAGCCCCAGTTTGACGGCCAGATCAAGCCGTTCCTGAGAGATGTCGATGCCGATGACCTTCTGCGCGCCCATCTTGCGGCACAAAGCGGCGGCCGCCAGGCCTACCGGCCCCAGGCCGGTGATAAGCACGGCATCGTTGCCGCAGACGCCGATCTTCTCCAGGCCCTCGTAGACCGTGCCGAAGCCACAGGCCACCTGCGCACCATCCGCATAGGTGAGCGAATCGGGAAGCTGGATGAGATCCTTTTCCTCGGCGATCATGAACTCGGCCATGCCGCCGTCCCGCTGCCATCCATAGGCGCGGCGATATTTCGCGCTGGTGCAGGAGATCATGTACCCGCGCCGGCAATCGTTGCACACGCCGCAGCCGGAGATGTGATAAACGATCACGCGGTCCCCGGCCTGGAAGCGGCGGCATCCCGGCCCGGCTTCGACAATCTGACCGGCAGGCTCGTGGCCGGCAATGACTCCCTGATAGCCTTCCGGCCCTTTGCCCAGGTGCTCGTGATAGATGCAGCGGATGTCTGATCCGCAGATGGTGGAAGCCTTCACGGCGATCAGCACCTCGCCGTGGCCGGGCGTGGGAACCTCCACGCTCCGCATTTCGACAGTGCTGTTTCCCGGCAGATAGGCCGCTCTCATTGTCCTGCTCATTGTCTCCGTCTCCAATCCTTCAAATGCTCTGTAGTTTCTGCGCGACGATCACGGAGGAGTGATCTCGCCTTTCTCGTCCCATAGATCTTCCCACGACTGACCATCTTTCCAGAGAAAGACCTGCCCCTTGATGAGGCGGCAATTGCGGTCAATCTTTTCGATCGCCTGCATCTCTTCGGCAGTCAGCGGATCGCAAGTCACCGCTCGCAGGTTGGCGAGGTAGTTGCGCCGATGCACGGAAAAGGGAATCGGCGTCTGCCCGCGCTGCACGGCCCACTTGATGCAGACCACGGCGGGATGAACGCCCAGACGCGCGGCAATCCTGACGATCACCGGATCTTCCGTTGGAACGGTATCTTCCGGGGTGCGGTCGCGCTCCGGACGGGCCGGAGAACCGATGGGCGAAAAGCCGATGGGCGCAATTCCGTTGTCGCGGAGATAGCGGAAGAACTCCGGCTGCTGGAAGTGGGGATGAAGCTCCATTTCGTTGACCACCGGCTTGATGCGCGCGTCGCGCAAGAGCAGTTCCATTTTGGGGATCGTCATGTTGGATGTGCCGATCTGGAGCACCAGGCCGCGATCCACCAGATCCTCCATCTGCCTCCACGTGCGCATATAGTTCTCGTGGATATAAGGCACGGCGTTGGGATTGCGCGCGCTCACATCGCAGCCCGGCGGATGATGGTTGGGAAACGGCCAATGCACCAGGTAAAGATCCAGGTAATCGAGACGGAGGTCGGCCAGCGACTTCTCGCATGAGGCGATGACATCCTGGTGCTTGTCGTTCCACACCTTGGATGTAATCCAAAGATCCTTGCGCTGCAGGCCGCTGTGCAGCAGCCTCTCAAAGACGAAACCGATCTGGGGTTCGTTGCCGTAGACCGAGGCGCAGTCGAAGTGGCGATAGCCGGCCTCGGCGGCGCCTTGAACAGCCCCCGCGACCTCCTGCGGAGAAACATGGTCGGAGCCGAAGGTGCCCAGGCCGATGGCGGGCATGGCGGCGCCGGTGGAGAGAATTCGCTGCGGAACAAGTTCCGGATCGACGGCATCCGGGGCTGCTTTCCAGGAAACACTGCTTTCAGGCATTGCCACTCCCGAGTCTTCAAAGTAAACGATAACTTGAACGTGTATGAGACTAGGACGCGGCAGGAAGGGTTGTCAAGAAAGGGGCGGAAACGAGAATTCGGCTTGCGGCTGGCGCGGTGTTCAGGTTAACGATAAAGTACTAAGATGGATGGGAAGCGACCGGGTTGCCCAAAATCGGGCCGACGCCGCGAAAGCGGAGCGACCCCCAGGAGACGAAATAATCGATGCCCGTGCGATTGAAGGACATAGCGCAGGATCTTGGCCTCTCGGTGGTCACCGTCTCGAAGGTGCTGCGCGGGCACCCCGATATTGGCGAAACGACGCGGAAGCGAGTTCTGAAGCGGATGAAGGAGCTGAACTATCAGCCCAACCTTGCCGCGCGTTCGCTCATCACCGGACAAACCTGGACCATCGGCCTCATCGTGCCCGACCTGTTGCATCCTTTCTTCGCGCAGATTGCTCAGGCCATTTCAGCCGAGGTACGCAAGAAGGGATTCAGCCTGCTGATCTCTTCCTCGGATGAGGATGCGGAGCTGGAACGGCAGGAGATCGAGCAACTCCTCGCCCGCCGCGTGGATGTTCTTCTGATTGCCTCGTCGCAGTGGAGCGTGGAAAGCTTCCGGCGCATCGAGGAGCAGAAAACCCCTTACATTCTTCTGGATCGGCAATTCGCCGGCCTGGCCGCCAACTTTGTGGGCGTGGACGATGGCGCGGTGGGGGCTTTGGCGACCAAGCACCTGCTCCGGCAGGGATGCCGTCGCATCGCGCACATTCGCGGCCCCGAGGTGAGCACGGCTGCAGGCCGGCTAGAAGGTTATCAGCAGGCGTTGGCTGCCCACCGGATGGTTCCCATGCCAGGGCATGTCGTCTCGCTGGGCACCTCCGGCGATCATCGCGGAGAGAAGGGCGGATATGCGGCCGCCAAAAAGCTGCTTGCCAGCAAGCTGCGCCCCGACGGCATCTTCTGCTTCAACGATCCCTCCGCCCTGGGAGCGATGCGCGCGATTCTCGACTCGGGATTGCGCATTCCCGAGGATGTCGCTGTGGTGGGCTGCGGAAACCTCTCCTATTCCGATTTTCTGCGGGTGCCGCTCTCCTCTGTGGATCAGGACAGCCCCACCATCGGCAAGCGCGCCGCCGCGCTGGCGCTGAAGCTGGCGCATCACAAGGCTCCGATCCGCCCGCGGAGTGAGTTGATTGCACCGCACCTGGTGGTGCGCGCATCGAGCCAACGGCTTCCGGCCGTTCCGGGATGAGAATGCCGTCGGAGACATTGTGGAGCGATTTTTGGCAGAGAGGTACGAGTTGCAGGCCACAGGGCAGAGGAAGTCTCTGTGAGCAGAATGACCGGTACGAAGGCGAAACAGAAGGAGAACAGGCCGGGATGGCCTTACTGGTTTTCCCGGCTTGATATGGAGGGGGAATGTTGGCTTCTGCACCAGTGGCACCGGAAGTTGCGGGCGATAACTCACGGCGGCTCGTTCCAATGGGAATGGGCCTGCCGTTCGTTTTGGTCACCTCGTTGTTTTTTCTTTGGGGCGTGCCCAATAACCTGAACGACGTGCTCATCCGGCAATTCATGAAGTCGTTTGCCATCTCGCGATTTCAGGCGGGACTGGTGCAGTCGGCATTCTACATGGGCTACTTCCTGCTTGCCACGCCGGCCGCGCTGCTGATGCGCAAATACGGCTACAAGTTCGGCTTTGTTGCCGGGCTGTGCCTGCTGGGCACAGGGACTCTGCTCTTCTGGCCGGCGGCCATTGTGGCGCGCTATTCCTTCTTCCTGTTTGCCCTGTTTGTCATTGCCAGCGGACTCTCGTTTCTTGAGACCGCCGCCAATCCGTTCATCGCGCAACTGGGAGATGGCACAAGCGGCGCGCGGCGGTTGAATTTCTCCCAGGCTTTCAATCCGCTGGGCTCAATCGTCGGCGTCATCGTGGGAACCATCTTCATCTTTTCAGGGATCGAGCTGAACGAGCAGCAGATTGCGGCGATGCGTTCCGCCCACACTTATGAGGCGTACCTTCGCCGAGAGACGCTGCGCGTTGTGGACCCTTATCTGGTGCTGGGAGCCGTCGCGTTTATTTTCGCCTTCCTGATCTGGCGGACCAAGTTTCCCGCGGTCGCCGGAGAGCAGGAGAGCTCAGAGGGCGATCACGGCCGCTACAGCGATCTGCTGCATTATCCGCACTTCCTGCTGGCCATTCTGGCGCAGTTCATGTATGTCGGCGCGCAGGTCGGCACCTGGAGCTATTTCATCCAGTACGTGCAGGACTCGACGCATCAGCCGGAGAAGATGGCGGGATACTTTCTGACTGGGACGCTGGCCGCCTTCGGCGTGGGACGCTTCTCTTCTTCCGTGCTGATGAAGTACGTGAATCCGGGCCGGTTGATGGGAATCTACAGCGTGATCAACATCGCTCTGGTTGCTGTCGGCATTCTGCATCCGGGATGGATCGGCCTGTGGGCGATCTTCGCGACCAGCTTCTTCATGTCGGTGATGTATCCAACCATCTTCGCGCTGGGGCTTGAAGGCTTGGGAAGGGATACGAAGATTGCCGGATCGCTCATTGTGATGGCCATCGTCGGCGGCGCGGTTCTGACGCCGGCCATGGGGCTTCTGTCGCAGTCCACGCACAGCATCGCCATGGCATACGCGATTCCGCTGGTCTGCTATTTCTTTGTCGCCTTCTACGCGTTCATCGGTTGCAGGCTCGGGCGAAAGGACGGTTAGACAGACTGCGAAAAAACTCATCCGCAGGGGCACGAAGTGTCATGGCATGAAGTGCCGCAAAATCAACGTGGCCTTTAAGCCCTGAGGGGTTTTCTTCAGGACCTTGGATCAGAAAGAGTCCTTTTTCCGCAGCCTGGAACCCTTCTCTCGTGAGCCTTTGATGGCTGCGCACCGGCCCCATGACGCATGCCATGGGGCCTTTCTCCCTGGACCGCTCCGTTTCTTTGTGTTGAAAAGTCCCTGGAGGTACCTCATGCCAAGGTCGGTGTGACCGCTATCACTTTTTCCGAAACTGACCCACTATAGATTAACAGTGTGGGTATCGATATACATTTATCGAATGAACTGCCCGGCCAAGAGGGCGCGCCGCCATCTATCCCACAGGCGAGCCTAAAGCGGCTTCCCCAGTACCACCACTATTTAATGGATCTAGAGGCCAAGGGAATTCGCCAGGTCTCTTGCACGATGATCGGCGCGGACCTGAATTGCGTTCCGGTCCAGGTCCGCAAGGATCTGCAGTATACGGGCATCATTGGCAAGCCGAAGACGGGCTATTCGGTCCCCGAACTCATTCTGGCCATTGAGACATTTCTCGGCTGGAACAACGTGACCGAGGCTTTTCTCGTGGGTGCGGGAAACCTGGGAACAGCGCTCCTGGGCCATGAGCGCTTCTCCAAGTTTGGCCTGCGGATCGTTGCTGCTTTCGATACCGATCCGAACAAGGTCGGCAAATGGATTTATGACAAGGCTGTATTGCCTCTCGAAGAGCTGAATGATCTTGCCCGGCGAATGAGCATCCATCTGGGAATCATCACCACTCCCGCCGAAACGGCGCAGTCTGTGGCGGATGAAATGGTCAAGGCTGGCATCCTGGCGATCTGGAACTTCGCCCCGGTGAGGCTGAAAGTTCCCGAAAACATCTTCGTGCATAATGAAGACCTCTACTCTTCGCTGGCTTCTCTTTCCTGGAAGCTGTCGAGGCGATTTGGAGTTCAGATTCAAGAAGGTGAAGGCCGCACGGATGGCGTCGACGCCCAAGGCCATTGATCGTGCGGCAAGTTGCACGATGACGTAACCGCGGCAAGGCTGCGCGAACTTCCGCGGCAGCTATGCATCAAATGCAGGGTGGACCATGAAACAGTTTGATTTCATCAGAACTGGCAAGGTCGAGTGTCAGGATTGCAACAAATGCATCCGCGAATGCCCGGTAAAGGCGATTCGGGTAGAGGATGCATACGCCCAGGTGGTGCCTGAACTCTGCGTACTGTGCGGCAATTGCATTCTGGCCTGCCCCAGCAAGGCAAAACAGGTCTGCGACGATCTGCCCAGCGCCAAGGCTCTGCTCAAGAGCGGGCGTACGGTGATTGTCTCGCTGGATCCTTCGTTCGCGGCGCAGTTTCCTGGCGTGCGGCCGGGACAGTTGATTCATGCGCTCAAGCAGTTGGGGTTCTTTGCCGTATCGGAAGCCGCGCTGGGCGCCGAGCAGGTCGAGGCCAGCGTTCTCGCGCTGATGAGCAAGGGGCCGAAGCAGATCTGGATCTCCTCCGCATGTCCCGCGGTGGTGGATTTCATCTGCAAGTATCATGCGGAATGCATGCCGCATGTTTGCAGCGTTCTGTCGCCGGTGCTGGCGCATTGCAAGATGTTGCGCGCGCGTTACGGAGACGACATTGCAATCGTCTACATTGGAGCTTGCGTTGCCGAGAAGAAGGAGGCCGAAGAGCATCCCGAGCTTCTGGATGTGGCGCTTACCTATGAAGATCTGGACATGTTGCTGATCGAAAAGAAGATTAATCTGGCCAAGATCTCCGACAGGCCGGATGATCGATTTGAGCCGCATGAGGCGCAGGAGGGAGCGCTGTTCCCCATTGCCGGCGGGATGGCTCCGGGCATTACGGGCAACGGCGCCGTCGAGAATCTGAAGTTCGTGTCCATCTCCGGCCTCCCGGACGTTGAGAAGGCTCTGCAGGATGTTTCCAAATGGAACCCGGAGCAGAACATCTTTTTCGAGATGGCCGCGTGTGCCGGCTCATGCATCAACGGGCCGATGGCGGCGCGGGCCAGATCGCTCGCGCGCCGGCGCTATGACATCATTCACTACGCCAAGTCCACCGGCGAGTTTCCGCGCAAGGCCGAGCTGGACATCGCGCAGCGCTATGCAGTCGCGCCAATTTCCCCCGCGGAATATACCGAACTGCAATTGCAGGAAGCGTTGCGCACGGTGGGAAAGTATTCCGCCGCGGATGAACTGAACTGCGCAAGCTGCGGATATGACACCTGCCGCGACTTTGCGCGGGCCATGATTGCCGGCAACGCCGAGCGCCTGATGTGCGCCACCTACACCCGCAGAATGGCGCAGAAAAAGGCCAACGCACTGCTTCAGAGAATGCCGTCCGCAGTGGTCATTGTCGATGAGAAGATGAAAATCATCGAGTGCAATGCGAATTTTGTGCGCCTGTTCTCAACCGAAGCCGAGCTGCCGAAAAACCTCGAGGGCAGCACCCTGGGCGGAGTGATGCCGTTCTCCGATTTGTTCCGCCGCGTGCTCGACTCCGGCGAGGATGTTGTGGGCCACGACATCCGCTACGAGCGCAGGATCCTGAATACGAGCATCTTCACGATTGAGCCTCATTCCGTGATTGGCGCGGTTTTTCAGGACATCACCGAGCCCTCTTTCCAGAAAGAGCAGATCATCGGCCGCGCGCAGGAGGTCATCCAGAAGAACCTGAAGACGGTTCAGCAGATCGCTTTCCTGCTGGGCGAAAACGCCGCCGATTCAGAGATCATTCTGAATTCCATCGTGCACTCGTTCAGCCCCGAAGAGGTTGAGGACAGTGACAACGGGGAGAAGCAGTGAGCAGCCCCGCGGAGAACTTCATCGAGGTCGATTCCTGTCAGCGAGCCAAGAGCGGAGAGTTTATTTCCGGAGACGTTTTCCTTTCGGAAAACCTGAAAAAGGAAGGGCGCATTGTCTCGGTTCTTTCCGATGGGCTGGGCAGCGGAGTGAAAGCCAGCGTACTGGCTAGTCTGACGGCGACCATGGCCTTGAAGTTCACGGCCAGCGCCATGGACATTTCCCGGTCGGCGGAAATCATCATGGATACGCTGCCCGTCTGCAGCGTGCGAAAGACCAGCTACTCGACATTCACCATCGTTGATATGTCCATCACGGGCGAGACGCGAATCGTTGAACACGGCAACCCTCCCTTTCTTCTGGTTCGCCCCGTGGGCGAGGTAAGCGTGCAGAAGACCGCGCTTCTCCCCAAGCGATGGAAAGAACGCGTCATCGACTACTCCACCTTCAATGTTCAGCGGGAAGACCGCATCATCTTTTTTTCCGACGGCATTACGCAGGCGGGAACGGGCAGCTTTCGCACTCCCAGCGGATGGGGCCTGGAAAATGTGGACAAGTATGTCCACGAGCAGATCAGCGAGAATCCGTCGATTTCGGCCCGCGAGTTATCGCGCCTTCTGGTCGCGAAGGCGGAGGAAATCGACGGTCACAGCGCGAAGGACGACATTACCTGCGGCGTGGTCTACTTCCGCAGCCCGCGCCAGTTGCTGGTGCTGACCGGCCCCCCTTTCAGCCGCGTTCACGACTATGACCTTGCCGTGATGGCGCTGAACACTCCGGGGCGCAAAGTCATCTGCGGCGGAACGACGGCCAACATCATTGCCAAGCGGCTGAATCGCAAGGTCTACGACGTCGACCAGACCCACGATCCGAAAATTCCGCCTTACGCCAGGATGGATGGTTTCGAACTGGTCACGGAAGGCGCGCTGACCTTGTGCGAAGTGCTTCGCCTGCTTGAAGGAGAATTTGTGCCCGAAGGCATGAAGCCCAATGCGGCGGTGCGGCTGACGAGCTTGCTGCTGGACAGCGATATTGTGAAGTTCGCCGTTGGCACCAGCATCAACGAAGCGCACCAGGATCCAAACTTTCCCATTGAGCTCGACCTGCGGCGCAATATCGTGAAACAGATTGCGAACCTGCTTGAGAGCAAATACATGAAGCGGGCTCTCATCCAGTACCTCTGAAAACATCGCAATTTCAATACGAGACCACTGTTGGCGTATCCCGCAAGCAAAGCGCTCAAGGGGACTCGGCCATGGTATGCACGCGAGAGCGGAAATAGCGACAAGCCTACCCGCCGAGAGCCGAAGACTTGCATCGCCGCCCACTGATCTTGATGTGACGGCATGGCTTGTACATGGAGTACCCCCCACCCCTATTTTGGAAACAAAATCCTTGCTTTCATGAGCTTACGGACAGTGTTCCGCCGTAAAATCCTGAAAACAATGTAGTTCCCTGCAAAATATTCCAGGGTAAGAAGTTACGGGACGTCTCTGCTTCTGCAGTCAGCTTCAGGCTGAAATGTCGCGCGAGGACTTCTGGGATCATTGTGCGACGAAGCAGGGGAATAATCTGCAACCATCTGCGGTGGGGCCAATCGCTCCCCATGGGGAGCAGCCGATGCCGTCGAAAGCTGCAATCAGGCGCTGGCTGAGGTAGGCGAGAAACCTCGTTGAATCGATTCCTTGAGAATCTTGCGCATCGAATCGAGCACGGCAGGGATTTCGTTCCCCTGGCTGATGGGGCCATGGCCGCAAACCACAAAGCTGGGCTTGAGCTGCTCGATCCGGTCTAGCGATTCGAGCCACCGTTGCCAGTCCGCGCTTCTTCCGGCGTCCAGATTTGGGAGATACTCGCGGATCAGGCAGTCGCCGGTATACAGAACGCCCTCCTCGGGCAGCCAGACCGAGAGATTGGCCGGCGTGTGCCCTGGAGTCAGCAGGATTTCGGCCTTCCGTCCACCCAAGTCGAAGGTGGTGTCGGCGTCAATCGGGCAGTTGGGAGTTATCAGGCTGGTCTGATAAAAAAAGGCGCGCTCCTCATGATGCGCGCGGCGCGCTGAATTGCAGATCGCATCGTTGAACTCGGCGAGCTCGGCCTGAAACTCCTCCGGCGTGCGCTTGAAGCCGGCGCGGCCCCAAAGATCGATGCCCAGATGGCGAAAGTAACTGTTGCCGCCGATGTGATCGAAGTGTAATTCCGTGTTGATGACTCGCAGCTTGTTTCCCGGCTTTGCGGCACAAGCATAGCCGTGAATGGATTGGGCGGCCAGCGTGTTGCCGCCGGTATCGACCACCAGTGTTGTTTCCTCGCCGACGATAAACCCCGCGTTGACGCACCAGGGCGACACATAGCCAAGCCCTGTCACCGCATAACAGTGATCGGTAAGCCGCATACCGTCCATTATCGCCCAGTATTTTCACTGACATTGAATGCTCTCAAAGAGTCTGCATTTGCTCCGAAAATGCTCTGTCTCTGCCCGATGGGCGCCCCATCAGCAAAAAAGTTCTCCAACGGGCGAACGTTTCGCCGCTTTCATGCTCTTTACTGGTAGTAATGCCAGATGTGAACCCCATTCAGGGCCGGGAAGAACCTGTGCGAGAAGGAGTGGGCGGGGGCGCATCCAGGGCGGGCTCGTTTGCGGCGCTCGTCGAACGGCATTCGCAGTTTCTCTTTCGCATCGCGCTGGCGATCACGCGCCATGCGCAGGATGCGGAAGATGTGGTTCAGGAGACGTTTCTTCAGGTTTACCGGGGAGATCGCTGGAAGCAGATCGAAGATGAGCGGGGCTACCTGGCGCGGGTTGCCTGGAGACTCGCGGTGCGGCAGCAGAAGCCCCGGAAGCGGGAGCAGGAACTGCTCGTGGAACAGCGCAGCCGCCAGGGAAATCCCGAGGAGTCGGCGATGAACCGGCAACTGGAAGGCTGGCTTCATGCGCGCATCGACGCGCTGCCAGAGAAGCTCCGTCAGCCGCTGGCGCTGCTGGCGCTTGGGGAATTGAAGCTGGTGGAAATTGCCGGAATTCTCGAACTGCCCGAGGGAACGGTGCGGCGCAGGGTTTTCATGGCGAGGCAAAAGCTCAGGCAGGAGTTGCTGGAGCGGAAGGGAGTAGCTAATGAAGGATGAAGACAATCCGCTGGATAGACTGATTGATCGCGCGGTCGCGAGTTATACGCCGCGCGAGAGTCGGCCTGGGCTGGAGTACCGCATCCTGGCTTCGGTGACCGCCGAAAGGCTGCCCTGGTTCTCTGGATGGAGACTGGCAGGGGCGCTGGCCTCGGCTGCTTTGCTGCTGGCGCTGGCGGCGGTTCCCGCATGGTTCAGATTCATGCAGCCGGGAGCCGGCGAGGCGAGGCGCGCTGCCGTTGCCGCTGCCGTTGCCGTGATGCAGCATCCGGCTCAGCCGGCAAGTGAATCTCAGGCCGTTGCCGCTCCCGCGCAAAAGATTGGCAACCCTGCCGCCCTGCGCGCTGGGAGGGAAGCCGAAGGGCTGGCTACGGCAAGAATTGAACGCCGCGCTCGACCGGCTACGGAAGGGCCGCTGGCAGCCGATCCGATTGAGTTGAAGCCAATCACGATAGCTCCGATTCACCTCAGAGTTTTGAATTAGGAGAAAGTCATGCCGATGTCACGAGTGATTCTTGCCGCACTGCTGATAACCGCGCCCATGCTTTGCGCGCAGATGCCAGGGACAGACAAGGGAGCTTCAGCAAAGGCCGATACAAGGACCGCGCCGGCTGAAGGCGGCAGGAAGCTTCGGCAACCAGCCCATGAGCCGCTTCAGATCACAATCAACTTCAGAAGGGTTTTTCATGGGAAGCTCGCTTCAGACAAGACTTACACGCTGGCTGCAACCACCAATGAAACTCTGCCGGCGATTCGGGACGATTCCCGCTTTCATGCCAGCGCGAGTGACGAGAAGGAGTATCTGGAGAGCAACACGGACGTGGATATTCTCGCTTTGAAGAGAGCGGGAAAGTCGATCTATATGGCTCTCAGGATTTCCACGCAGAGCTTTGGAATGGACGTGCCCGAGGGACTGCCGAAGCTGCCTGGCATCGGCATCCACCAGTACATCCTTACCCCCACCGTGCCCATCGGCAAACAGATTAAGGTCTATTCATCGACAGACGCCATCCACAATACGACAGTGGAGGTTCAGCTTCTGGTCCAGACGGCAGCCGTGCAATAGATTCCGGCCGCAGGGCGCCAGGGTTTTGCTTGAAAGCTTCTGAAGATCGTTTGCAAGCTGTTTCCCTGTCAACAATGAAATCGACAAGTTTTCGAACCGAAAGGAACCGAGATGAAGATGGTAAAGAAAAGACGGATTGTTCCTGGGATATTGATGACGTTGCTGGCAGCGGCGGCGATTTCCGCGGTTTCGCATGGTCAGCAAGCGCCCTACGTTGTGGGCAGCGCGGTAACAGGCCACGTCTTCTGCGCCGACAGCAACGCCCCCGCCCGTTTCGCGAAGGTCCTGCTGAAGTCAGCGGCGGGCGACCACAGCGGCGAAGATTTCATGAATCGTCTTCAGGACAACATACAGAAGATGGCGGCCAAAAGCGGCACCGCTACGCCTGCGGCCCAACCGCTCGACGAGGACAAGAAGAAAGCCATGGCCGCCGCATCGAAGGGGATGACGCAGGCGCTCGATATGATGAACGCCTCGACGGTCGGCCTCAACGGGGAGTTCAAACTTGCCGGAGTGAAGCCGGGCACTTACTACGTCCATGCGATCTACCCCGGTTACATCGATTCCTATGCGCAATTCTCCGACGAGGACTTCGCCAGCACTGATCCCGCCATCCGCGCGCGTATCGCGCAGATTCCGACGGTGACGGTGACAGGCACGGACTCCGCCAACGCCGAGATTAGCCTGGAGCGGGGTGCGGCGATCAGCGGCCGCCTCATCTACGACGATGGCAGTCCCGCGGCCGGATGGACGCTTTCCGTGATCAAGCCCGGCACGCCCGACAGCGCCAGCGAAGCGGCAACGGCCGCGATGAACAATGCGCTCGCCATCAGCGGGGCAGCTCAGATTTCCAGGAGCGACGACCTGGGCCGCTTCCGCATCACCGGTCTTATTCCCGGGAGCTACGCTTTGCGCGCTTTTCTGAACGCGCCCTCCATCGGCGTCACCGCCAACAACATCGGCGATGGAGGAAGCGGCATCAACCTGGCTGTGTATTCCGGCGATACCTTCAGCCGCGCCGACGCGAAGCCCGTCACTGTGAGTGCGGGCGAGGAGCATTCCGGCGAGGAGATCACCATTTCCACCCACGCTCTGCACAGTATTTCCGGCCGCGTCTACTCGAAATCCGACGCTCATACGCTCAATGCTGGCAGTGTCGCGCTCACCAGCAAGAGCAACCCGGCGCTGCATCAGTTGGCCGCCATTCGCGACGATGGCAGCTTCCACTTCGACTATCTTCCGGGAGGCATCACTTATACGCTCACCACAGTGAGTGCAGCCGACGGCAAAACTACCCCTGCCGCCACTCCCGGCTTTATGGGAATCAACATTCCCAACACGGAGATTCTGCGCAAGTATGGAAGCGACACCACTGATGTTCTGCTGGGCGACGCCGACGTTGACTCTGTCCAACTGACGGTTGCGCCGACGGATTGGAAGCCCTCGCCAAAGAAGCCTGGAGCCACCGACGTCAATCTTGGCGACCTGATGAAAGGCATCGTCGATGCGGGAACCGCCGACAAGCCATAAGAGAACACATGGCTCAGGGGTTTCTGTCGCCTTTTCCGTTACCGTCTGTCAATTGCGATTGGCAGGTCTTTGCAAGAGAGTAAGCAGTAATTCACAACCGGCCATCGGCCAAATTCAGGAGGAATATTCATGCGTCGCACTGCAGGTTTTTTTCTTATCGGGCTGACTTCGTGCTTCTTGTTCTCTGCTGTCGCGCTGGCCGGTGGGCACAGCGCCGCCGAATTTCCGCTGCGCGTGCATATTTATGCACATAACGCGCATTCGCATTACTCGCACCAGATGCTGGATTACGTGGACGGAGAGGGGCGGGCAAATCTCTTTGAGAACGGCGAGCCGCGCGGCTTCGAATACGGCTATCGCTGCGGAGAGCGTTTGCGGAACTCCGACGGCTTTGAGACCTACATGGCGCGGTGGAGGAAGCCGGGCAGAACGCTGGAGATTCTGCTGCCCGTGCTGGGCAAGCCGAATGCGGCGGATACCTGCGAACTGAAGGTCGAGATGAAGGATGGAATCGCCTATCACAGGCGCAACGGCATGCTCGGAGAAGTGAAGTCGGAAGATCTCAAGGCGTGGATGGTGAAGCACCAGTACGATCCGGAGCATGGAATGAATGTGCCGGTTTTTGCGGCTTCGAAAATGGATAGCGGAAGCGACGAGCAGTAGATTGTGATGGGAAGCGAGGGGCTTTTTCGAAGCTCCTCGCTCCACCTATCCAATAAGTTTCTGGTCGGCAGTGGCGCAATTGCGGTGATTCACAGGAACTGAAGGCCGGCTCATTTCGTACTATGGTGGCATGGGATGTTGGGCTCGGAAAGTGGCTGTGTATCTATTGATAGTTGCGGCGCCTGTTTTGGCAGCTTCGAACAGAAAGCCGCAGCTCCCGGCTGCGCAAGGGCCCAAGGCGCAGCCTGCCGGAGACTACAGGGTTCCGCTGCTCACTGAAGGAGTGCGGCTCTCCGACTTTGCGGGCATGACGCCGCGGGCGGAGCTGAAAGACAAGCTGCTGCATGTCTCCGGCTTTGTTCAGAATTCGCCGCGCGACGGACAACAAGCGACGGAAGAGACCGAAGTCTGGATGGGGCATACAAAGAGCACGCTGTATTTCGTGTTCATTTGCCATGATCGCCATCCGGAGCTGATTCGCGGACACCTGGCGCGGCGCGAGAATGTGCTGAACGACGACAATGTGTCGGTGCTGCTGGATCCCTTTCGGGACCGGCGCAAGGGCATTCTTTTCACCGTAAATCCAGTGGGAGTGCAAGCCGACGCAGCTTGGACTGAGGGCAACGGGCAGGATTACAGCTACGACCAGGTTTGGGACTCGGAAGGGCAAGTGACGCGAGAGGGATGGATGGCGTTGATGGCGATTCCCTTTCGCAGCCTGCGCTTTCCGTCCACCGGCTCGGACTGGGGCGTGGTCTTCGGCCGCAACTTTCCGCGCAACAGCGAAACGGACAACTGGCCGCATATCTCCGCCAACGTCTCCGGCACGCTCACCCAGGAGGGCACGCTCAAGGGCATTGAAGGGGTAACCGGCTCGCACAATGTGCAGATCAATCCCTATGTGCTGGGCCAGAACGAGCGCACGCTCGAGACTCTGGACCCGCTCGATCCCTACTTCAGCTCACGGCACTTTGAAGGCACGGCGGGCGGCGAGGCGAAGGCCATTCTGAAGGACAAGATCGTCTTCGACTTCACAGTCAACCCGGACTTCAGCAACATCGAGTCGGACCAGCCGCAGTTCACCGTCAATCAGCGCTATCCGGTCTACTTTCCCGAGCTGCGTCCGTTTTTTCTGGAGAACGCCAACTACTTCACGACGCCTTCGCCGCTCACGCTGCTCTACACGCGGAACATTGTGCATCCGGAGTTTGGCATGAGGATGACGGGCAAGCTGAACCACACCAATATCGGCGTGCTGGCCATCGACGACCGTGAGCCGGGCGAGACGGTTGCCCCCGGCGATCGGCTCTTCAGGAAGCACGCCGCGATCGCCGTGGGACGCATTTCGCAGGACGTGGGCAAAGGCTCCAGCATCGGGCTGCTCTATACCGACGAGGAGTTTGGCCAGGGATGGAATCGCATCGGGGGCGTCGACGCCAAAGTGCGCTTCAACGACAGATGGACCGGTGTGGCGCAGTGGGTGGAAAGCTCGACCAAAGGCACCGTGGACAGCGGAACGCCACCAACCTATTCCGCCGGGCCGGCATGGAATGTGATGGTGGGGCGTTCCGGCCACGCCTTCAATTTCAATTCGAATTTTCAGGATTACAGCACCGGCTTTCAGAGCCAGCTGGGGTTCATTCAGTCCTCGAACTTCCGCGACTCCCAGACCTACTCGAACTATCAGTGGTATCCGAAGCACAAAACCATCCAGGTCGTTGGTGTGGAAACGAACCAGAGCATCGCCTTCGACCATCAGGGGAATCGCGTATTTCATTACTCGAGCTTCGACGTTTTCATTGCGCTGCCGCGCAACATTGTGTTCGCGCCGATCCTAGGCGAAAGCTCTGACACGCTGAGCCCGCAGAATTACCCGGCACTCAGCGATTACAGAAACTTCACCGAGAATTACGGCGGAATAATCGCGCGGGGCGCGCCGTTTCCGCAGCTCAACTACAGTCTTCAAACCTTTCGCAGCGGCAACGTGAACTACAATCCCGCGGCCGGCCAGGCGCCTTCGCTGATGAACCAGGAAACCGTGACGGCGCTGTTTACGTTGCAGCCCCTGCGTCAACTGACGGCGGACAATACCTATCTGCTGGATCGCGATCACTCCGTAGCGAACGGCGCGCTGGTCTTCGAGAGCCAGGTCTTCCGCACGAAGGTCAACTACCAGTTCACGCGGGCGCTCTCGGCGCGCGTCATTGCGGAGTACGACTCGACGCAGGCGAATCCGGCAGAGACTTCGCTGAAGAGAACCAAGCAGGTTGGCACAGAGGCGCTGTTTACATGGCTGCCGCATCCGGGCACGGCGGTTTATATCGGCTACAACAACGATATGCAGAACCTGGACCGCGCGCTCTGCAAGGGTTTTCCTGGCGGGGCATGCGATGCGGACGATACGGTAGCGCCGCGCGCGACGAACATGTTGAACGATGGCCGGCAGATTTTCGTCAAGGCGTCTTATCTGTTCCGCTTCTGAGCCTCGCCGCAATCGCCTTCGTGAGGCCGCGTCTCGCGGAGAGGTTTTCCTCCACCGGCAGGGTGATGAGCGGATTTCCTTGAAACAAAAGGTAATGCGCACTCCCCAAAAAGTCTGAAACCGTTGGCCGGTTTTGTGCGTCTCTCTATGTGAGCTAAATCGGTTTATTTGACTGTTTGAGCAGTTTTTTAATGAAAGCGTTTGCATTATCATGGAGGCAAATGTCGTTTCCCATTAAAGTTTGCGTCATCTGTCATCAGGAGTTTGAACTGAAGCCGGATAAGCCCGGTTTCGCGAACCGCTGTCCGGAGTGCAGCGAGCCGGAAGAGATCGACCCCAGGCCGCAACGTCTTGTAAGTGCTTTCGATCGCCAGGCTGAGCCGGAAGCCAACGAAGCGCGCAGAAAAGCAATCCGCGATATGCTTTACACCCAGGAAAGCTGAGGCCGAGAGCCACCAGCCGTCAAGCCTCCTCCGGCAACTCCCCCGACAGGATGTCCATGGGCCTCATCCCACGAAGGCGAAGTGTGCGCAGGCTCAGGGCGTCGTGGCGCTTGGCAAGGCGGCGGCCGTTCGCGTCCACCATCAGGCGGCAATGGAACCAGGCAGGATTCTGGAAGCCCAGGGCGCGATTGAGCAGAATCTGCCGCGCGGTTGACTTGAGCAGGTCCTCGCCGCGCACGACCTCCGTGATCTTCATGGCCGCATCGTCGGCCACGCACGCAAGCTGGTAACTTGGGCCGCCGTCCCGGCGCCACACGATAAAATCCCCAAAGTCGCGGCCGGCCACGAAGCGCTGCGGGCCAAGATTCCCGTCTTCAAACTCGACCGCTTCCCCGTCGGGCACGCGAAAGCGCCAGTTGAAGCCCTCCGGCGTTTCGATTTCGCTTGGAATGGAATCCTGGGTCATGGAAATGCCTTCCCGTGCCCCATCCTTTCTGTCATCCTGAGCGAAGCGCAGCGGAACCGGGGTCCCCGGCGACAGCTTTTCGTCGCTGGGGTGGGGAGTCGAAGGATCTGCTGCTTGCAGTCCTGTCGCAAGGGTGTGAGACCTCATACTCAAATCGACATCGGGGCGGCAGGTGCCGGGATAAACCGGCTCGTCGTCCAGAGGCTCCGGCTTGCCGCCGGCTTGCGCACCGTTCGCGGCGGCCGAAGCGCCCTCGTGCGGCGCGCTGAGCGCGGCTTCCAGGTCCTTGCGCGAGCAGCGGCAAGGAAAGAGAAAGCCGCCACGCAGCAGCTTGCGCCACGCCGCTAGGTAGATCGCCTGCCGGCCGCTCTGCTCGTAGGGCGCGCACGGCCCGCCCAGGTCAGGGCCTTCCTGCCAGCGAATTCCCAGCCAGCGCAGGTCTTCCAGAGCCGCCTGGGCAAACTCGTCGCGGCTGCGGTCGGGGTCCAGGTCCTCCATGCGCATCACCAGCGTTCCGCCCGCCGCGCGCGCCCGCTCGAAAGCGGTCCAGAAGGTGCGCGCGTGGCCCAGATGCAGATAGCCTGTGGGCGAGGGGGCCAGCCGCCCGCGATAACCGGAAATACACGCTGAAGAGAAATCACCCATGATTGTTATCAGTGTAGCGAGACGCGCCGCGTTCGCTGCTGCCTGTTGCGCGAAGAAGCAGGGCAAACGCCACCAATATTCTCAGTACTATCTCGGGAAACAGGCGCATCCATTGCTCCGCTTGTTTGTTCGGAGGGAGCATTGGCCTTCAGGCCACTGAGCAGCCGGCGCAAAAGCGAGAGGATTTATAGCATTTTTACGGATGGTGCAAGCAAGCTCCGTGCCCCATCCATTTCACGTTCTTTGTGAAATGGGTGGGAAACCACGAATTCAACCCTACAGGGACAGTGATAATGCTTTAGCCTCGGGCCTTTTGTTCGCAGCCGAAACACTGCCCGCGCCTGAAGGCGTTTCAATGGATGGCTTCTGTTCAGGGGTCTGAAGACCCCTGCTCCCTCCCAAAGCTGAGCTCTGGGTCGAATTGCAATCCAAGACTGCATACAACGCGAAGTCGGAATTCAGATGCGTCCGCCTTGCAGAAAAAAAGCTGCCCCAGGTCTGGTGCAACCTGGGGCAGCTTGTTGATGAAACAAGATTGTGACGCAAGCGCGCCGTCTTACTCGACGATGACCACGTTCATGCTCCACGGAGTCAGGGTCAAGGTCAGGGGCAGGGTTGGCGAAGTGATGGTGGTTGTCGTCGGATCAGCCCAGGTGCTCGTTCCTGCCGGGTCCGGGAAGACACCCGTTGGCGAACCGGAGAGGTCATAGATGGACTTGTCGTAGGTGATGACGGTGACCTTGGAAGCAGTGGCTGGCGCCGGAACCGAGATGACAACCGGCTCGCTGGTGGTTTCGTTCAAATTGAAAACTGCCACTGCCGTCGCTGCGCCGCTGTCATGGGTAGCCGCATACGCGCGTACATCCGTCGTATCGCCGGTAACGCCCGCGGTCAGCACCTCTTCGCCGCTGACGGCCACGTTGCTGAAGAGCTGAAACGCGCGCGCCGTGGGAGACATGGTGCCGATCGGCCCGCCGCCCTGGCAGTCGGTATCGGAAGGTCCGTCGGAGAAGACATTGTAGGCTCCGAAATCCTGCCATCCATAAAGCGAAGCGCTGTCGTTTCCGTTGGTCGCGGGGGTGGTGCAATTGCCGAAGCCGATCCACCAGGTCAGGCGCTCGACTCCATCGTTCATCACTTCGCCCAACACCTGCCCGGCATACAAGCCCTGGGTAATCGACCAGCTCTGTTTGCCGGGGTTGCTATAAGGCCCGCCGATCTCGCCAACGTAA
>Ga0326728_10007885_pt1 | contig 26850 bp, 22 predicted proteins | sample MB3enrmetagenome_FD_207602 | JGI IMG/M metagenome (GOLD analysis project Ga0326728, IMG submission 207602) | Lab enriched peat soil microbial communities from McLean, Ithaca, NY, United States - MB31MN | ecosystem: Environmental > Terrestrial > Soil > Wetlands > Peat | place: USA: New York...
AAATAAGCGACGCTTACCCAACGAAAGCTACATCTTCTTACATGCAATTCTCATACGTCGAAAGGCGCAGATGCCTTATTGTCCATACCCAACACGATGAGATTAATAATCGAGGCGAGAGCAGGCATAGAGGATCAGGTGCAGGTGATTGTGAAGGAGTCGATGGAAGAGGCGTTCAGGCAGATCATTCCGGAGGTTCCGTTTATCGCGGAGCCCAGACCGGCTGAGGCCAGGGGATAATCCTGATCCCCCTCCAAAAAAGTCACGAATGATGATTTGACGGGCGACATCTTAAAGGTTGGTCAGGTTTCTATTTACCTGCAGCAACTTAAATATTTGAGACCGAAAGGCTCCTGAATCTTCAAGTAGGATTCGCTAGGACCGAATACTTGACAACTATGTTTAAGTCATTAGTCTCTGCTAGTTTCATGCGCGGCAGCTCTTACTCAAAAACGGTGGAAGGCGCGACTCGAAATATATTCCGGCGTTAAGGCGCCTCGCGCTGCCGCAAGAATCGGAACTTGCCTGAAAGTGTCTGATGCCGAGAGGCTGCCTTTTGAAGCGGCCCTGCTCTCACCCGCCCCTTTGAAATGGAGGCTTGTGGGGGCTGTCTGTGTAAAGCCCCCCATTTAAACCTGATACTAAAAAGGAAGGAGTGAAAAATGAAAACCAGAGCAATCTTCTTAGCTGCGAGCCTGGTATTGGCCATTTCACCCGGATGCTGGGCCCAAACAGCAGCCCAAATAGCAGTCGACTCTCCATACCAAATTGGGTACTTCTCAAACCTGAATGTTGGCGATGGATCTCTGGTTATCACCAACAGCGGCGCTTCCGGCGGAAACATTTGTGTGAACGCCTATGTGTTCACACCGGATGAAGAGCTGGTTAAGTGCCACTCCTACACGGTAACGCCGGACGGGCTTGTGACTCTTTCTGCAATACACGATCTGCTCGGCGGCGGCGCCCCACCGCCATCTGTAGTCGTTACACTCGTCTCCACAAAAGGTTCTTGCAACGACTCGAGCACCGTGGCCCCCGGCATGCTCGCCTGGAGCACCTCAATTGAACCTCAGACTGCCACGATCACAACCACTATCCCCAATCCGAGTCCCCTGTGCCAAACATTTTGCAATCCACCTTCCACCAATTTGGTCGCTTATTGTAAAAACACGTGTCCGCCCCAGATTATCACGAGCACTACCACCATTAATGCGGTTTCAAAGACTCCGCTGTCCCCGGCCACTCTTAGTGCTGGCGAACTGACAGGTTTAACGGCAGGGTGCAGTTTTTAGGCAAAGACCGTCGGACTCGTTGTAGGTGTTATCGGGCAATGCTGATGAATTTTATGAAGTACTATGACCGATTAACAGATGTTAATGATGGGAATTCAAGGAATTCTGCTGTTATGTACGCAGCTATCGAATCAGAGAGTCACACCCGTGCGATCATTTTGAAGACAAGAATCCAGTGTATGAGGATGACGACGGAATTCTGAGATTTTGACGCCGTCTATTCTGTAAAGACATCAATGAAAAATGCCTTGCACCGGATTATCCCGGGGGGCCCTTTTATCGCGGAGATCCGAGTGGCTGAGGCTTGGGGATGAGATCCATCTGTGATCCACCTCAATCCCGGTTCTATCCCCAGTTTTCAGTCTCGTCCGAAATGCCGCCCAGCGCCAGGGACACTGGGGAAATTAACACATTGAGACCCTACGGCGTTACGCGAGAGTCAGTATTTTGGAGTTTATGAGGCGGCGAGGAGTCTTGAATTTTGCCGCAGATTACTTCCAGTTTTTTTTCTTGCTCCAGCAAAGTGTCCATGGAATGCTTATCTCCTTGAAAAAAAGATGGATCGAATCAGGATTCTTTTTTTACGCGATTTCGATTTGATTTTGTCCCGTGCGGGAGGATAGTCATGAATCCAACGTTGGTTTTTTCCGTCTTATCTGCGTTAACCGCAGCAGTCTGGTCCGTTTGGACCTGGAGGGAGGAACAGCAAAAGGAAAGGCAGCTCAAGCGGGACCAGGAGTCTGCTCTCTTTGTGAATTCTTTGATCTTGGCCGCCGAAGAACTACAAATGCGGCTCTACAGTATGCTCGAAGAAGACGAACTGGCTTTTTATAAGAAGGAGTACCCCGGGAAGTATGAATTTGGTTCTCCCTATGCGATTGAAATCCTCTACCGCTTCAGCCAGTATTTTGGGTGGGCGCAACGCAACTATCGGTACGGTCCTTACACGAATGATCCCAGGGTAATAGAACTGATCAGAACTATAGGGGAAACATTCGAGAATCGCAGTAAGTTTCCAGGGGATGCCTTCCGTCTCACTCTTGACGAGAGAGTGTCTCTCGGAGTAGCCGTTGTAAGGCGCGTAGGGGATGTAACCGCACTCATCCCTACTTTCGAGTCCATAACGCTCTTTCAGTTTCAAGAAGAGATTGATGACAAATCAAGCAAACACACCGCATTGTATCAGAGCAGGGCCGTCCGCAGTACCGTTGCCGCCATTGACCTGGCTGATCGACCTGAAGTGCTGGAAGGGTTTGAACGGTTGGCAGTCTTGCAGAATCTCCTGGTTGATCTGCTCACCTACCTGGAAGGCGTGGAAGGGTTCCGCGTTTCTATCGGGGCGCGCAGAAGAGCACGGCTCGGGGGATCTTCAGCGCAAAACCTCCCTGCGGGGACAACTGTTGCCACAGTGCTTCACCAGACACGGGGGCGCATCAGGATGGGGATACCGCGCCTGCGATGGGACGAAGCTTATGCGAATCGTCTACAATCCCTTTTAGAGACAGTCGATGACGTTAGGAGTATTCGTATTAGTGTTAATACGGCTTCTGTCATCATCAACTTTAATCCTCAGATGCCGGAGATAGAATTTGCTCGGAAGCTGGAACAAACTATCAAAGAAGGGTTTTTTTCGGCCAGGTTTGTTCGGAGTGAATTTTGCCAAGTTGTGTGACTTTCTGGTCAAGATGTATATAGAGACACTATAACGTGCGTGCCCCCATCCCGAATCATGGCTTGATCGTGCTCGCCCTTAAAAATGGCAGATCGTCTTTTTACTGATTCTTTTACCCAGTCGAATAAAATCGTTCAAGAAAGCAATCTTACGCCATTCATATGCAGGGCAGGATGTAATACTAAGTAGCGTTAAAGATTAAAGTAATGGAAAAGAGCGGGGGAATGATTCCCCCGCGCCCCGCATCTCCCGCGAAACGCGGGATTCGGCCACACGCATGCGCGTGGGGCCGAGCGCCAGGCGTTTATGGCGACTGGCCATATGCACCACGTGGCCGCCGCCGCAACGCCATATGAGCCGCGCAGCGGCGAGGGGGTGTGGGGAGCTGGCTCCCCACTCTTTTTGGCGTCTTTTTGTATTCACTTGAACGCAACTCGGTATAAGTTCAGAACCACACATATGGCATTTCATGAATTGTATCTCCTGTTTCTGAATCCTTCGGCCCATTCCGGAGGATCAGGGCGGTAGGCTGCAATGATGATCCGTACATTGTCACCTTGTTCATCCACAGCACACAGCAAGTGGAATACATCCCCCTCGTATTCCGACCGAATGAGGCAACTGGGAAAGTATTTGTCCTCGGGGTATCGTTCAATAACTTCGAAGTTCGGACAGGACTCTATTATCGCCTGCCGGGAGATAAACCGGCCCCTTAGTCGCATGTTTGCGTGGTAAGTCCAGAGGATCTTTCTTGCAATCACACACCTCCGGATGACTCAAGAAGTTCCTCGGTCGATGTATGGGCTAACTTCATCAGCCACCTTCAGTGATTTGCTGCTCGGTCATCGTTCTGCCGGGCACGGTTCTTTGCCGCATGGTTCGGTGAACCGTAAGCACGTTCAAGTATAGTACTTCCTTCGCAGATTCAATTCAACATTCTTGACGTTGTGATTGGCGGATCGTGACTTCGGTTGCATGGCGTGGCAGGGACGGGAGGATAATGTTTGTTCGTTAGTTGTCGCCCGTGGCCATCCATCGAAACGTGAAACAATTGACATCAGCCCAAGGGGGCTTGGATTTGTAACCATGCGTAAATAAAAGACAACTGGAGAGCTGGCGAAGGGAGTCGAACCGTTTGCCACATAGAATCGGCAAGGGTTTAAAGGGCAGGGGGGCACCAGAGGGACGCCGGCAAAAATATTCTTGAAATGCCGACTTTATTTGTTTAGCCTTCTAAAAAAGTGGTTTCGCATAAGGAGGTCGTTGATGGCTACAGAAATTATTTTCATCGTCGAAGAGTCAATAGATGGCGGGTTTGAGGCAAGGGCGCTCGATCACTCTATTTATACGGAAGCGGACACGCTGGATGATATCAGAACTATGGTGAGGGATGCCGTTCAGTGTCATTTCGACGAGAAGGACCGGCCCGGGATTATACGCCTTCATATCGTGAGAGACGAGGTCATGGCGGCATGAGAATCCCTCGGGAAGTAAGTGGAGAAGAGCTTGTCAAGCGCTTGAGCAAGCTTGGCTACAAGCCGACCAGACAAACCGGAAGTCATATCCGGTTGACTTGCATCTCCAGGAAAGGCGAGCATCATATCACCGTGCCTCAACACAAAAGCCTCCGTATATGAACTCTCAATAATTCAAACGATTGCCATTCAGGACCACAGCAACCAAGCAATATGCTATGCCAGAACTGAAGGCGTTTGTAGCGAAATATTGGGATAATCCATTACCATATTTACAGAGCGAGCTTTTCAATTGTAAAAGTACTAATACGTGAAATACCCGGATCGATAATCACCAATGATTTGCTTCCAATGGGACTTCTTAACGGCAAGCGATTATGTCTATTGCTCACAGCTATACAGCTTTGGAAGTGAACGCAGTGACGGCGACCGTCCGAATTCAGAATTGGCAGTTAAACTGCCGAAACCGGCTTTTGTTCCTGTCGCCAATCTCAATTGCTCTCCTGCATTTCGATCCCCTGATAAGACTTTGAATAACTTGGTTAAAATATGATTACAAAAACTGAACTTTTTGAGCGCAAGTCGGAGATCAACCTTCAGGAGAGATAAGTTAACTTCTGTCTGAATGTCTTCGTTGCATCCCCTGCCAGATGAAAGAAGGTCCCCATGGCTCATAATACACGGTGACCCGGATAACTTGTTTCCGGGTCCTTCAGAACCGAAGGCTTGGGTAATCGCGATCGACAAGGTCGTCCTTTATAACGGATGAATTACCGATCACCTCCTGCGCTTCGCCCACTGACAAAAGTTGCTCGTGTCATCCGTGGTGAAACGAGACCATCAACCGCTGGGACAGAGGTGTGTCTGAAATTGCAAAAAACAATCTCATTAACCAATCACTTGCATGTTCGATTTCAAGATTGTATGATTTTGGGGGCTTTGGGATGTTAATGGAGTCTTTGAGGCAGAATCCAATGCTCTAAATGCTGTATGAATACATAACGCACAAGTTGGAGCATTATTCCGGATCAGATGTTTTGCTCGACGGCGTATCGATTAGAGCGGTTTAACCCTGCACATTTTCAAATTGGGAAGATCTTGACTTTGCATTCGAATTTTGTGAGATTGGGAGCCCATCTCGACTTAACCCTCAGCATCGGATCATGAACATGAAGAAACCGGTGTTGCTTATTGTTTGCCTGACAGCGGTGTTTTTCACGCTTTCAGCCCTCGGCGTTATTGAGGGCGAATCCAACGATGGAGTTTCGGCCCAGTCGGTTGCAGGCACATGGCTGTCGAATTGGGGCCCCGTGACTCTGGTGGTGAAACCGTCCGGGAATGGAGTGCAAATCAGCGGCTTTTTGCAACAGGCTCCCGGTGAAAAGGGGACCATCGAAAACGGTTCCTTCGATCCAAAAACAAGACAGCTCGTCTTCTCTTACCTGCAATCTTGGAATAACGAAAAAGGGACGGCAACTCTCACGCTCTCCGAGGACGGGAAAACCATGGCCGGCAGCTGGAAACAGCCTAATAAGAGCGGCCCCTTTACGATGCAGTTTCTGTTTCGCGGGGAGCCGCCCAAGGCCGGTACTGCAGGTCCTCATGGTTTGACGCTGTCGAATAAGCACGTGATATCAGTCCTGCCGGTCATCTTCATACCGAGCGACTCCAATTGGATCACCCAGTATGACATCGATCTGTATTCATATTTGATCTACGCGCATCTCGAGCTTTGTCAGAAGCACTATAAGTCATTGCTCTTAACGGATACGTTCAAAATTTCCGACGATCCGATTTTAATTTATCGGGCCAAGCATAAAGACGATTATTATTGGAAGGCCACACGGGACGACTACAAGGGACCCGGCGCCGCCCAATTGATCGCGAAAGAACTCCTTGATGCATCACACGAGACTCGCTACAATTGTAAACATGTTTTCCTGACGGTCTATGTCAGGTCCAGCGCGAGACATACAGGAACATTCTTTGGAGGAGGTAGAACGTTTAACGGGCCTCCAAATACGGGAGGTGGTTCTGTAGAAATGGAGCTGGCGTCTTTGCTGCAAGGCCATACGAGTGGTTATTATAATTTCCAATCTGCTTTGAATCATGAGATTGGGCACAGTTTTGGTTTGTTACATCCTGATCAATATGGGTATGATCTGAAAAAAAACGAATCGAATATGTCATATAACGACAATATTACTTCTAACGGCTTGAATCCTGTCACTGGAGGGAGATTCAATCCTGAAGAGTTTCTTGCATTATCAGTAAATAAACAGATTTTCCCTGACTTCCAATTCGTCCCGTCGGGACATAACCCTAATGGCAAAAACTTGAAACTAAAATACCTTCCTTGTATGACCGACTATATCGGTCAGAGACGAAATATGCCTCCAAACAGTTGTATGGAGTATCCCTGCCCTTGCCAATGACCGAAAAAAATATGTCGCCCAGGGCTTAATCACCGGGCGATGGTGATTACCCTGTTCCCGGCACTATCCCGAAATTCCAGAAGGGAGAGTTTGTCCGCTCCGCCGTGTATCGGCGCCTTAATAAATCCGGTCAGTATTTCCAGTAGAGCTTTATGGGAATAAAATATTTCCACCCTTGAAGCCGAACTCTATCAACCTCCTCAAAAAACACCGGTATGAAATGTTTTCTTACTTCGACATAATCTGCAATGAGATATTTCGTTCGATGAAGTGTCCTGAATGCCGTAAATGAGTTCGATGATACTTGGCAAAACAAGGGGACAAGCAACAACCAGACTCAAGGCAGCTTGCCAGAAGGTGTATCGGCCAACCGCTCAGGTTCCCGTTCACTTATGAAAAGAATACTTAAATTTGGACCAGCAGCTGCAAGGCAGCCAATTCTTCCTGCACAGGAAAGGAGAAAATGATGAGAGTCGATCAGGCTGTAAGCGTTTATCTTGAGTACCACCGGATGAATTCTGGAAAAAAATACACAAGAATCCTACAGCGCAACTCTATCCAAATTTCGTGACTACCAGGGCAATGATCGCCAGCTCGACGGGATCAGTTCAGAAGAGATTCTAACGTTCTTGAACAAAATAACCGAAAGAGGAAAACAGCAAACCAAACACGGGCGCTATTCTCACCTGAAAGCCTTTTTTAATTTCATCAGAACCAATTTCGAGCCTGCGCTTCAAAACCCCTGTGATGCTCCGATGCTGAGGAAGCTTTATCGGCCAGGGAAACTGAACCACTGGAATATTGTTGAGAAAGAAACCATTGACGAGATCATCTTCAGGACAACCAACGTGAGAAATCGGCTTATACTGGAATTGATGGCCAGAGGAGGGATGAGAGTCGGAGAGGTACTCAAACTCACCCCCAAGCATGTGGACGACCAGAAGCTTATCCTCCAAGCCCCAAAGAGCGGAAACGATAAGGAGATGGTATTCATTCCGAGAAGGGTCGCCGATAAACTAAACGGCTATATCAGAGGGAAAAACATCGAATCCAACAAAAGGATATTCCCTATAACCTATGCCGGAGCGAGACTCGTTGTAAAGAAGGCCGGAAAGCTGGTCGGAATTGAGCTGCGGCCTCATGATCACAGGAGACATGCCGTAACATATGCATCCAGATCCGGCGTACCAATCGAGATTGTGAGCAAGGTGATTCTCCGGCACGCCAATCTGTCAACCACTCAGCGGTATCTCGGAAAGATCAGCGACACTGAGGCGACCAGATGGATTGAGAATCTGTACGGATGACAACGGTTCAGTGAGGAGGAGTCGGATCGACTTCTCCTCAAAAGATTTCGGACCTCTGAAGTAACTGACTACTCTAAGTACGTTTCCACGGCTTGGGACTCGGCCGCCAAGGCCAGGCGGCGCCAGGAAGTGTTCCCGCAGGACTGTGCGAAGGCCTATGAGTTGGGGGCGAATCTCGCTCTCGCTGTAAAGGCCCGGTAGCCCGCGCCCGCATGCTCAAGCTGCATTGCCTCCCCGAATGAAGGAATGCGGATCATGGGGAAGGGGGGGAGGGAAGGGAAAGCGAACCTCATCGGAAAGTCGGTCTGGGAGCGTGCGGAAATGCTTATAAACATGGCGCACCCAGACTTCAGACAGGAGTTTCGGAGTAACCTTCCTCGGCAAGACAATTTCTCTGCATATTCAATAGGTTAACCTCTTCCCATCCGTAGTGCCCCTTTATTACACCCTTGTTTGATAAAAACATATAGAAATATCCGTTATATATTCACTTCTTTTCTTGACATGGTAGTGCCCTTCTGATATCCTCCCAACATGGCGCACATAATCAAAAAGATGAAAAAGGGAAGACCCTACTACTACGTCCGTGAAACCGCCAGAGTTGACGGTAAGCCCAGGGTGGTCACCCAGATTTATCTGGGGACCATCGAACGCATCATGGAGATGGCTACAGGTGGCAAGGAGAAGCCGATTAATATCTCCTGCCAGGAATTCGGCTCTCTGTTTGTTGCCCATTTAATGGACAGGGAGGTTGGGATCGCTTCTCTGATCGACTCGGTCATCAAGAAAGCAAAGGGGGAGAGCGGGCCATCGGTTGGAGAATACTTACTCTACGCCGTCCTAAACCGAATGGTCGATCCCTGTTCCAAAAGAGCGCTTCCCGAATGGTACCGGGCAACGGCGATTCAGCAGATTCGGCCGGTTGATATCGATGAGCTTAGCTCAAAGCGCTATTGGGACAAATGGGACAGAGTGAGAGAAAAGGATATCGAGAAGGTCGCTTCACTTTTCTTTGAGAAGATCCGTCAACTTGAGCCGCCGGAATCGGGCTGTTTTCTTTTTGATACCACGAATTATTACAGTTTGATGGCTTCGGATACGGATTCCGATCTTGCCAAAAGAGGGAAGAACAAAGAGGGTCGTTACTGGCTCCGCCAGGTCGGAGTGGCTCTTCTGGTTTCAAGGGATAATGAGATCCCCTTCTTTTACAAGGAATATGCAGGAAACCGGCACGATTCAAAACTTTTCTCGTGCATCATGGAGGAGGTCCTTTCGGTAATGAAAAGGGCCTCCGGAAAAGACGCGGAACTTACGATTGTTTTCGACAGAGGGATGAACTCGGAAGACAACATCGGGGCCATTGATGCCACAGATCGCGTCCACTTCATAACGACTTATTCCACTCACTGTGCTGAAGAGCTTGTGCGGATAAAGCTCCCCGAGTTCAAGCCGGTTGATTCAATGAAAAACCGCGAACTCTGCAAACTGGGCCGGGAAGATGATCGGCTCCTCGCCTTCAGAACTAGTGGAGAGTACTGGGGAAAAAAGAGGACCGTGGTCGTTACTCATAATCCCTTGACTGCGGCCAAACAAAGATATGCCTTTGACGGGAAGCTGCTTGAACTTCAGGAGACGCTCCTTTTTCTGCGAAGCAAAGTGCAGAGTCAGGTCCCCGCCTGGACAAGCCCCAAAAAGGTTGAAAAACATTACAATGAAGCCTGCGAGCACCTGCATCTTCCAAAGGATCTCTATGAAATATCGGTGGAGAAGGAGAATGGAATGTCGAAGCTTCTGTTTCGCAAGAATCATTATCGAATAGGCCGATATATTGAGCGATTCGGGAGAAACATCCTAATTACTGACCATCAGAGATGGACAACCGATGAGATCGTCAAGGCAAGTCTTGACCGGTATATGGTGGAAAATGCTTTTCGGCAGACAAAAGATGAGGACATGGTAGGCGTCCTGTCGCTACGCCACTGGACGGATGAGAAAATCCGCTGTCACATCCTGACCTGTGTGATGTCGCTTACCTGCCTGCGCTTAATGGAGAACAAACTGCGCAGGGCGGGCGTCAACATGACCGTCGCTTCGGCGATGAACCACCTCAGGAAGCTTCATTCCTGTCTCCACTGGACAACTTCCCGAAACAAACCCTCACGAGTAGTGGAAGAACCCTCTGAAATCCAGTCACAGATCCTAAGCGCGTTCGGTTATAAAATAGAGGATGGGGCACTACGCCAATTAGCTGGATAAGCTATTGGTTCTGCTAGTGTTTTGCGATCTAATGTGCTCATACTCCGAAACTCCTGTTTGAATATACATTGGCGTTGATCGATGTGAAGATCATCGGGAGAAGACGGTATAATGGATCGGATACGCGCGATCGGGAAGCGCAATCCATGAAGGTTCATAAACAAATGCTATGGAAATGGAAAGGTTCATCGACGCTCTTGTGAGGCCAAACATCAGGAGAGAAGATTAAATCCTGAAATTAGCCAATTCGTGCAGCCGTAGCTGAAAAATGGAAATCGAGGGCCAACCAGCCAAGGTGACCTCCGGCACATCGACCGTAGGCAAACCCGGTCAGAAACAGCATGGCGAGATTTAAGCCTATGAAATGGATCTTCATCAAAATGTACGAGGCCCGAACTTGAACCTCCCTTCTCCTATTGGGAGCCGGGCAGAAAGTAAAACATGACGGCCATGATAACGTAAACCGTGATTAACTGCACCCCCTTAAACCAGTTGGCTTTACCGTCTCCTGTCACCATAATGCCAATCAACACGGTCAAAAATACGGCATCCAACAGGCCCCGGTCAAACACCAGATTGAGGGGCTGAGGGGTCATGAAGTAACTTGCCAACACCAATACCGGCGCCACGAACAAAGCTATTTGGATGGAACTGCCGATGGCTATGGAAACGCTGAGGTCCATGCGGTTTTTCACTCCCATGACCACAGCGGAGCTGCTCTCCGCAGCCCCGCCGACAGTGGCCAACACAACAATGCCGATAAAGGCCTGAGACATGTCCAGTGCCCTGGCGGTTTCCTCCACCGCTCCCACCAGGATCTCACTCATAAAGGCCACAAAGATTGACGTTAAGAGGAGGGTGAGCAAGGCGCGGGACAGGCTCCATCTCGTTTCAGTGCTATGGTGTGCTTCCCCCTGCCCCATGCTCTTAAAAAGATCGGTGTGGGTTATCAACATAAAGATCAGGCTAAGGAAATAGGTGGCTAACAGCACCACTGCCACTGCCAAATTGACATATTGCTCGTGCTTAATGGTGTCAGTGGTGACAAAGTCATGGAACGTACTGGGAATGGTCAGGCTGATAACCGCGAGCAGCATCATAGTCATGTAATTGCGCGTGGCTGATGGGTTAAACTCCTGGATGCGGCGCTTCAACCCTCCCGCAAGGAAGGCCGCCCCCAAGCCCAGGAGCATGTTTGCCAAAATGGCGCCAATAATAGAAGCTTTGACCATTTCAAACAGCCCGGCCTTGAGGGCCACCAGTGCTATGATCAACTCCGGGGCATTGCCAAACGTGGCGTTTAGAAGTCCCCCAACGGTATCCCCAGTATATGTGGCCAGCTGCTCGGTGGCCTCTACCAGCAGTGCGGCTAACGGAAAAATGGCCACCACAGCCAGGAAAAACAGCACAGGTTGAGGTACACCCCCGATCTTGTCGAGGATGATGGTCAGGGGGATGAAAAGTAGGGTCAGTCCATAAAAAAGTTTCTGGAGGATTTTCAAAGGACTCTCCTTCCAATAGGTCCTTCTGAACCTATCCCTTTAACCGAAATAATGTACCAAGTTGTGTGCCATGCATCCAAACTGCATTCTCGGGTCGGATTGTGCCTGAAAAAACCTTGTCCTTGATTCTGTCAAGAAGACTATGGCCTGCCACGATAGAGTAGTGAAAACGCAAGGAAAAACGGCAGCAGGAGCCATCTAAAAAACCCATGATGCCCACGGTGAATCAAAAGTGCCGGACGGCCCTTACTCCTAGCGCCCTCATCCGTTCGCGGCTGGCGTCTCCATTGCGGCTTGCACGCCCAACGATCCCCCCAACCCCTGCGAATCTGGGATCTGGGCGAGCACCCGGTCCTCGGGAAAAGAGTAGTGTTCCTCTACCGTGCGATCCAAAAGCTCCAGTTGCTGGCGCAACTCGGCATGACGATGCGGCGGCAGGGTTTGCACGAGATTTTCCAGCATCGAACGCATTCGTCGCATGATCTGGACGCTGCCAGCGCCGAAATGACGTATTTCGATGCAGGTGAGGTGTACAAAGTCCTCCCAGTTCGGCGTCCGGAAAAGGAGCCGCAGTTCGCCGGCTTCGTCGCAGATCTCCTCGCGGCTAACGAGCCGCAAGCCGACCTTCCGAAGCAGACGATGAAGCTGGTCGATGGCGAGCACGGCCGTCGTCGGATCATTGATGGCTGGCGACAAGGCCTTGATCCCGATATCGACCAGGATGCGGAATGCAAAGGTCGGATCCTGCTCGATAGTACGTTCGGACCCGAGCGCGACCGCCGCCCGTAGCTGACTGTCGTCTATGGCGCCGGCGCCGCCATACAAACGAAACAGGGGCTCATCAACCGCCACGAAGTCGCCAACCTGGGGGATGAATTCTATCATTCCGTTGGCCTGTTGCGCTTGCGCGACCAGTCCATCCAGATCAATGGCCAACACGATCCCCGAGGCGCCCACGTTGACGACAGTTCGGTCCGGGAATGCGGGCCTGGGGGAACTTTCGACGGGGCGCCGATCCGTCGTTGACTCCGGATATACGCTCTTGATGACCGCGAGCCCGGACTCTCCTAGACGCTGCACAATGCTAACGGGACGCAAAAATCTCGCGGCGTAGTCGATAAGATAAAGGAAAACGACAATCGAGACCAATCCCAACACTGCTGCGACGAAGGTGTTGAACTGGTGGACGGTGTCGCCGCCCATTCTGTTCAACACCCTCTCGGCGAACAGCAATGTAAAGACAAAATAGCCGACAGTGAACCGGATCGCGTTGTCACGCAAAAGCGTCGTTGCGATGATCCGTGGCGTGTACTGGCCTCCTGCAACTTGAATCGCGACGAGCAGTGAACCGAATGTGAATACTAAGAAAGAAAGGTTTAACGTGACTACCGTATCAAGCGCCGACCGCGCTCCTACCATCGTAAGGCCCAAAAATGCTGTCGTTTCGTCAATTCGTCCGGTCCGCAGGAGCCATCCGTCGATGCCGTACGTGATACGGTTCACCACCAGATAAAGCACTACGGCGAAGAAAGGCACGAGCCACAGCGAGGCTCTGATGTAACTCTTGAGTACGTACCGCCGATTCCAGTGCATTTTGCTTTCTCCATTAGTATATTGGACGCAGCGCGAAGATCGCAGTCATCCACGTTCTTCAACTATTTGCCCCTGATACCCATGACGAGGACGGAATTCACTGCAGATTGATAGTCTGTCTCCAACGGAAAGACTCGCTTCCAGTTGTTCTTCATTTTTTTCCCGAAGATAATAATGCGCATGAAATGTCCAATGTGCTTTCCGACTAAATGGCTCACGCTGACAGGCGGTCAGCCGGTAAAATGCATATCATGTTCCAGTCTGTTAAAGGTTTCCGGCTTGTTTGACGTATAGTCTCAGCTAAAGTAGTGATCTGGGTATTTCAGCTCACTCGTAGAAATTGATCTACACAATAATCCACTATACTAAGCGCCTGATACCATTAATATCAAGACAACAAATGAAAAGGCGCAGCGATCAAAACAAGGGGGCCCTCGAAATCCACCTCAAGTGCCGCAGCAACTCGAATGACAATAGGGGCAAGCAGAATCACAGCGGTTGCGTTGAGGAGAAACTCTCAAAGCGTGCGCCACCAAGACGATCAGCCCCAAAACAGGAAAAGCTTACCGCTTCCCCCCGTTGCTAGGAGGAATCGAGTCCCGCAGGCATTCTCAATCCCTCGGCATCAATGTGCCAGGTGCGGATTTTGTGCACAGGGATTGAGATAGGCTTAGAAGATTTTGCGGGATCACCCGAATAAGGCCCAAGCGTGGCTCGTCAATGTCCGCTATGAGGAGGAATGCGATCGCAACAACAAGCGGGAGAATCAGAAGCAAAACAGGTTTATTGTGACTCGTTTTAAAGCCAATCAACACGTTGGAGCACACAGCGATCACAGCCATCAGAGTCCAAGCATCAGTCGGAATTCGATTCCACCATGCTGCCTGTGAGTAGCCTTGCGAGTTCAACACATCGTTCATGCCCGCAACCGCCAGAGCGACGACAGGTCCAGCCTGCACAACAGCGGGGGCATTCACAGCGGACCACAATTCCGCCTGCAATTTGGCAGTTTGGTCATTGATCGTGGGAATCTGTTGCTCATCGCGCGTGTCATAGAACAATATACGCTGATGGAGGTAGCTAAGAAGCAGTTCCCGCACCTTCGCCGCATCGGCAGCAGGCAACACGTCTGCACGGACGTATTCCGTGCCGATAGCATTGGCCTCCGCCGCCTCGCAGTTCTTGCGCTGATCGTACCGGCCCAAAGCCATAGAAAAGCTAAATCCTATAATGAGTGCGAGCAATGTAATCGTAGCTGCCTGGATAGTGCTAAAACCTTCCGACGCTTCAGCATCCAGAGTCCCTCGCCTTTTGGAAAAAGACCTCCCGATCCACGCCGAGAGCGACAAACCGAGGAAAGAGACGGCAAAAACAAGCAGTGGATTATCCGTTCCATTAGTCATACGGTATCACCCATGATAATGCATCAAGTTAAGAGACATGCACCCTGTCCTTCAATTTAGACTCGGATTCTGTACAAGAATCTTCGGGAAGAACCCCAAAGCCCATAAAACAATAAGATTTTGCAATCGAACATGCAAGTGATAAGACTTAACCTGACAAGCCTTCCCAAAAGGCTCCGATTTCACCTGTCTGGACTTGTTTATTGTGCCGTCTCACAATAAAACTCGTCTTGAGATCTTGGAAAAACTACATTTACACTCATTAGAATTATCATATCGCCACATCTGTGGCTCTTTCTGTGGGTCTTTACGGCAATTGACTGCCTCTAAAGGGGTGTTTACTATAAAAATAAGAAAAGGAAATTTCACCTCACTCATGGGCAACCGACCCAGCAAGATGATGATGGAGCGGCGTTGAGCCGCTATTTCGAGACAGTAACTCATGCCCCTGTCGGGACACCCTGAAACCATGAAAAGTTCGTAATTTTTTGCAGGAGGGGCTTCCAGCCCCGACGAACTTTTCGGAACAGTGTGGCGAACTCTAACTAAAATGAGTCTGTGGCCATCGGACTGGAAATCCACTTGGTTTGGAGAATTGAAGTTGATCGGCGTGTACACGATAATTGCTGTTCCTTTTTACTGCATCACTTGTGTCCAAATGTCTGTATGGAGCGTGAAGGTCCATCGATGAGGCGGACCGTGAATCAAGCTGAATCGGATCTTTCCATATCGCAACTGGGAGAATGCCTCATCCCATCTCCCATGATCAGCGGGCACTTTGTGAATCTAGGAATATTTGGGAGATGCCTCTGAGTACGCAGGACGCAAGGCTTTCGTGCACTAAACCGCCGAAGCACGGATCTTCCTGAGAACGCCGGATTGCCAATTCTGAGAGGGACGTGATGAAAATTCTCAAGACTCCAAGAATAGAACGCTGTATCGGCTGTAAAGCTTCCAGGGGTTGAGTCGATCTGATAATCGTCAGAGGATCACAATGCTAGGTAAGTTAGGAAAATTAGCGCACCATTTTTGGTCACATGAAAGAGGGCCGTACGCACTGCTTTTCTTGCTGGTATTTACGTTGTTCATACTGGGTCCGCTCCTCTCGGCAAGGATAATAGCGCCGCTCATCCTCGAGATTGCCTTTTCGGTAATCATAATTTCGGGTGCGCTCATCGTTAGTACAAGGACATCACTTCGGCTGCTCGCCATAGTTGTGGGTCTGTTGTCAGTCGCCATACAGTTTTTCGGGGTGTTATCCGGAAAGACCACTCAAACGGTTGAATTACTTCTCTCCGCTGGGATGCTAACAGCTTTTGCACTGTTGATGGGCAGGAATTTTGTAATCCAAGAGCGTGCTCCGGGGCATCGGATAGCTGGAGCTGTGACTATTTACTTGCTGCTCGGTCTCATATGGACGCGACTGTACTTGCTCCTGGAGTCGGTAAGCCCAGGCTCTTTCCGCTTCCCTGCAGGCGAGGATTTGAATGCTGCCGCTTTGACCTACTTTAGCTTTGTCACGCTGGCAACTCTCGGATACGGTGATATAACGCCCATCGGCTTGGTTGCGCGCGAACTGGCTATCCTCGAAGCCGTTACAGGTCAATTGTATCTGGTGATCCTTATTTCCTGGTTGGTATCCCACGGAGTGGCAAAATCCGGGAAAGAATGAGGCTAACAGACTGACATTGATTCGGATTGTTGTTCTGGAGTTACGAGCCGAATGGAGATTTGAAAAGTCAAGAGGAATGCTCAGATTTGACATCGAAAAAGGAGACACGAACATGATCAGGCATACTCAATTTGTAAGGATCTCAATCGATATTCTAGCCTCATATTCCTCCATGACACCGGGTACAATATGGGGACGATGTCTCTCCTAAGAGAATTTTCCTACAACAGCGAACATGCTATCTAGAGGATCTGGGTCATGATGGACATAAGAAACTATCAGGTCGTTGAGACTCTGCGAAGTGGTCAGCCCATCACGATAAGAGCAATCCGGCCTGAAGACGGTACACTTATCTTCGAAGGGTTCTCTGAGCTGGACCAGCACTCGCTATACCTGCGATTCTTCCAATTCAAGCGTACAATTACGGATCAGGAAATCAAATACCTAACAGAGGTTGACTTCGTTGATCATGTGGCCCTGGTCGCTGTTGCCGACCCCATTGATAAAGCTAAAGTTATCGGGGGCGGGAGATACTTCGCCTATCAACATCGTGCAAAGATCCGCAGCGCGGAGATTGCCTTTATGGTCCATGACTTGTACCAGAGCCAGGGTATCGCCACATTGATCATGAAACATCTTCTTATAATTGCCCGCGCTGACAGGATCTCACAGTTCGAGGCAGATGTCCTTTCCGAGAATGCCAAGATGCTAGCAGTCTTCTCACGTACCGGCCTTCCCATGAGCGTGACACGTGTTGGGGGTGGTGTCCTTCACGTGACCCTTACTCTCTGATCAGGTATTGCAGAATTTTGAAAAGGAGGAAGCGAGATGGGATCATTTGATGAATATGTCGCAAAGACCCTGGGAGTCAAACTTCCTGAGGAGTATACAAGATTTATGGAAAGACATGGCAAGAAGCTCGCCGCCGATCCGGTCCATCAGAAAAGCTGGGCGGCCGGACTGGGGGACAGTCATTTCGTCATTGGGACGACTCTTGCCTTCCGCTCAATATTTCCCAATTTTGGCACGGAGAACGTCGTGATTGGCTATGTTGGTGTCAAAACCATCATGGTCGATAAGCAGTTTGAAGAAATTGACGAATACGTCATGTTGGATACCAGAGACGGGAGCATGCTGGCGATTGATTCTCGTGGTATTGCGAATAAGATCGAGGCCAGCTTTGAGGAGTGGATTGCACCGGACCTTTTAAGAGCGGCGCTAAGGGAAAAGCACACAAGCATACTCACCGTCGTAGTTTTCGAGGATGAAACAAAGGCGGAGGAGGCGCGCCTTAAGCTCCTGAAGCTCCAACGCGATCGTTTTATTGACTTGGAGGATGCAGTGATTGTGGTGAAGGAGCAGGATGGCAAGGTTCGGTACCACCAGATGCACAAACTTGCACGTAAGGGAGGACTGGCCGGGAGTATCACTGGGCTTATAGTCGGCAGCATTTTCTTCACTCCCTTGTTAGGAGCAGCTTTGGGAGCGATTACAGGGGCCGTATCCGCCTCTCTCACGGATATGGGAATTGATGACCAATTCATGAAAGATTTGTCACAGAAATTCAAGCCCGGCTCCTCTGCCTTGTTCACTTTGGTCCGAAAGGCCGACCCCGAGCGGGTAGAAGAAGCATTTGACGGCTTCGGCGGCAAAGTCTTGGTTAACTCGTGGAGCAAAGAAAGAGAGGCCGCCATACAGGCGATTCTCGATACAACAGGCGGAGGAGCGGAATAGAAGATGTCCTTGGCAGAGTATCCCTGGCCCGAATAGAATCAATATGCCGCCCGGATTGGACGACACCTATTCATATTGTTGGATTGGCCACTTTAAAGCCCGAGGACAAATTAGCGACAGTGCCCAGGAACCCATTTCCCGAAGTTATAATGACCCTCGACCCAGTACTGATGCCTCCAATGGGGGCGAACCCAATGACCATATTTGTTGTGATGGCCCTTCACCCATACTTTCCCGCAATAATGGGGAGGCGCAAAAACATCTTCTTGGTTGTAGGCCGCGTTTACGTCAACGGCTGAGAATACGGACAGTAAGGACAAGCAAGCACCCAAAACCAGCACTTTCATTTTCAAGCCCCGCTTATTCCCTTGTTTCCGGGGTTGAATTAGCTCATGATATGAAGCCCCGCATCGACGTAAAGTGTCGAGCCTGTCAGTCTTCTGGCAAACGGTGTCGCAAGATAGGCGGTTGCAAAACCCACATCTTCTATGTCGACCAGGTCATGGACCGGAGATTGAGCCTCTGCTTCATTCAGCATCATGTCAAAATCCTTGAGGCCTCCCGCAGCCCGTGTCTTGATAGGACCAGGTGAGATGGCATGCACCCTGATGCCCTTCGGGCCGAGTTCGTAGGCAAGGTAGCGCACTGAAGCTTCCAGGGCTGCTTTGACGGGTCCCATGACATTATAGTTGGGAACAACCTTGTTTGCCCCGTAGTAACTCATGGCAAACATCGCTCCGCCTTCCCTCATGAGTGGTGCGGCAAGCCTGGCCATGCGCACGAATGAGTGGCATGAGACATCCATGGCCAGCATGAACCCCTCTGCGGAGCAGTTCAATAAACCATCCTGCAGGTCCTGCCAAGGCGCAAAGGCGATTGAGTGCAACGCGATGTGCAACTTCCCCCATTGGCTCCCGATCTCTTGAAACAGCTCCTCCAGTTGTCCCGGTTGTTGGACGTCGAGGGGCATGAAAATTGATGCTTCAAGTTCCTTGGCAAGTGGTTCGACATAAGCTCTGGCCTTTTCATTCAGGTATGTAACAGCAATCTCAGCTCCGAGCTTACGGAATGCCTTGGCACAGCCATACGCAATGGAGTGTTCGCTGGCAATGCCCATTACAAGTGCCTTTTGACCCTGTAGAACCGGTGTGGGGTTCATTTTCATGTTCTTCGCTCCTGATTAATATTTGGATATCTTCGACAACATATCCATGAAAGCCTTCATGAGTACTTGGGCAGTCGAGACGGTCTTTTTAACGATCCATCAGCGAAAGAGTGTGGCGGGCGATCATAAGTTCCTCGTTTGTGGGAATAGCCCACACGGATACGCGGCTATCTATGGGGCTTATTCTTGGCCCTCCTCTGTTATTCGCTTCCTCATCAATGGCAACACCCAACCATCCTGAATCCCTGCATACACGGGAGCGGATTACTGCCGCATTTTCACCGACTCCCCCCGTAAACACCACCGCATCCAGACCGTCAAGGGCTGCGGCAAGTGATCCCATCTCGCGCACAATCCTGTAGACAAACAGGTCTACAGCCTCAGATGCACGAGGGTCCCTGCTTGAGAGCAGTTCGCGCATATCGCTTGAAATCCCGGAAAAGCCAAGAAGCCCGGACTTCTTATAGATTAGCTCCTCCAATGCTCTGGCATCCAACCGGTGGTTATCCATAAGGTATATTAAGACCCCGGGGTCTATCGCGCCGCAACGGGTCCCCATCAACAGCCCATCCACAGCACTGAACCCAGTTGTAGTGGCGATACTCTTACCCTCTTTTATGGCGCACATGCTGGCGCCGTTTCCCAGATGGGCAACGATAGTCCGTCCCGCTGCAGCAGCAGTATCAAACTGTGGCAAAATCGAAGCAATGTACTCGTAGGAAAGACCGTGGAACCCATACCGCCGTATACCTTCCTCAAAATACGACCGGGGTAGGGCGAACGCCTGCGCCACGGGAGGGATGGTTCGATGGAAGGAGGTATCGAAGCACGCTACCTCGAGTACATCCGGCCGAAAGTCGATAGCGGCCCGAATGGCAGCGAGATTATATGGCTGATGAAGGGGAGCAAGTGGAACCAGCTTTTCCAGTTTTCCAATGACCTCATCGTCAATTCTCACGGCTCCAGCAAACTCAAGGCCGCCGTGCACGACTCGATGACCCGCTGCTGCAGCACGGTGACCCTCCATCGGTCCACTTGTGCCCCACTGGAACAGAAACTCAACAGCCTCCTTATGGCCGATGTGTTCCGATTCCGGCCAAGTCCTTGAATCTATTAAAATTCCAGCTCGGCGAGCTTCGAACCGGGGGTTGGTGAAGAGTCCTCCGATTTGCCCATTCAGATGAAGTTGCAGCTCTTGTTCATCTCGGATGAAAACCGAAAACTTTAGACTGGAGGAGCCGGAGTTAAATACAACAATCGCATCGTCCACGATATCACCTCACGTTGGTTTATTGCCTTGCAGAGACAGAGGCCACCAGCGCCATGACCGCAGTTGAGGCAAGCCGCGTCCTAACGGAATCGGCACGGCTGGTCAGCACTATCGGAACACGAGTACCCAGTACAATACCTGCGCTTTCCGCTCCTGCAAGGTAAGAGAGCTGTTTGGCAAGCATATTTCCGGCCTCGAGATCCGGAACAAGTAAAATGTCCGCCTGACCTGCAACGGGAGAAACGATTCCTTTTGTGTGCGCTGCGGCCAGGCTGACAGCATTGTCAAAAGCGAGAGGCCCATCAAGAATCGCGCCGGTGATCTGGCCCCGGTCAGCCATTTTGCACAGGGCAGCCGCATCAAGAGTTGATGACAATCTTGGATTTATAGTTTCAACCGCTGATAGAATCGCCACCTTGGGCAGTTCAACCCCCATAACATGAGCCAGGTCAATCGCGTTTTGTATGATTCCGGCTTTGTCTTCCAGCTTCGGGAATATATTTATGGCAGCATCGGTAATCAGTATCGGCCTTGGATAGGCAGGCACATCCATTACAAAGACGTGACTGATGCGTCGGGCAGTGCGAAGGCCTGTCTCGGATTTTACGACTGCCCCCATAAGTTCGTCGGTGTGAAGGCTTCCTTTCATTAAAGCGTCAACCTCGCCGGTTCGGGCCAGCTCAACTGCCTTTGCAGCTGCGGCATGACTGTGGGGGACAGGAACAATCCGATAGCGACTAATATCAATCCCTTCAGCCTTAGCAATACTGCGTATACGATCTTCCGGACCAACCAGGATCGGCTGGATGATTCCACGTTCAGCAGCTTCAATGGGACCCAAAAGTGAATCGCGGTCGCATGGGTGAGCTACAGCGCACGATACAGGTGGAATTTTGGCGCAGGCTCTCAGCAACTTAATGAATGCATCGCTCCGGCGCAGAGTGAGTTGAGGAGGGGCAACGTCAGAGTAGGTGATGCTAGAACGGGGAGCGGTCACAGTCACATTACCACTCACCAGTTCAAAGCCATCCTGGTTGGTGCAGCGGCAATCCAGAAAGACTTCACTATTCTCCTCGATTTTTTCGGTCGCAACAACAGTAGCCGTCAGGGTATCCCCAGTCGAAACAGTCCCTCGAAAATTCAACGCCTGCCTGCGTATGTGCATGCCCGGCCCCGGCAATTTTGTACCTATGGCAAGTGAGATAAACGCAGCCGCAGCAGCGCCGTCGATGGTATTTGAATCAGTTAAGCTGCCAGGGCTTCCTTCAGGTTGGATGTTGAACGGATCGATGTCTCCCGATATCAAGGCAAGCAGTTCAATGCCAGGTTGAGCAAGGGTATGGGAAAAGGTTGCCGAGGCGCCAACCTCGATCTCGTCGAAGGTCATATTCTTCATATTTTTCAAAGTGTTCATATTTCCTCCTCAATTGCGGAATGTTGGCGCGAAATCACTGACAGGGATTACCGTTGGGTGGACTACAGCAGGTCTTCCCCTTCAGCTTTTCAACTTCTCTTCAGTCATACGTTTGCCTCTCCGCCCGCTTCGGGCTCTTGTTTCGCCTTCTGCATCCGCGGCGGCCGTGTGATTTCTTTCGGTGATGAGACCGTATCGCCATGGGCTGCCACTAGGAGGATTTCTTCGAGCCTACGAAATCTTTTCTCTTGTGAATCGTTCAGTTTGCCTTCTCGTGCAGTCGCAATCTGGCGCACCAATTCGAAGGCACGGTGGCGCTCGTCGATCTCAGGCAGAAGCTTTGGCAGTGCATTGACCGCTCGTTCTTCATCGAGAAGCAAGATGGACATCTGTCGTCTAAAGGCTTGCTTCAATTGCGCAAGCGTAGGGCGCTTGTCATCGCGGGCTTCGCAAATGAACTTTTGAATCAGCCGGAACGGACGTTCATCGACCACCCGCGTATCGCTGCCCTGGTAAAGCAGCATACGGACAACTCCGTCGAGCGGCGTTCCTTTCTCAAAGTACGACTCGTGCTCAATCGCTTTCAACCGCTTCAGTTCTTTTCTAAGCCAGTCCTCAGGTCTTGGCGCCTTTGGCTGCTTTGCATGATTGGCGAGTCCCACCATCGCGGCGATCCATGGCGATTCGTAGATCGATTTAAACAGGCGCTCGGACCATGCATCACGCATGTCACGGTAGGTGTCGAGTAGATCCGTGATTCGCTCCGACATCTGTGCTTCAAGCTTGATGAATGGGTTGTCGGGGGAAACGGGTTTGCGCTGCTCACGCACCAGCTCGGCAAATATCTTAAAGGGCCACATCGAAGGGTTCATATCAGAGAACATGTATCGCTGCAGGCGGTCCGGCTGCAGCATGCGCGACCACTGCGCGGTCATCTCGTTCGACATCGCCTGGATCACGGGGGAGAGGAAGGTGTCGTAGAGGCTCTGGTTTTCCTCGGAAACCCTTTTCACGACCTCGAAGGTTCGCTCATGGTGACGGCCATCACCAAGGGCAAGAATATCATTGATTGTGCGCATCTCAAACTTGATCAAATAACGTCCCTCGATGAGTTCGAGATGTGGCATGTCGGGCCGCGTATCCTCTATTTCGGCCTCGTAGAGCCCCGGGGGCAGGGCGTCTATCAGGTCAACCGCGCTCATTATTTCCGAATGCTCACGGTCCGCCACTTTGGCTGAGACAAAGATCCCCAAATGTCCGATCTTCTCATGGAGGCAATAGACGATTGTCTGATCATGGGCCCGGATTTCATCCACACTCTCATAGAGGTCCGGAATCCAATTGAGCGCCTGTTGTGGGGGGGTAATGTTGTCGCCCCACGAAGCGAATACAACGATCGGGGAGCGGATATTGTAGAGGTTCACGGTAGTCTTGCCATCCGCCGACCTCACTTCATTGGCTGATAGCTTGTTGCCGACAAAGAGATTTTGGACAATCCATTCTATTTCCTTTTTGGTCAGGAAAAAATACCCTCCCCACCACTTCTCGAATTCGAGGAAGCGTTGAGGTTCGGTGTCTATCTTCGAGTAAAGATTGTACTGCTTGCCCCATAGAGAATTCGACGGATTCAGATTCTCGAAGTTCTGGACCAGGTAGCTGCCGTCAAATATGCCGTTTCCAAGATCGCTCATAAAGGAGGAAAGCCAAGAACCACCCAGTAATCCGCCGGTGTAGCGCATGGGATTCCTGCCCTCCACCCCTGCCCAGTAGGAGACGGGAGAACCGGCAAGCAAAATGGGGCCAAAGAGGTCGGGCGCCACCGCCGCGAGAATCAGCAAGGCCCAGCCGCCCTGGCAGTTGCCAATGACAAACGGCTTGCCTTCGGCGTCCGGGTGCAACTCGTTTATCTTTTTCAGGAATATCCCTTCGGCGCGTGCGACTGACACAATCGTCTGCCCAGGACACGGCTTTGGGAAGAACATCACGAAATAGCACGGATGTCCCGCGCGCAACGCTATACCAATCTCGCTGTCTATCTTGGAGCCTCCGACGCCTGGCCCGTGGCCCGCTCGAGGGTCGATCACTACAATTGGGCGCTTCTTGAGGTCGGTGGGATATTCGGAAGGGGGCTTAATACGAACGAGTGCATAGTTGGCCGGCTCCTCGAGAGTACGTCCATCCACAACTATCTCATAGTCGAAGACAAGGACTGGCGGCTTGCCCTCTTTTTCATGTGCTATGAATATATTGCCGCGCTCGCGCATCACATCCCAGAAGAGCAATGAACGTTGCCACGAGTCTATCCAGTAGGAAAGCGCCTCTGAACCGAGTTCAGACGTCGGCCACAGGCCAAAAACTTTCTTAGAAGCTTCTGATGTCGGGTTGTCCGAGAAATCGGGCGACTTAATTGCTGCCATGGTGTACTCCAGTTCTGCATAAAGTTACCAATACTATTCGACTTGGGTGCAGCTTTGAAAAATGGCCGGTTGGCGAACAAACCTGAATCTGAAAATCCTTGTGTATCAAGAGTTGGCGACCTTAACGAAATATAACTTCAAAATTGCCTTACCGCATCCCTATCATTTACGATTGAGCATTGAGGGACGTCTCTGGATCGGCCTCCGCGACCCACGCTGCAAGGAGGGTATATGCCACTACCAGCACCATGGGCCCTATGAAAATCCCGATAAAACCAAACGCAATCAACCCGCCGATCACTCCGGGAAAGATTAGCAGTAATGATAGATTCCCGCTTTTTCTTATGAGTATGGGTCGGAGGAAGTTGTCGGAAACTCCCGCAACGAGACCCCACAGGAAAAGGGCTGCGGCCCATCCTGGTTCTCCACTCCACCAAAGCCAAAACGCACATGCCAGTAGCACTGGCCCGGGCCCCACTTGCGCGACGGCAAGCACGAAGGTAACAGCGGTGAGAAAGGCTGCATGTGGTACGCCCGCAACGGCAAGACCAATCCACGCCAACGCCGACTGCACAATCGCAGTTACAACGACACCCATTGCAACGGCACGAATTGCCTGAGCGGCAAGTCGAATGGATTCCTCACCTCGCTGTCCGGCAATGCGTCTGGCAAATCCATAGACCCCGGCAGCCGCGGCTTCTCCTCTCAGGTATAAGACAGCGGCGATGCCCAAAGTCAACAAGAAATGGAGTAGTAGCGAACCGAGATTCCCGACCTGCCCTGCGAACCATCCGAGAAGGGTGCCGACATGAGGTAATAAGCGAGACCTGAGTTCCTCCGGGGCGTTGGCGGCAATTTGTTGCCATCGAAAGGCCAGCTTCGTGCCTACATAGGGAAGCCTTTTCAGCCAATCCGGCGCTTCAGGTGTGGCAAGATTACCAAGAGATTTCAGCCAGTTCACAATCTCGTCGGCATTTTGGACAATGGTACCGATAGCGAGCGAGACCGGCAAGACGAACACTAATAAGAACACTCCGGTCATAGCCGCAGCCGCTAGACCACGCCTGTGCCACAACTTCTTCTCTACGGACAGCATTAAAGGCCAGGTTGCAATCACAGTCATGGTCGCCCACATTAGAGCAGGAAGGAAGGGGCGAAGTATCCACATGGTGGCTCCGATTATGGCGCCGATAAGAAGCACACCTATGGTGGTGCGGACAATATCAGTAGTTAAGTTGGCCACTTGAAAACTCCCCGACAAATCGGCACCGGAGAAGCAGATCTGCCGGATCTCGATTCACTTACCTGTGGCTTTACGATGATCCAAATGTGCTGAGCCGCGAGTACCGGAGATCTGCCAAATTTAACTTAGGGCCGGGCCGGCCTGTATTAACCTGCATGGCAGGTCGTGATAAGTTCGGCGCTAACTGCCAAGCTGGCTGAAAGAGCAATATGGGGGATCAGCGGCATGCCCTTTTCATCGCGCAGGAGGGCATGCCGGCAGCCATAGGATCGCGAATCGTCTGCTCCAACAAAGCAGCCACAACACGCGCTGAGAGTCTGCAGAGATTTCAGTTCGCCTATGCAGGCAATCCCTAATGATTAGACATCAGATAGATCGCACTACTGCTCCAGGGTGATCGTTACACCAGCGCTTCCGATCGCGAATTTCACTCCTTCTGCTGTGGACACCGCATCAATGATGACGCCTTTGGCGTTCTTCATCGTTATCCCGGCCCCGCCGCCACCTACTGTGGCGCCTGCACCTACGGCTGCATATGTGCCATTGATGTCACTGACATTTTTCAGATTGTAAACCTTGCCCAAAGCAGATGCTTTGGTGATGCCCACGGCTCCGACGCTCAGGCCCTCGACCTTGAGAGGATACTCTTTACCGGCCTGGGTAAGTGTTCCGCTTCCCCAGCCAACGCCGATACCTGCCGCGACGGTAGTTGTTGAGAGTTGGATGAGCGCATCCCAGGGCAGCCCAACGTTTACATCGCTCTGGGCCATGACGAGTCCGCCTGATACCAGAAAAAGACCTACGATAACAGCACACACCAACCTTAAAGCTTTCATTTCACGTCCTCCTTTCTTTCAGGAAATGCTATGAGTTGTAATACCCACATGCGAGCCTGAGGAGGTAAAATCCTCCAGGCCCAGGCACTCTCAAGCCTATGGCTTTACAACCTCCAGGGCCAAAGCCTTCGTGACGTCCACAACCACTTGGTCTCCTTTCTTCA
>Ga0326728_10007886_pt1 | contig 26850 bp, 24 predicted proteins | sample MB3enrmetagenome_FD_207602 | JGI IMG/M metagenome (GOLD analysis project Ga0326728, IMG submission 207602) | Lab enriched peat soil microbial communities from McLean, Ithaca, NY, United States - MB31MN | ecosystem: Environmental > Terrestrial > Soil > Wetlands > Peat | place: USA: New York...
ATACCTGGCTCGTAACGCCCGCACGCCGCGCGTCACGAGACATCCGGAAACCGGCGGGACCAAAACACCCATGGCCGCCGATAAACGCCGGTGAACGCGGATTGAAAAGAACCGGATTATCCGCGGATCGAAGATCGTTTCTTCGGGCTCTTTGAGCACCCTCTTCTCCCCGGCCAGCTTTTTCACGGCTTCTTACGCGCGCGGTTCGGTGTGCGGTAGCCTTAAGATTCTATGGCATCTCAGAAGAAGCGCGCCGAGGCCCGGCGCACCCCGCGTGAGGCGCCACCACGACCGGTCCGCGGCCCGCTTTCGCCACACCTTCTGGCGGCCCTGGTGTTGTGCATACTCGCTCTGCTGGCGTACTCCAATTCGTTTCACGACGGCTATACGCTCGACAGCAACCAACTCCTTCGCGCCGATCCGCGCATCCAGCAGGCCACCGCGCAGAACGTGGACCTGATTCTGAATCACACCTATTGGTGGCCTTTCGGCGAAAGCGGCCTCTACCGTCCCCTGGCGACGCTTTCGTACATGTTCAATTACGCCGTGTTGGGCAACGGCGAGCGGGCCGCCGGATACCATTGGATCAATTTCCTGCTGCATCTGTGCAATGTGCTGCTGGTGTATGCGCTGAGTCTGCGCCTGATGGGCACGCGGGGCCGCGCGTTCGCGGTGGCGGTGCTTTGGTGCGTGCACCCGGTGCTGACCGAGTCGGTCACATACATGGTGGGACGGCCCGATCTGCTGGCCGGAATCGGCGTGCTGGGCGGATTCCTGCTGTATCTCATCGCCACCGAATCCACGGGCAACCGCCGTTGGGTGGCGTTGGGCGGCGCCGCGGCGGCCACGGCCATCGGTGTTTTCTCGAAGGAAAGCGCCGTCACCGTATTGGGCGTGATGGCGATCTACGAGCTGGCGTGGTGGAAGGAACGGCGGAAGCTGCGCGGACGGCTGGCCGGGTTCGCGGCGGTCGGCATTCCCATCGTGGCGATGCTTTATCAGCGCACGCAGGTGATGGCGGCGTCGCCGGCGGCCAGTTTTCCGTTTCTCGATAATCCGCTGGTCGACGCCGGCTTTTTGCAGGGACGCCTGACGGCGATGGCGCTCCTGGCGCGCTACCTGTGGCGGCTGGTCTGTCCCATCACCCTGTCGGCGGACTATTCCTACGCGCAGATTCCGCTGGCCAGCGGAACCCTCGCCGACTGGATCTCCTGGCTGGTGGTGGCGGCGCTGGCTGTGGTGGTGTACCGCTCGTATCGCTGGAACCGCACCGCGTTCTTCTTTGCCGGCTTCGCGGCGGTGACTTTTTTGCCGATGTCCAACCTGCTGTTCCCCATCGGCACCGTCATGGCGGAGCGCTTTCTGTATCTCCCCGCTGTCGCTTTTTGCGCCTGCCTGGTTCTGTGTTATGGCGCCATCCCGCCCGCGACGCGCGCCGTTGCGCCGTTGATCGTGGGCCTGCTGGCCGGCGCCTACGCCGTGCGCACCTGGTTGCGCAACCCGGATTGGTGGGACGATCTGCACATGGCGCAAGCCCTCGTCAAAACCAGTCCCAACAGTTTCAAAGTGCGCAAGATGGTGGCTTTCCAGCTCTACCGCGCGGACCCCTCGCACGCCAATTTGGACCAGGTGATCGACGACGCGGACAAGGGCCTGGCGGTGCTCGATTCCGTGCCCAACCCGGAGCGCAACATCGATCATCTCGTCGCGATCGCCGACGCGTACCACTACGCCGCGGAGTATTACAACACGAGGGGCAATCGGCTGCGACAGCGCGATCGGAACGGGATCGCTCCGCCGGAAAGCGTGCAGGCGTTCCAGAGGGCGGTGGTGCTGCTCAACCGGGCCATCGCCATTGGATGGCCGGGAGGCGCCGGCGCCCAACCCGATTCAAACGCGGCCAGCGTTTATCGGGCGCTCTCGCAGTCCTATCTGGGACTGAACGACGCGCAGAAGGCCTTCGACGCCGCCGCTCGCGCCGTCGAGGCCGATCCTCTCGGTCCCGACACATATCTGCAGTTGTCGCGGGTCCTGATTCTGTCCAGACAGTTGGAGGGAGCGGCGGTCACGCTCCTCGAAGGCAGCGCCCTGACCGGCGACAAGCGCATCTCGCACGAATTATGGACGCTGTTCCAGGGCAGCCTCGATTCGGAAGGCTGCGCTCTGAAGCCCCCCGGAGAGGGCATGGAGCTCAACCTCCAGTGCCCGTCCGTCAAACGGTTCCTGTGCCCAGCGACGGCGAATGCGATCGCCGTCCAGATGCGCTTGGGCCATGCCAGTGTGGCGCAGCAACTGCGCAACACAGCACTGCGGGAGTACGGATGCCCGGTCTCGCCGCCGGACCGGCAGTAGCGGAAACGCGGGGACAGACGCCGCCCGCCCCACTACAATAGTCTCTTGGCACGCCGAAGATTCTTCGTTGACGTGGTCCACGCCGGCACTGCGGAACTCCGCGGCGAGGACGCCCGCCATCTGGTCCGCGTCCTCCGCGCGGAAGAAGGCCAGCTTTACGAAATCTCCGACAACCGGTCGGCCTACCTCGCCCGCGTCGAGGACGCCCGCGGCGACCGCGTGCTCTTCCGCCTGGTCGAGCCGCTGGAAACCGCTCCCGCGCCCGTGCGCGTCACCCTCTGCGCCGCGCTGATCAAGTTCGATCGCTTCGAATGGATCGTCGAGAAAGCCACCGAGCTCGGCGTCGAACGCATTCTGCCGGTCCACGCCACCCGCACTGAGAAAGGACTTTTCGAAGCCTCGGCCAAGCGCCGCGAACGGTGGGAGCGCATCGCCCGCGAAGCCAGCCAGCAGTCGCGCCGCACCCACTTGCCCGAAATCCTACCCGCCGTGCGGTTCGAACACAGCCTGGCGGTGGAGGCCGGCTGCCGCTACTTCCTGGAAAAGGAGACCGCTCCGCCGCTTCTCGGCATCTTGCCGGCGACGCGCGCCGGCGCCGACCGGGTGGCCCTGCTGGCCGGCCCCGAAGGCGGCTGGACCGGCGCGGAACGGTCCCTCGCCCGGTCCGCGGGTTGGCGCGCCGCGTCCCTCGGACCGACCGTCCTGCGCGCCGAAACGGCGGTGGTCGCGGCCTTGGGAATCGTGGTTGGGGCTTGGCTGGCGCGTGAGCGGTGAAAGGCCCTCCACCCGCCCACTACAATGGAATTGTGCGGTTTGCGCTGGAAAGAATCTTTGGCCGCTTTGAACATCTCCTCGTCCTGCTGTTTTTCGGGGTGCAGTGGCGCGTCACGGTCATCCTGTTGGGCTTCGCCCGGCGGCGTTTTTCCGGCCGCTCCCTCACCGCCGCCCGCGCCGGCATCGTCGTATTCGACGTGCTGGTGTTAACCGGCCTTCTGCTCAGCCTCGCTAACTTCGTGGCTTATATGCGGCTTCCGGGGTCTGCCTGTCTCGTGGCCGGCGCAGTCGCCTTGGGCTATTTCGGAGCGGTGACCGGCGCCCTGGCGGTGTCGTATGTGGTGAAACACGTCCGCAAGCGAGTCGCCCACCGCATGGACCCGGGCCGCCGCCGTGTCCTCGAGACCGCCGGCAACTTCCTGATGGCTTCGCCGCTGGCCGCGCTGGCCTGCGGATTCGTGGCGCGCACCGATTTCCACGTCCGCGAAATCGATGTGCCCATCGCCGGACTGCCCCAGGCCCTCCATGGCCTGCGTATCCTGCAGCTCAGCGACATCCACCTGAGCGCTTTCCTGAGCGAGCGCGAACTGGCGCGGGTCATCGACGCCTCCATCGGATTGCGCGCCAACCTGGCGGTGGTTACCGGCGACCTGATTTCTACCTTCGGCGACCCGCTGGACGCCTGCATCCGCCAACTCGCCCGTCTCAAGGCCGACGCCGGAATTTTCGCCTGCATGGGGAATCACGAGCGCTACGCCCACGCCGAAGACTGCGCCCAGGCCGCCGCCGCGCGCGCCGGAATCCGCTTCCTGCGCGGCCAAGCCCAGGCCCTCCGCTTCGGCGACGCCACGTTGAACCTGGCCGGCGTGGATTATCAGCCGCTGAACCAAAAGGCGTTCTACCTGCGGGGCGCCGAGCGGCTGGTGGCGCCCGGCGCCGTGAACGTGCTGCTGTCGCACAATCCCGACGTATTCCCGGTGGCGGTGCGCCAAGGATACAATCTCGTGCTGGCGGGTCACACGCATGGGGGACAGGTGACGGTCGAGATTCTGGAGCAGTCCATCAGCGCCGCCCGTTTCTATACGCCTTATGTCCGTGGACTCTATGGCTCGGCGCGCGCGGCGGTCTATGTGACCCGCGGCATTGGTACCATTGGCATTCCGGCGCGAATCGGCGCCCTGCCGGAAATAACCGTCGTGAGACTGAGAAAGGCATAATCCGCGGCCTCGTGCGCTATTTGATCCTGAGCGATTTACACGCCAACTGGCACGCACTGGAGGCCGTGGTCCGCGCGGCCGAGGGGAAGTACGAGCACGTGCTCTGCTGCGGCGACCTGGTGGGCTATGGCGCCGATCCGAACCCCGTCGCCGAATGGGTGCGCGAGCATTGCGAGGTGGTGGTGCGCGGCAATCACGACCGCTCATGCACCGGGCTGGACGGCCTGGAATGGTTCAACCCCGTGGCCCGCCAAGCCGCGCTCTGGACCCAACAGAATCTCACCGCCGAGAACGCCGGCTACATCCGCGCCCTGCCGAGGGGTCCGCTGCTGGTGGAAACCTTTGAATTGGTGCACGGCGCTCCCTTTGACGAAGACGAATACGTGATGGGATCCGTCGAGGCCGCCGAGGCGTTCGGATACCTGGAGCGGCGGGTGGTCTTCTTCGGCCACACCCATGTGCAGGGCGGCTTCATCTGGAACCACTCGCGCGTCGAGACCATTCCCCGCACGCCGTTGCGCCGCGACACCCAGGTGATGCTCATCGATCCGGAGTGCGCCTACCTGATCAATCCCGGTTCCGTGGGACAGCCGCGCGATGGCGACCCTCGCGCCGCCAGCCTGCTCTACGATTCCGATAGCCGGGTGGTGACTTTCTGCCGCACCGGGTACGACGTGGACGCCGCCCAGAAGCAGATTCGGGAAGCCGAGTTACCCCCGATCCTGGCGGACCGGCTGTCGGTGGGAAGATAGCCGCGCCGCGTTAGACTGGGTTGGTGCACGCCGAAGTGATTTTCAGCCCCAACTGGTGGTTCCAGAACTACGGGATCCGCTTCGACGAAAGCTTTTATTTCGATCGCGATCTGCGCATTCGGCACGATGTCCGCATGCGCGCCGCCTTGCATGAGCGGTTTGGATTGGGCGAACCGCACCCGGAGCCGCGGCCCATGGTTGGCTCGCAACACGTGGCCGGCGGGTTCGTGGTGCCCGCGCTCCTGGGAGTGGAAATCCGCTTCGCGGAGAACCAGGCGCCGTGGCCCGTGGCGCGCAATCTCGACCGCGGCCGGACCATGGCTCTGCGCGTGCCCGAGATCGAAATCACCTGGCCCATGTCGCGCTGGATCGCGGACATGGACTGGCTGGAAGGGCAGTTCGGCCACGTCATCGGCGATTTCAATACCGATGGCGTGCTCAACACCGCGCTGCAGATCCGGGGGCAGCAGTTCTTCCTGGATCTCCACGAGGACCCGGAACTGGTGTCGCACCTCTGCGGGGTCATCGCCGAGACGCAGTGCCGCGTGGCCGAATACGTCCGCCGGCGGACCGGCACGTGCTCGGTTGCGGTGAACCGCTCGATCCTGAATCTCGACCCGTCGATCTACGTGCACGCCAACTGCTCCACGCAGATGGTCTCGCCGGCGCTCTTCAAGAAGACGCTGCTGGAGTACGAGTGCGCGCTGGCCGCGCGGTTGCGGCCTTTCGGAATCCACCACTGCGGCAACAACCTGCAGCTTTTCGCGGAGGGATACGCGCGCACGGGAGCGGTATTCTACGATGTTGGCTGGGGATCGAACGTGGCGCGCTGCAGCCAGGCGCTGCCGGACGCGTTTCTGAACCTGAGACTGAGCCCGGTGCGGATGCTGACCCAGACCGTGGAGGAAGCCAGGCGGGACGTGGAGCAACTTCTCGCGGCGGCCAACCGCCCGGAGCGCGTGGGCGTGTGCTGCATCAACATGGACGCCGGCACGCCGGACGCCAATGTGATGGCGATGCTGGACGTGGCGCGGGGCTACACGTAGTCCAGCACGGCCTCGCGCATGGCCAGGAAGTTCCCGACGGGCACGGCGTCGTGCAGCTCCGTGGTGGAACCGATCATGATGCGTCCCTCGGCGGCCTCGATGGTGCGATGGACCTGGTCGCGAATCTCCTGGGGCGTTCCGAAGACCAGCAGTTGCGACACATCGATGCCGCCCACCTGCAGCAGGCGCGGATGGCGCCGGTGAATCTCGCCCACGTCCATGCCGGCGAGGACCTCGATGGGGTTGAGTGCATCGATGCCGGCGGCCACCAGGGCGTCGAGAACGCGGTACAAATTGCCGTCGGAATGGAACAGGACCTTGATTCGTCTGCCGTGATACGCCGCGACGATGCGCGCCAGGCGCGGAATGTAGACGCGCTCCATCCAACGCGGATTCAAGAGCGGGCCCGAATGGAAGGCGATGTCGTCGGCGATGAAAACCGCGCCGGCGTCCAGGTCTTGCGGTAGATGGCCGGCCCAGGAAACCGCCTCCACGGTGATGGCTTCCAGCACCTCTTCGATCAGTTCGGGATAGTCGGCCAGGTGGTAGACGAACTGTTCCAGGCCGACTTCATGGTACAGGTTGGTGAGCCACTCGCACGGCGGCGAGAGAAACAGGTAGACGTCGCCCAGCCGGCTCTGCTGGTCGATGTGCCGGGCCACGTGGGCGTCGAGCGCACGCTGCCTCTCCGCGCTCCACGCCGGGTCGAAAGCCGCCAGCCACTTCCGCTTCTCCGCGGCGTAGTCCTCGGAGGAGGCGAACTCGCGGTGGCCGGTCCATTCCGTCCAGCGAAAATGGCGGCGCGAGCGGCCGTCGGGCAGGATCTCGGAGTATTCCGAATCGGGAACGCGGATGCGCGGCCGGGTAGCGTCCACAGCCGGTCCGTACGCGTCAAACACCACGCGGGGGCCGTTCTCGACGGTGGCCGGTTCGCCGGCGAAGTGCTCGATGATGGCATCGTTGCGCAGCAGGTCGTAGAGCGCGATGCGGTCGGCCTTTCCGGTCTCGAGGATGTTGCGGACGCGTTGTCGGGATTCTTGCATGGGCGGGCTTGAATTCAGGCTCTCAAATCGAGGGAGGGGATGCAAGAGCCGCGAGTTCCACTGCGCGGCACAAGCCGAGCAAAGGAAGCTCGGGCACGAAGACATCGAAGAGATGCTCCTCCTCGAAGAGCCGTCCGAAACCGCCAGTGCCGAGTACCACGGGTTTGTCTTGGGAGAAGTGCCGCTCCGCGACCGAAGCGATCAGCCAGCGCACCGTCGCGAGAGTGCCGTAGTACAGGCCCGACTGGATGCTTTCGACCGTCGAGCGGCCCAGGACTTCGGGCGGCCGGACGATCTCCACCACCGGCAGGCGCGCGGTATTCGATTCCAGCGCCGCCATGGACGTGTGGATGCCCGGGGTGATGATGCCGCCCAGATACTCCTTGTCCCGCGTAACGGCGCACAGCGTGGTAGCGGTGCCGAAATCGACGATCAACAGGTTCCGCCCGGGAAACCGGCTCACCGCGCCGATGGCGTTGGCGATCTTATCGGCGCCTACTTCCAGAGGATTGCGGTAGCGGATTTTCAAGCCGGTTTTGGCGCCCGGCTGGAGCAGGAACGGCTCGAAGCCGAAGTACTTGCGGAAACAGTTCCGCAGGGAGTGGACGACATCGGGCACCACCGAGCAGATCGCGGCCATGGCGACCTGGCGCGGATCGGCGCCATTCTCGCGCAGGACGGCGCGGAAGAAGGTTCCGTACTCGTCGGAGGAAGCGCGGATGTTGGAGGTCCGGCGAAACGTGGTTTGGAGATCGCCCTCTTCGAACACTCCGCCGAAGATCTGGGTGTTGCCGATATCGAGACAAAGAAGCATAAGAACCCCTCAGTCGGCGTTTGGCGCCGGGACATTGTCGATCAGCCGTACGCCCTCCAGCCACGCCGCCGCGAATCGCCTGCCCCAGTGCTCTTCCACATAATCTACGGTGAAACCGTCCGCCTGAAGGACCGCACTGGCCTCGCCGGAGCTCGAGGCAGTGGACAAGGCGCGGTACAGGCAGGCCGCCTTTTCGCGGCCTTCGGCGGAAAGCAGGCGGTTGCGCGAACTCTCCGCCAGCCCCGAGGGCGCGCGCACGGTGGGACAGGGGACGATCTCGGTGGGAATGAAGAAATCCTCGGCCATTTCGGTGATGGTCCGGAGCTGTTGAAAGTCCTTATCGCCGAAATAGGCCCGCTTGGGGCGCACCAGATTGAGGAGCTTCAAGACGATGGTCATGACGCCCTGGAGAAAGCCAGGCCGGTGCGCTCCTTCCATCAGATCTGTCAAGCCCGCGGCTTCGATGCGAAAGCCATAGCCCCGCGGATAGAGCTGCGTCACGGCGGGCGCCAGGACATGGTCGACGCCCAAGGCTTCGAGGAGCGCCAGGTCGCTATCGAAGGGGCGGGGATAGCGGTCGAGATCTTGCGGGTCGTTGAACTGCGCCGGGTTCACGAAAATGCTGACCACGGAGACCTGGTTCTCCATCTTGCAGCGTTCCACGAGCGACGCGTGGCCGCGATGGAGCGCGCCCATGGTGGGCACAAAGCCGACGCTCCGGCCTTCGATGGCGCGACGCTGTTCGCGCCATCCACTCACGCTCTCCCAAACCTGGATCATTCGTAAGTCTCCTCGGCCGCCGGAAAGGCGCCGGCCCGGACGGCCTCCACGTAGTTTCCGATGGCGTCCCCGACCGAGCCGGCTCCATCGGCGAAAGGCCGCACAAATTTCGGTTTGAAGTCGGGATTCATGCCCAGAAGATCGTGGAGCACCAGAATCTGCCCGTCGCATCCCGCCCCAGCCCCGATGCCGATGGTGGGGATGCGCAGAGCTTCGGTGACCTGGCGGGCGAGTGCGGCGGGAATGCACTCCAAGACCACCGCGAACGCGCCCAACTCCTGAAGCGCGCCGGCCTGCCGCAGGATTGCCTGAGCCGCTTCTCCGCTTCGACCCTGGACGCGGAATCCGCCGTAGGTGTGAACCGACTGCGGCTGCAAGCCGAGGTGGCCCATCACCGGAATGCCGCTCTGGGTCAGGCGTTGAACCACGTCTTCGTGCCCGTCCACGCCTTCGAGCTTGACGGCGTGGGCGCCGGCGTTCATCAGCTCGTGGGCTGCGTCGAGGGCTTGGGCGACGCCCTTTCGGAAGGAGAGAAACGGCATGTCGGCCACCACCAGTTTGCCGCCCGCGCCGCGCGCCACCCCCTCGGTGTGGCGCCGCATCAGACCGACGCTGGCGAAGAGGGTGGACGGATGGCCGTAAACCACCATGGCCGCGCTGTCACCCACCAGGATGCCGTCGATGGCGGTGCGGGAGAGCAGACGGGCGAAGGTGTAGTCGTAGCATGTGACCATCGAGAGCTTGCGGCCCTGGGCCTTGGCGTGGAGAAAATCCGCCGCGAATGGACAGAACTGCGGGGAGTGTTTATGGTTGTTCGGCATCGCCTTGGTACCTGTCGAAACGATCAAGTCCCGGACTTACATGCGGCCCAGAGGGCACGTGATTCCGTAGTCGCTGCTTTCGTCAGCGCTACCCGGATTGTAGCAAGAGGCGGTTTGCAGCGCAGGATGACGTCCCGCGGCGGCCCCATCGGGATGCCATCCTGCCCCACAAACGCAGCCTACCCCTGCTTGGCCTTGAGCACGCCTACCAATTCCTGCACGGCGTCGGCGCTCTTCTTCAGCATGGCCTTCTCCGCATCGGTGAGCTGGATTTCGTAAATCTTCTCGATTCCCGCGGCGCCCAACTTCACCGGCACGCCTACAAACAGGCCGTTGACGCGATACTCGCCTTCCAGGTAGGCCGCACACGGCAGAACCTTCTTCTTGTCCTTCAAAATCGACTCGGCCATCTCCACCGCCGCCGCCGAGGGCGCATAGTAGGCGCTGCCGGTCTTGAGGTACTTCACGATCTCCGCCCCGCCGTTGCGCGTCCGGTCCACGATGCGGTCGATAGTGGCCTGGTCCATCAGCTCGGTCAGCGGGATTCCCGATACGCCGCTCAGGCGGACCACCGGCACCATGGTATCGCCGTGGCCGCCCATCACCACACCCGTGACGTTCTCCACCGATACCTGGAGTTCCTGCGCGATGAAGGTGCGGAACCGCGCGCTGTCCAACACGCCCGCCATCCCGACCACGCGATTCTTGGGGAACCCGGACACCCAGTAAGCCGCCTGCGCCATGGCATCCAGTGGATTTGTCACCACAATGAGGATGCAATTCGGCGAATATTTCACCACTTGCTCGGTAGCCGCGCGCACGATGTCGTAGTTCGCCATCAGCAAATCGTCGCGGCTCATTCCCGGCTTGCGCGGAAATCCCGCGGTGATGATGACGAGGTCCGAGTCCGCCGTAGGCGCGTAATCGTTGGCGCCCGAGACCATTACGTCATATCCCTGAACCGGCCCGGATTCTAATAGATCGAGGCCTTTACCCTGTGGAACACCGTCCACCACGTCCACCAGCACTACGTCCGCGAGTTCCTGATCGGCAATCCGCAGAGCGCAATTCGCGCCGACATTTCCGGCGCCTACGACCGTGACTTTCTTTCTCAAGGCCAACTCCTTCAGTTATGGGAGAATTTGCATCTCAATTATATCCGTAGAGGCGGCCTTCCGGACGGCCCCCCGCCGCTATACTGAGAAGCGCTATGCGCCGCCTGCCGACCCTCTTGCTCCTGGCATCGCCCCTCGTCGCCCAGTCGATCCGATTCGCCGAAGATCGCAAGGTCTTTCTCCTGACCACCAGTCAAAATCCCTACGCCATGGGAATTGCTGACGATGGTTCCCTGCGGCACATTTATTGGGGCGCCCCACTGTGGAACCTCGCCGACCTGCCGGCCCTCGCGCCGGGCGCCGAGCTGTCGTCCTTCGACCCCCGGCAGATGATGGAGAACGAAGAGTTCCCCGGCTGGGGCGGCCCGCGCTACTACGAACCGGCGCTGAAAATCGTGCGCGAAAACGGCGACCGCGACCTGGTGTTGCAATACGTCTCACACCGCATCGGCGCCGGAGGCGCCGTCACAGGAATGGCCGGGAACGACCTCGAGATCGTCCTCAAAGACATCCGCGACCCCATCCAGGTGACCCTGCACTACCGCGTCTATCCCGAGTACGGCATCCTCCGGCGCTCCGCCTCGGTGCGCAATGGCGCCGCGCATCCCCTGATCCTCGAGAGCGCGCAATCCGCCACCTGGCACATGCCCGCCGGCGCCGGCTATCAGCTCACCTACCTCAACGGCCGCTGGGAAGCCGAAACGCAGCTCGTGCGCGAGCCCATCCACGAGGGCATGAAAATCCTGGAGAGCCGCAAGGGCCACACCAGCCACGTCTTCAATCCCTGGTTCGCGGTGGATCAGGGCGACGCTTCTGAGGAATCCGGCCGCGTCTGGTTCGGCGCTCTCGCCTGGAGCGGCAACTGGCGCATCACCGTGGAGCAGACACCGTACCGCCAGGTCCGCGTCACCGGCGGATTCAACTCCTTCGATTTCGCCTATCCTCTGAAGCCCGGCGAGACGCTGGAAACGCCCGCATTCTACGGCGGCTTCTCGGCCGGCGGTTACGGCGGCGCCTCGCGCCTGCTGCACCGCTTCGAACGCGAGCAGATCCTGCCTGGAGGCGCATCCGCGCGGCTCCGTCCGGTGCTCTACAATTCCTGGGAAGCCACGGAGTTCAACGTCGACGAAGCCGGCCAGAAGGCTCTCGCCGAAAAAGCCGCCACGCTGGGAGTGGAGCTATTCGTGATGGACGACGGTTGGTTCGGCGCGCGCAACGACGACCGCGCCGGACTCGGCGACTGGGTGGTCAACCCCAAGAAGTTCCCCAACGGCCTGAAACCGCTCATCGATCGCGTCAACGGCCTGGGCATGGACTTCGGCCTGTGGGTCGAGCCCGAGATGGTCAACCCCGATAGCGACCTCTACCGCCGCCATCCCGATTGGGCGATCCATTTCGACGACCGCCCGCGCAGCGAGCTGCGCAACCAACTGGTGCTCAACCTGGCGCGCGACGAGGTCCGCGAGTACATCTTCGGCGTGCTCGACAAGCTGGCCACCGATTATCCCATCCGCTATTTCAAGTGGGACATGAACCGCTCTTTCTCCGAGCCCGGCTGGCCGGAAGCCGGTCCCGCCGAGGAGCGCAAGCTGTGGGTGGCTTATGTGCGCAACCTGTACCAGATCATCGACCGCTTGCGCGCCAAGCACCCCGGGCTCGAGATCGAGTCCTGTTCCGGCGGAGGCGGCCGCGTCGACCTCGGCATTCTACAGCGCGTCGACGAAGTTTGGACGTCGGACAACACCGACGCTTTCGACCGCCTGCGGATTCAGGAAGGTTTCTCGCAGGCGCACGCCGCGCGGATCATGTCGGCGTGGGTGACCGACAGCCCCAACTGGGTCAACGGACGAGTCGCGTCGCTCTCCTACCGGTTCCTGGTGGCGATGCAGGGCGCGCTTGGCATCGGCAGCAACCTCAACAAGTGGACTGACGAGGACTTCGCGCTCGCGCGGAAGCTGGTGGCGTTCGACAAGCGCATCCGCGCCACCGTTCAGAACGGCGATTTGTACCGCCTGTTCTCGCCGCGAGCCGGTGACCTCACAGCCAACCAGTACGTCGGCCCCGGCGGCAAGCAGTCCGTGCTCTTCGCCTTCCGCCACTCGCAGCAATACCACACCGCGGTGCCCGCGATTCGGCTTCGCGGACTCGATCCGCGCGCCTTGTACCGCATCGAATCGATCGACGGCAAGCTGGCCGAGAAGCAGCCGCAGCTCAGCGGTGCGTATCTCATGGAAGCCGGCCTGAATGTGAATCTGCGCGGCGACTTCGACGCCACGGCGGTGGTGCTGGAGCGGGTGGAGTAACCTCGATGCTGTTAGAGCCGCTTCTCCACGATTGGCGCAAGGCGGGCGTTCACTGAAGAAAAGAGAGGGCAGCGGCCATTACCCTCACCTTCAAATCCGAGGTTGAAGCTGGACTCCCGGCCCAGGCGCGGCTCCGGGAAGGGGATTGATTCCGCCGTCCGGTTGCTCTATTACTCGTATTAGGGTATTTCCGTCATGCGCCCTGAATTATTTGAGCCGGATCGACCGACAGATCCGGCGCGTTCGACCGAGCCGGTTTGGAGTGTCCTCTTCAGTGATGGAACCGAGCGGCGGTCCGGGGATGGAAGTCCCCGTTTCACCTTCCGCGTTCCCACCAAGAACCTGTTCGAACGTCTTCTCGCCACTGATGTTTATTCCGCCGCGATCGCGTTCGTTCGCGGAGAATTCGACGTGGAAGGCGACCTCGCCGCAGCGATCCGCTTCAAAAGTTGGCAGCCCCACAGCGGTCTGCGACAGCACCTCATCAGCGCCATCGCCCGGTGTGCGGCAGCTCTGCAAAGCGGATTCCAGAGCAGGGCCCAGGCTGCGCGCCGTATTCGCTTTCATTATGATCGCTCGAACGAATTCTTTGGGCTGTTTCTGGATCCACGCATGGTTTACTCCTGTGCGTATTTCCACTCGCCCGATACAACGCTTGAAGACGCACAGGTCGCTAAGCTGAACCATATTTGCCGCAAGCTGGACCTGCGGCCCACCGACCGATTCCTGGACGTCGGCTGCGGCTGGGGCGCGCTGATCGAGCACGCCGCCGCTCAGTACGGCGCCGAGGCCACGGGCTGCACACTGAGCCGTGCCCAGTACACCTATGCCACCACTCGACTTGACGGCCGCGTTCGGATCCTGGAGTGCGACTACCGCGACCTCACCGCCCGCTATGACAAGATCGCGTCGGTGGGCATGTTCGAACATGTGGGCCGGCGCCACGCGCCGCAGTACTTCCGCAAAATGGCGGACCTGCTGGCGCCGGACGGACTTTTTCTTAACCACGCCATTGCGCGCCCCCAGGGTGTCCGGGATGATGCGGCCAGTCTATTCCTGCGTCGTTACATCTTCCCCGGCGGCCAATTCGTGCACCTCTACGAAACGATCCGCGCGGCCGAGGACGCCGGCTTCGAGGTGCTCGATGTCGAAAACTTGCGGCCGCATTACGCACTCACCTGCCATTTGTGGGAGCAACGTTTGGCGTCGGGCCGCGAGGCCGCTCTGCGCCTTGTCGACGAGCGAACCTTCCGCGCATGGCGCATCTGGTTGGCCGCCTCCGCGCTGAGTTTTGAGGACGGTCTTAGCAGCGTTTACCAGGTCCTGCTGAGTAAGCGTGGGGCGCCCCGCCGGCGGCTCACACGCGAGCACATGTATTCAAACCCGGCCCCTTGCTGACAATTGCATCGGCCACAGGGACCACAACACAGCAGACTAAGGCCAAGGCCCATGTGGGAAGTAGCGCGTGGGACCGGTGATCCGGCTGTTCCCGGCGACAACAGCCCTTCCCAACAGCGGCTAGACGGCCGGTCCGGACACGGCGATCTGGGAAGCGTGTGGGGACGCCATTCCCGTCTCAGTGAACCATATTGCGATCAGCCCGCCGCTTCTGTCTTCCCCGCTCCCGTGACCCAAGACGCCACGTAGATCGCCGCCGCCACGGCCAGCAGCCACTGGAATCCGATGAGCATCGAACAGGTTTCCAGCAGACCGCCCAATATCGCCCCCGCGGCGTTGTAGGCCAGCGCCTGATCGGGTTTCTCGGCCTTCGCAAAAAGCTGCGCGAAGATGATGCCCGCGCAGAAAATCGGCGAGAAAACCAGAACCCCCACCGCGACCCCTTGCAGCATCCGCGGAAGTCCCAGGAAGCTGTCCAACGGGATCGCGATATTCAGAACCATGGCCGCCAGAAGCACCAGGTAGAACGGCGCTAGGCGCCGCGGGCGCCACTTCAACACCCACAGGTTGGCGCCCAGAATCATCACCAGCAGCGCGGAAAACACCATGGTGTGGACCACCCAGGTGCTGCCGAATACCAGCGCCCCGTGCACCACCGCCTTGGTTTCCAGCAGCATGAACCCCGCGCCCAGGAACAGCATGCTGGCATTCAGCCGGCTGAAGTGTCCTGGGTTGAAGGGCAATCCGAACCGCCATAGGAGAAGCAATGACACGATGCCGATCACCAGGCCGCCCCGCCACGACAGGGCGGGAATCATGGGGCTCCGCAGGTACAGGAACGGCCACTTGTCCTCGGCCACTTGTAAATCCGCCGGTACTTCCACCTTGGCCGGGCTGAAGCGGATGGTGTTTGGCTCGTTCAGCCCGAATCCGTTGGGCGACGACAGACTGGGCGCGACACCCCTCTGCTCGAACCACGACCCGCGCTCCTGAAATCCGCGCTCGATCGCCTCCGCCCGCTCGCCATCCAGCAGCATGGTGAAGCCGTCCATATTCAGGTTCGCGGGAATCGCATCGAGATGCGGCATGACCAACACGATGGGGTCCCGGCCGAACACGCCCCGCAACGTCTTGGTCAGGCGCGAGACGATCCAGCCTTGCCGGAAGTAGTTGTACATCACGAACAGTCCGCCGGGCTTGAGGCGGCGCTGGACGGCCTCCATCGACTCGCGCGTGAACAGGTAGCTCTCCAGCCGGATGTTGCTCACGCTGCTGTGCAGCACCAGCGAATCGACCAGCGCGAAAACGATCAGGTCGTATTGCCGGCGCGTGGCGGCCAGGAAGTTGCGGCCGTCGCCAAGGTGCACGGTCACGCGCGGGTCCTGGTAGGGATGGTCGGGATGATGCAGATCGCCCAGCTCGCGGATGACCGGGTCGATCTCCACCGCGTCGATGTGCGCGTCGGCGGGGGTCCACTGCAGCGCCCGGCTCACGTCGTTGCCGGAACCGGCGCCGATGATCAGAACGTCGTGAAAAGGCTGCCCGCCGGTGTCCCGGTTCAACAGGTACGGAACGGCGTACTCCGGGACCGGGTCGTTGCGGCTCCGCATGCTCTGGTGCGAGATCAGATTGACCACGATGGAGCGGGATGACGGCGTGTAATCGATCCGGTAATACGGCGACCAGCTCTCCATCGGCGGCGGGTATCGGACCACGCCGGCGGAAGACTCATGCGGCGCCACCAAATGCCGCACCACGCCGCCGAAAAGCCCGTGCGGCACCACCGGAACCAGCGGAGCCAGCGCTGCCGCGCCGATGGCCCACCAGAGCCGCGGAGTCTCGCGCCACAGAAAATAGACCAGGCCCGCGGCCGCGATGCCGAACCATCCAACCGGGGTCAGCCCCTCCGAGCACAGGTTGAACAGCAGCACGCCGGCCAGGCTTCCGCCGATATTCACGATGTAGGCTTCCACCGAGCTCTTCAACTCCGCGAACCGGCGGCCCAGCACCTGTCCCGGCCCGATCATGGCCGCCGCCACCAGGATGAAGAATACTCCCGCCACCGCTTCCATGGGCACCACGAACGAAGCCACGTCGTTGACATGGATTTCCGTGCCGAAATACACCATCTGCGGCGAAGCGCCATTCTTTCCGACGTTGAGAACCACCTGTAGCGCCGCGCGTATTCCCTCCATGCCTCTGCCGGCCGCCAGCGCCACCAGCACCAGGAGCGGCGTCAGCGCCAGGTAGTTCCGTTTTTGGCGCGCCGCCAGGCAGCCCAGCGAGAGTCCTAGAAAACAGGCCAGCAGAATGGTGTTCGTGAAGAACGTCAGGAACAACACCTCCGCGGGTAGCCAGCGGATGAATGCAAGCTCCAGGAACAGGAACAGCAAACTTACCAGGAAGAGGTCGCGCTTGATTGCGCCGTCGGAATGATCGGAGTCGGCCATACGGCTCGTGCGATTATAACAGCCATCGCCCCCTCACCCGTCCTTCGCCGCATCCAGCTTCCACAGAATCTGGCGCAACATCCCCAGCAACACGGGAACGTCGCGCGCGGCAATGTTGAGCCGCAGCACCAGCCGGCGGATCTTCTCTTCGGTCGACGCGGCGGTCGTGGGATTGACGTATCCGCTCTGGCGGAGGGCGTCGAGCATCCGGGCCGCGATCTGCTCCGTCTCGCCCGCCGTGGCCGCGCGGATCTTCTCCGGACGCGCCGCCGCCGCTTGGGAATCGCGCGCCAGTTCGTACAAGCATAGCGCCACCGCCTGTCCCAGGTTCATCGAAAGATCCTGGTCCGCGGTGGGAATGCGCATCAGCCAGTGGCAATGGCTCAGATCGTCGTTCGACAAGCCGAATTTCTCCGACCCGAACAGCAGCGCGACGTTGGCCTGCGCCAGCGTCCGGCGCATCAGCCGCGCGCCGTACTCCAGCCGGCGGATGGGATGCTGTAATTCGCGATGGCCCACGGACGTAGTCCCCACCACCAGGCGGCATCCCGCGACGGCGCCGGCTACGCTCGAAAAATCTTCCGCCTTCCGCAACAGCGGCGCTGCGCCGACAGCCGATCGAGCTTCGCGAAATGCCACGTCGTACGGATTGACCACCGCCAGCCGCGCAAACCCGAAATTGGCCATGGCTCGCGCCGCCGCCCCGATGTTCAACGGGTTGCGCGTGGAGACCATCACTACGCGAAGATTGTCTTTCCAGTCTGAAGTCGCGATGTTCCGATGGTAGCGTACCCCGCGCCGGCCCGACAGCGACGGTGGGGCGCATGAACAGGGCCGCATCGCGTCCCGGTTTTCCTCTGTTCGATGAACCTCGAAGCTTCCACGGCCCGCCGCGAGCTCCGTGTTCGAAATACCCTAATAAACTGTTGCGTATTTGCCGATAAGAATTGCGAGGGGAGACTGCATTTATGAGTCGTGATCGCTCGATAATCGAGACCGGGACCCAACCGTCAGCCGTGCGTCCCGTGGATTCCGAACGCCGCACCGACTACGTTGAGCCCGCCCCGCTCGGCGATATCCTGCACGAACAACTGGACTACCTGATCGCCCACGCCGCTCAATCGTGTGCCCCCGGTTGCGCCGATTGCGCGCGCCTCCAGCAGGTCCAGGGCTGGCTCCTACTCCCCTTCCGCGGCGGTCGACGCATTCGCACATCCCGCCGCGCCGCGTAACCGCTTGCACCGCCGACGGCGCCGGTCACTCCCTCCGGTTTGAAAAGGTCATCAAGGCCGCTCGCCACGCTGACGTCCGCGATCTTCTTGTCTCGCAAAGGCGCGAAGCTCGCTGCACCCCGTTGCGCGGAACGCAGGCGAGGGCAGGCGAATCACATGCCCCGCGCGGACGCCGAGACCCAAGCCGTTGTGCCAATGAATCGCGTCGGCGGCCGCTTTTCTGTAGCGCGCCCCGCTCCCATGTGCATTGAATCGGTTGGGCGATACTGGAGGGAGCGTGGACTTCGAGAGCGTGGCGGACAACCTGCGGGAGTCGTTCCGAGTGATCGCCGCCAGCCGGCCGGAGGGAGAGGTTCGCGAGCTACGCGGGGTGAGTATCGCGTCCGCGGGTGTGACCTTTCAAATGTTCAACACGGCGTTCCTTTCGTCGCCGGTCACGACGGAAACGGAACTGGAGCAACGCATCCTGACGCCGGCGGTGCACTTCCAGGCGCGGGGGCTGGAATGGTCCTTCTGGGTGTGCGAGGACTGGCTCCTGCCCAAACCGCGCCGGCGGGCACGAAAGGTCTTCGAACGGCTCGGGCTGCGCCACGCCGTCGACCTGCCGGGGATGATCGCGGAGCCGGTGGCGCCGCCGGTGAGACCGCTGCCTGGACTGGCCATCCGGCGGGTGGATGGTGGATGCACCCGCGATGCGTTCTGCGACATCGGATCCACGTGCTTTCACGTACCACTACCCTGGTTTGAGGAAGTGTTCGCGGGCCGGACGGTCTGGGAACGCTTTGCCAGCTACGTGGGGTATGTGGACGACGAGCCGGTGACGACCGCGTCGGTGGTGGCGGGCGGCGGGGGTGTGGGCGTATACAACGTGGCGACCCTGCCGGGACGGCAGCGGTGCGGGTACGGCGAGGCGGTGATGCGGCACGCGCTGGCGGAGGCGATGCGGGAGTACGGGACGGAGCGGACGATCTTGCAATCGACGCCGGCGGGGCTGCGGCTGTACGAGCGGATGGGGTTCCGGGCGGTGACGCGGGTGTCGGTGTACTCGACGTAAGCGGGGCCTGGGCCGCTCGCTGACGGTCACGCTTCCTGACGGGGCGAAAACGTCCGTCCCCAGGTGTTGGCGGCTTACCTTAAGGCGCCGGTCGAGATCAGCGTGGCGAGGGACTGGATGTCTTTGTGGAAAGGGCGGTCGGCGGTGATGGGCGGGGAGACGGCGCGGATGCGGGCGCGGTAGGTTTCCAGCTCAGGGCTGCTCTTGAGCGGCAAGAGGAGATCGAGACCGCGCGCGGCGGCCAGGGTTTCAATGGCCAGAACCAAGCGGGTATTTCGGACCACGCGCTGGAACTTGAGCGCGGAGGTCATGCCCATGCTGACGAAATCCTCTTTATTGCCGCTGGTGGTGATGGAACCGGTGGAGGCGGGACTGGCCAGCACTTTGTTCTCGGCGACCAGGCTGGCGGCGGTAACTTGCGCCATCATCAAACCGGACTCCAGGCCGGGGTGGGCGGCCAGAAATGCCGGCAACTCCTCGTTGAGGTAGGGGTTCACCAGGCGGTCGATGCGGCGCTCGGAGACGCCGGCCAGGGCGGTGAGCGCGACGGCCAGAAAATCGAATTGGAAGGCCAGCGATTCGCCGTGGAAGTTGCCGCCGGAGAGGATGGCGTCCTGGTCCGGCCCGCCGAAGACCAACGGGTTGTCGGTGGCCGAATTCAGTTCGATGGCGAAGACGCGGCGGGCTTCGGCCAGGGCGTCGCGGACGGGGCCGTGGACCTGCGGGGTGCAGCGCAGCGAGTAGGCGTCCTGCACGCGGCCGCATGTGGCATGGGAGCGCCGAATCTCGCTGTCCTCTAACAGGCCGTGCAAACGCGCGGCAACCGCCGACTGGCCGGGATGTGGACGCACGGCGTGAAGCCGCGGGTCGAAAGCGCGCGAGGAGCCGCGCAGCGCGTCGAGCGAGAGGGCGCAGACCACGTCGGCGGATGCGGCGAGAGTCTCGGCGGCTTCCAACTCCAGGCAGCCGACGGCCAGCATGGCTTGCGTTCCATTGATGAGGCTGACGGCCTCCTTGGCATGCAGGTCGATGGGCGCCACGCCGGCCAGAGAGAGCGCGCCCGAGCCGGAGAGGATCTCGCCCTGGAATTCGGCCTCGCCTTCGCCGACCAGGACCAGGGCCATGTGAGCCAGCGGAGCCAGGTCGCCGGATGCGCCCACGCTGCCCTGCGACGGAACCACCGGCGTGACGCCGCGGTTGAGCAGATCGCAAAGACGCTGGGCCACGACGGGGCGAATGCCGGAATAACCCTTGGCGAGGACGTTGGCGCGGATCAGCATCATGGCGCGGACCACTTCGCGGGGGAGCGGGTCGCCGACGCCCACGGCGTGCGAGCGGATGACGTTGCGCTGGAGTTGATCGAGATCGAGGCCGGAGATGCGGACATTCGAGAGCAGGCCGACGCCGGTGTTGACGGCGTAAATAGGAGCGTCGCCGGAAGCCAGGCGATCGACCACGTCGCGGGAGGCCTGCATGCGGGCGACCGCGGACGGAGCCAGGGTGACGGCCACGACGCCCGCGGCGTCGCGCGCGGAGGCGCAGACGTCGGAGATGGAGAGAGAGTTGCCGTCGAGGATCATGAGTGGCGCTTCTGGCGGGCGGCGATCAGCTCTTCGATGTTGACCAGGTCGGTGGGGTAATCGCCGGTGTAGCAGGCGTAGCAGTATTCGTGCCGCTGGTCGTCGTCGACGGCCTTGCGCAGAGAGGCCAGCGAAAGGTAGCCGACGGAATCGGCTTCGACGAAGCGGCGGATGCCCTCGACGTTGTGGTTGGAGGCGATCAGCTCGGAGCGCGTGGGCGTGTCGACGCCGTAAAAGCAGGGCGACACGGTGGGCGGGCAGGAGATGCGGAGGTGCACCTCGCGGGCGCCGGCCTGGCGCACCATGCGGACGATCTTGCGGCTGGTGGTGCCGCGCACGATGGAGTCGTCGACCAGCACCACGCGCCGGCCCTGGAGCAGGTAGCGGACGGGATTGAGCTTGAGCTTGACTCCGAAATCGCGGATGGCCTGGCTGGGCTCGATGAAGGTGCGGCCGACATAGTGGTTGCGGATGAGGGCGTGGCGGAACGGCAGGCCGGACTCGGCGGAGTAGCCGATGGCGGCGGCGACGCCGGAATCGGGGACCGGGACGACCACGTCGGCGTCGGCGGGACACTCGCGGGCCAGCAGGCGGCCGAGTTTCTCGCGCGATTCGGCTACGGCTCGTCCGAAGACCAGGGAGTCGGGACGGGCGAAATACACGTGCTCGAATACGCACTGTGCGCGCGGCTGCGCGGGGGCCCAGCGTTCGCGGGTGACGCCCTCGGGGCCGACCACGACCATCTCGCCGGGGTCGACGTCGTGGAGATAGACGGCGCCGATGAGATCGAAGGCGCAGGTTTCGGAAGCGAACACGTAGCACTTGTGTCCGCCGGAGATTTCCATTTCGCCGACGGCGAGGGGGCGGAAACCGTGGGGGTCGCGGGCCACGATGATGCGGTCCTGGGCGAGGAAGACCAGCGAGAAAGCGCCTTCGAGTTGGAGCATGGCGTCGCGGAGGGCGCCGGCCAGAGTGCGTTCGGAGGAGTGGGCGACTAGGTGGAGGATGACCTCGGTATCGCTGGAGGCCTGGAAAATGGCGCCGCGGCGGCCGAGCTCGGTGCGCAACTCCGTGGCGTTGGTGATGTTGCCGTTGTGGGCGACGGCCACCTTGCCTTTATTGCAGGAGACGGAGAAGGGCTGGGCGTTGAGGATCACGGTGTCGCCGGCGGTGGAGTAACGGGTATGGCCGATGGCCAGCTCGCCGGGGAGCGTGGCCAGGACGGGCTTGGTGAAGATGTCGGCCACGTGTCCCATTTCCTTGCGGGTGTAGATTTCGCGTCCGTCGGTGGTGCAGATGCCGGCGCTTTCCTGTCCACGGTGTTGCAGGGAATAGAGGCCCAGATAGGCCAGCTTGGAGGCTTCGGGATGGCCGTATATGGCGACTACGCCGCACTCGTCGTGGAATTTATCGGGCATAGGAGGAGGACCAAAACTGGGCGAGCTTCGCTCGCCTGGACCGATTGAAAATCGGTCCGCAGGCTGAAAGCCTGCCCCACATAAGACTATGCAAGATGGGTCTCAAGGGCATGATCGTAAGTGGATTTCAGGGCGGCGATTTCCCAGGCGCCGAGCGTCACGGTTCGCTGGCGAATTTCCAAACCCTTTTCCATGGTAACGCCGATAACGGGGGCCTCGATTTCATACTTGGCCGCTATGGCGGCGACTTGCGCGGGGTGCGCGGTCGAAATAAGGATGCGCGACGGGGCCTCGTGAAATAGCAAGATTTCGGGGCGGAGATCGCTGGAGAGATCCACCTGGGCGCCAATTTCGCCGGGGCCGAAGGAACATTCGGCGAGGGCCACAGCCAGACCGCCATCACTGAGATCGTGCGCCGACTCGGCGAGCTCGTCGCCGATGATGCGGCGGATGGCGGAATGCACGCGCTGCTCATATTCCAGATCGAGCGCCGGCGGGAGGCCCCAGAGACCGCGGAGGATCTCCTTGGCGTACTCGGTGCCGCCGAAACAGGTCTCGTCGCTATCGCCCAGACCGCCCACAAGGACGACGCTGCGGCCGGGATTCTTGAAGGGGATGGTGACCGGAGCTTCGGTCTTGAGAAGTCCCACGATGCCCATCACGGGCGTGGGGTAGATGCCCTCGCCGAGGGTCTCGTTGTACAGGCTGACGTTCCCGCCGGTGATGGGCGTGTCGAAAAAGCGGCAGGCTTCGGCCATGCCTTCGATGGCTTCCACGAGCTGGGCCATGATCTCGGGGCGCTCGGGGTTTCCGAAGTTGAGACAGTTGGTGGCGGCGACTGGGCGCGCCCCTACGGTGGAGAGATTGCGGCAGGCTTCGGCAACGGCCAGCATGGCGCCCTGGCGCGGAGAGAGCCGGCAGTAGCGGCCGTTGCCATCGAGCGTGATGGCGATGGAGGAGCCGGTTTCCTTGATGCGCAGGATGGCGGCGTCGCAGCGTTCGGGGCCGGCGATGGTGTTGGTGCGGACCTGGTAATCGTACTGCTCCCAGATCCAGCGCTTGGAACAAACGTCGGGCGCGGCAAGGAGGCGGAGCAGATCGTTCTGCAGGTCGGCGGGGTGGGGCCAGGGGCCGGGTTCGAGGGGGAGATCGGGAAGCGGGGCGACGGGGCGGTCGTAAACGGGGGCCTCGTCGGCCAGTTCGCGGTTGGGAATTTCGGCGACGATCTCGCCGTGGTGGCGGACGCGCAGCTTGCCATCGCCGGTGACCACGCCGATCTCGGCGGCCTCCAGGCCCCACTTGCGGAAAACCGCGAAGACCTCGTTCTCGCGGCCCTTTTCGGCCACTAGGAGCATGCGCTCCTGGCTCTCCGAGAGCATAATCTCGTAAGGGGTCATGCCGGTGGCGCGCTGCGGAACGCGGTCGAGCTCGATTTCGATGCCGACTTCACCGCGGCTTCCCATCTCGCAGGTGGAGCAGGTGAGGCCAGCGGCGCCCATGTCCTGAATGCCCACGATGGCGCCGGTGCGCATGGCTTCCAGGCAGGCTTCGAGAAGCAACTTCTCCATGAAGGGGTCGCCCACCTGGACGTTGGGGCGCTTCTGCTTGGACTCTTCGGTGAATTCGGCGCTGGCCATGGAGGCGCCGTGGATGCCGTCGCGGCCAGTGCGCGCACCCACATAAATGACCGGGTTGCCGACGCCGGCGGCCCTGGCGTAGAAGATCTCTTCCTTGCGGCAGACGCCCAGGGCGAAGACGTTGACCAGCGGATTGCCATCGTAGCAGGGCTCGAAGCGGCACTCGCCGCCAATGGTGGGCACGCCGAAGCAGTTGCCGTAGTGGGCGATGCCCGCGACCACGCCGCTCAGGATGCGGCGGTTGCGCGCGCCGGTTTGGGGATCGTCGAGGCGGCCGAAGCTCAGGGAATCGAGGACGGCGATGGGGTACGCGCCCATGGTAAAGATGTCGCGGAGAATACCGCCGGAGCCGGTGGCCGCGCCCTGGAACGGTTCGATGAAGCTGGGGTGGTTGTGCGACTCGATCTTGAAGGCGATGACGTAGCCGGAGCCGATGTCGATGATGCCGGCGTTTTCACCGGGGCCTTGGACCACCAGCTTGCCGCGCGTGGGGAGCTTCTTGAGATGGATGCGGGAACTCTTGTAGGAGCAGTGCTCGCTCCACATCACGCTGAAGATGCCGAGCTCGGTATAAGACGGCTCGCGGCCAAGGATGGCGACGATCTTGGCGTATTCGTCGGGCGTCAACTGGTGCTGCTGGACAAGTTCGGGAGTGATAGCGACGGTCATGCGGACACCGGCATGGCGTTGAGCACGGAACGGAAGATGGCGAGACCGTCGTCGGAGCCCATGAGCGGGTCGGAGGCGCGCTCGGGGTGGGGCATCATCCCCATGACGTTGCGCTCGCGGTTGAGGACGCCGGCGATATCGCGGAGGGAGCCGTTGGGGTTGTCGAGATAGCGGAAGAGGACGCGGTCCTCGGCCTCGAGCTGGTCGAGGGTTCGATCGTCGGCGTAGTAGCAGCCTTCGCCGTGAGCGATGGGGAGACGGAGAACCTGGCCGGGCTGAATGGCGCTGGTGAAGATGGAATCGCGCGTGACAGCGCGGAGGTGGACCTGGCGGCAGATGAACTTGAGACCGCGGTTGCGGATGAGGGCGCCGGGAAGCAGGCCGGCTTCGACCAGGATCTGGAAGCCGTTGCAGATTCCGAGGACGGGTCCGCCGGAGGCCGCGAACTCGCGGACGGCCCGCATGACAGGCGAGAACTTGGCGATGGCGCCGCAGCGTAGGTAGTCGCCATAGGCGAAGCCGCCGGGGAGAATCACGGCATCGACGCCGCCGAGCGAAGTATCGCTATGCCAGATGAATTCCGCGCGCTGCGCGAGGTTGTGCGCGACCGCGTAATAGGCATCGTGGTCGCAGTTGCTTCCGGGAAAGACAATGACGCCAAATTTCATGCGATTTGTTTTATGCAGGGGGGCAAATATTAGTGTAGCAAAGGGGGGCGAAGTGAGTGGGTTTGGGGAAGTCCGCTCAAATTTCGGCGTCGGCCGGATGCACGGCCGCGATGCCAGCGTAGCGGGAGAAGCCGTTCTTGTCGAAGGTGAGAATGGCGGCGAGGCCATGCACCAGCATGGCGGCTACCTGACGGGCGTCGTGTGCGGCCTTCCCATGCTCTTCGGGCGCATCAATTCGGTAGCGGCCTCGGCGGTCGAAAGACCCAGGCCGTTTTGGGAAACCGGCCGCGTCGCCACCACCCACAGTTCCGTGAGGTTCTGTGGAACGAGGTGCAGCTCGTAGCCGCGGGCGGGCAGGGTTTCGAACGCGCGTGCAACGACTTCGTATTGGGGATGCCGAACCTGCAGAGTTCGAAGAAGCACATTGGTGTCAATGAGCAAAGGGGAGCCTATGTCGGGTCCGGATAGATGCTCTCCCGGCTCATGGCCTCGTCGGAGAGAACCGGGGTATTCGGGTTATGGCTGTCAGCCCAGGCGCGAAATCGCCGTGCCCACTCCTGGGGATTGGTCTTCTGCAGGTGGGCAATCGAGACGGGCTGAACGGACTGGTCGGCGACTTCCAGCATCCACTGCTCAAGACTCAACCCGCGGGCCTTCGCCTGGGCCTGGAACGCGGCTTCCTTCTCCGGCGGCAGATTGAGCGCGATGGTCATGGTTGCGGGCCTACATCTTTAGATTAGCGGAGGGACACTACGTTGTGTTGAAACCGGGGGCAAGAACGTCTTTGGCTCGCGGCGGTGGTCCTGTCAATTCTTTTGTAACGTTCGTGTCCGACGCGCTTGGCCTATCCCGTTTTGTTCGCTTGGCCGGTGTATCGGTTAATCCGTCTTCCGGGTCATCTCCTTGACGCCCTTCCGGCCGAGCTTCAGGTCGCTGCCCGGGAATTTCAGATTGACGCCAGAAGAGGAAAGTAGGGCGCCAAGGATCTCCTCCGCGGGGTGCTTGACCATGCGGTAAAGTATCGCTGCTATCCGGCGTAAGATTCCGCTTTTGGGGCCGAAAACCGCTTCAACGGGCGGTGCTCGACGAGGCACATGATGAGCGAAAAGCCAGCCGGGCGCTTCGTCGCTGAGCGGCAGCCCTCCTTAATATCATTATGCTTGACGTAACGCATAATGGAAGATATGCTGGTGTATGATCGCCGGCTATCGGGACAAGCGCACGAGAGACTTCGCGGCTGGGAGGCAGGTGAAGGCACTTTCGGGAATCGAGCGCCCGGCGCGCTTGAAACTGGATCGGTTGGAGGCGGCCACGGCGCACAGGGACCTCGCCGTTTTGCCGGGCAATCGTTTCGAAGCGCTGGCCGGCGATCGCAAAGGACAGTACAGCATCCGCATCAACGACCGGTGGAGGATCTGTTTTAAGTGGCCGAACGGAGCGCCGGGACCGTCGAACGTGGGAATCGTCGACTATCACTAGCTGGGAGGACGCTATGGCAGTAACCGCAATACATCCGGGGGAACACCTGGCCGAAGAACTGAAGGAACTCGGGATGAGCGCCGCCGAGTTGGCGCGCAAGTTGGACGTGCCGACCAACCGCGTCACCGGAATTTTGAATGGACAGCGCGCAATCACGGGAGACACGGCTTTGCGTCTGGCCCATTTCTTCGGCACGAGCGCAGAGTTCTGGCTGAACCTGCAAAGCCTTTACGAACTGCGCGTCGCTC
>Ga0326728_10007887_pt1 | contig 26846 bp, 31 predicted proteins | sample MB3enrmetagenome_FD_207602 | JGI IMG/M metagenome (GOLD analysis project Ga0326728, IMG submission 207602) | Lab enriched peat soil microbial communities from McLean, Ithaca, NY, United States - MB31MN | ecosystem: Environmental > Terrestrial > Soil > Wetlands > Peat | place: USA: New York...
CATACGGTGCCCGTCTCTACACCCGGGACTCCGCAATTTGCCCACAAAACGCCCCGCGGCGGCCCCTCCCGAAACTGCAAGCGGAGTTTTGAAACGGCCTCCCGGGGAGAAGGTGCTGAGGTGCGAAGCGGATGAGGGGTTTCTTGGATTTCAACCCGCGCCCCAAAATGTCTGCTAAAAAAACAAGAATTCACGATATTGCATTGAAGAGGTGAACGCCGTTCAGTCCTCCTCTGGAGTGCCAGGACAAGCCTGGCACTCCGGAGGAAGCTGAACTACGCCACCTCCGCGCTACCCCCGCTGCCTAACAGGCCGCGGTATAGGGTAGGAACGGTCAGAAAAGCGCTGACCGCGGCTACCCCCGATCTGCGGAATCTGCGTAATCTGTGGATGCTACGCTGTCATCTGACCATCCCCGGTGGGCTTGGACTTGAATTCGTCGTAATCCTGCCCCCGCCGATGTAATGCACACCCACGTCCCACTCATAGCCGGGACGATGGAAGGCGTGGGTGAATCCGCCGACCACGTAGTGCCGCTCCAGCACCAGCACGCACTTGCCGCCATGCTTCGCCAGCAGCGCCGCGGCCGTCAATCCGCCGACACCGGAGCCGATGACGATCGTGTCCCATCGCTCGGCGACGGGATTCTGCCGGTAAGTTGCGCATGTCAACATGTTTTGATATAAGTAGCGCTGACCTTTAGGTCAGCATGTGCCGACTTTAGGTCAGCATGTGCCGACCTAAAGGTCGGCGCTACGAAATCGCCATGCCGAAACCCCAATCCTACCACCACGGAAATCTGAAGCAAGCCTTGCTCGAGGCTTCGCTGGAAATCATCCGCCAAGCGGGCCCCGGCGCGTTCACGTTGCGTGAGGTGGCACGGCGGGCGGGGGTATCGCACAATGCCCCCTACCGGCATTTTCGCAATAAGGAGGAATTGCTGGCAGCTCTGGCGGCGGAGGGGTTTGACCGGCTGACGGCGGCCATGAGCAAGGCGGCGGAATCCGCGTCCGGCGCTTTGGAGCGCCTGCGGTTGAGCGGGCGCGGCTACGTGGAATTTGCCCTTCGCCATCCTCAGCATTTCGCCGTGATGTTTGAGGTTCCATGGCAATACGATTCCTATCCGCAAACGCAAGCGGCGGGAGCCCGCGCTTTCGGAACCTTGGTTCGCAGTATTGAAGCGTGCCAGGCGGAGGGGATTCTTCCCGCGGGAGACGCGCGGCCCTTTGCCTTGCTGGCGTGGTCGATGGTCCACGGAGTAGCCAAACTCGCCATCAACGGACGGCTAACCTTGTCGGAAACTGCGGACGTGCTGCGCTTCACGGACCTGGCCACCGCGGCGCTGACTCGGGGTTTGGGCAACACCTTCGCGTCCAAGCCCTGAAGCGCTCGCGCGCAAGGGGCTGTCCTGGGCTGAACGTAGCGCCCCGACACGTCGGGGCTCAATGCCGGCTGGAAGCCGCCGCTACATCCGACATAGAGGGTTTGACATCGCAGCCCCGGAGGGGCGGTAGCCATGGTCTGTCGCTCCTTTGGGGCAGGGAGTTCTACCCTATATTTCAACTTCACTCCCTCAAATTAGACTGCATCTCGCCCAACGTGCTTGACAGGGGCGGGGCTGGATGGCAAGATGAAAAATCGCGACCGGGGCGATCGTGCACACCGTGAGCCCCCGGTCGAGAAAATGCGACAAGCGTTCGACGTGCCGAAGTGGCGGAATTGGCAGACGCGCTACATTCAGGGTGTAGTTCCCGTCAGGGAGTGGAGGTTCGAGTCCTCTCTTCGGCACCATCTGTCAAGAAATCTCTCATAAAACATGGCAAATCTAAGTCCCGCAAGTAGTTGCGGGACTTTTTGCTTTTAGTCTCCTGTCTCACCTGTCTCTCTTGGGGATCTTCATGGAAATCCCTGCAAGCTAAAGCATAGCTATGGCTTACCGAGTTTTTCCCTAAAACGGCTTTCTGGAGCGGGAGTGTCCGCGCATAGCTAAAGCATAGCAGCGCTTTCCCTGAGAATTCGGGATATTTGGGGATGTCCTCTGAAACTCAATTTGGCTTGTGCGGCATGTTGTCCGTGATGGACTTCACGCACGCCGATCCCGAATTGCATCGCCGGCTTCAATGGGCATTGGAGAGGGGTGACACGCCGAACTGGCAGACGGGGAGGACACGCATATGAGCAGGCAGGCTGTGGCGTCGCTCGAGGGGACGCGGGTCGTGGTCAACGACGGGTGGTGCGAGCTGCACGAATACAGTTTCGTCACGGACTGCTGGTTGCCCAAAGCCCGAAGCCGATCGCCGATGGAGCACGGAGAAGCGGACAGTTGGCTGGACGGGTGGAACGCCGCCGGCCGGTTCTCGGTGATGAACCGCCTTGTCGCGCTGGCCGCCGGCCGACGGAAGGAACGAACCGGGCTATTCCCGGCGCTTGCCTCCCGCCCCGGCATCGGCGGCGGAGCGCGGCTGGCCTCCTCTTGCCTCGAAGGGTATGTAGTCCATCCACTTGGGGTCGTCGAAGTAGATCAGGGTTGGGCTGCGTGGTTCTCGAACTGCACGAGCATGGAGCGGGACGCAACCTCAAGGATTTCCGCACGGGAGTTAATGTGGCCGGGCCGTCCGTCGTCGTATACGAGATTCTGGCCAACCTCCGGGATCTCCTCGATTGCCTTGGGCTTGGTGACCGCCCTGACGTTCTGCGGGGTGCGAGAGCCGTACCGGTGCCAAACAACAAGACCAGGACCCATCTGCCCTATTCCCGGCTGGCCGCCCGACCCTTGCGCTCCCCCGCGTCACCATGAATGGTGACGAGGTCGCCCTTGGAAATCTACCTGAGGAGGCTCTTTTGCCTTCCTGCCCGCTTGCTTCCTTTTTCGTTCTTCTCAGTCATTACGGACTCTTTCCCATCGTGTTGACGCTGCCAGCACGAGCAGTCTGACCGGACACAGTGCGGACCTACAACCTATCGAAGGGACATGGGGGATCCTGCTCCGCGGGATGCCCCCTCCCCAGTGCCGGGAAGGCCTTGGCCCTTACTGCTTCTCGAACTTCGACGCCTTCCTGTGCTCCGCGACCTTGTCGTAGCTCACTGCAAGCTCGTCGCCCACGTGGAGGTCTGTGCCCAGCAGCGGCTTGTTGTCAAGCCTCCCGAACAGGACGCCCGCCCCGTCGTCGCAGGAATCTACTACGACCCACATCCATTCGCTTTCGCCGGCCCCCTCGTCCTTGAACTCAGCTTTGACATAGTCGCCGGGCTGGAACTTCGCCATGTGCGCCCCCCTTCCGGCTCCTGTGAAAGTCGAGCCGGGATTTCAGGTTGTGGGTCAGTGCCAGTTGGGCGCGGACCATGCGCCTACCCTTCAGTACGTGCTCCCAGAACCTCCACACGGCAAAGCCCATCTTCCGTAAGACCCTTCGGTTCGCCCGGTCACGCTTGCGGTTGCGGACCAGTCTGGGGAGCCAGTAATCGACATTGGATTTCGGCACATGACCGTGCTCGGGGCAGCCGTGGTAGAAGCACCCGTCGGCGAATATTGCAAGGCGCAGGCTGGGGACTACCACGTCAGGCTGCCCCGGAAGGGTGCGCATGTTCCTCTCTATCCGCCATCTTCCGCCCAAGGTTTCCTTGACCAAGGCCCACAGCCTAAAGTTCCTTCTTTCCGGGAGCGACCGTGCGCGCGACCTTGATCAACGCGCCGAGCATTCCCAGACCTCGTGCGCGAAACGGGCGGAACTCCTGTCCGGTCCCCTCCTTGAACTCTTCCCTTCAGGCCTGCCCTGGCATTTCCTAAAGCTAGTCAGAGTAGTAAACTCTCTCTTGCACTGGTGCAAAATCTCGGGCAGGTCAATCGGAATTCGCTGCCCGACCTCAGGTCAAGCCCGGAAAGGCGATCATGAGATTCAGTGTATTAGCACTTGACTATGACGGGACCATCGCCCGGGACGGGATACTGGATTCTGAAGTAAGGACCGCTATCACAGAAGCTCGTGCGAGCGGAATCGTGGTAATTCTCGTCACGGGGCGAATCCTGTCTGACCTGAGGCAGGTGGCGGGGAACCTCCAGTTTGTGGACGCGGTGGTAGCGGAAAACGGTGCAGTGCTCGCCTTCCCCAGTGGCCGCTCAAGGTTGCTTGGTCATCCGCCACCCGCAGTCTTCGTCGAGGAACTTCGGCGCCGGGGGATCGATTTCAAATCAGGCCAGTGCATCGTGGAGACCGACGCAACGTCGGCCCCGCGGATCCTGGACGTGATCCGGGAGCTGGAACTGCCCCTCGTGCTGTTGTTCAACCGCGAAGGCAAGGAATTCGTGTTCACGGACAACGGCAAACCGGTTGAAACTCCAGCCCGGACGCTGAAGGAGCTGGTCGCGTTAATGCCGACTTCCCCGCTCGAGGTGCTTGATGGTCATGCTCGTCGGGAAGATTTCTCGCGATGGATTGCAGACGTGTTCCACGATCATCCCCTCGCATCGGACGTGCGGAAAGTCGAGCAACGATATCGACTCGGCCACCTACGCGATCTCTATCCGGCGCTCACTGAAACCATTCAGGAGCGCTATGAATTTTCTCCCGACATCATGCGGTAACCGTCGTATTGCCGCATCGATCCATCATTCGACGAAGGTTATCTCGATGTAGCATGTTCTTGACGAGGCTTATATGAACCGATGGTACTCAACAGAAGGATCGCCCGCTCCGTTAGGAGTGACTTGGATCGAGAATGAGAAAGCGTTCAACTTTGCCCTTTATTCCAAGTACGCCACCGATGTTACGCTCCTCCTGTACTCATCCAACCAGTACTTTGAGCCGCTCCATGAATACCGACTCGATCCCCTTATGAATAAATCCGGGCGGGTTTGGCACTGCCGACTGAAAGCCGCAGCAATCTCCGGAGCGCAATACTACGCTTACCGGGTGGCCGGCGCCAATGAGCCAGGAGCGGGCCACCGTTTCGACGATGGGAAGATACTCTTTGACCCGTATGCCGGAGCCTTGTTCCGCCCACCGCAGTTCAGCCGTGAGGCGGCGCGGATTCCGGGGAGCAACGCCGGCCGAGCGCCCCTCGGAGTGATCGTCACCGACCGTGGGTTCGATTGGACCGGGGACCGACGGCCCATCCATACCTCGGATACCGTCATCTATGAAATGCACGTCAGAGGCTTCACGATGAGGGCGAATTCCGGTGTGCCCGCGGAACAAAGGGGGACTTACGCGGGACTGATTCAGAAGATCCCGTACCTTAAAGAGCTCGGAATTACGGCGATTGAGTTGCTCCCGGTGTTCCAGCAGGATCCGCAGGAAGGCAGTTACTGGGGATATATGCCGCTTAATTTCTTCTCTCCCCATCACGAATATGCCATTGCCCAATCCTCGGAAGGCGTGGTCAATGAATTCCGTGGCATGGTCAAGGCCCTGCACGCGGCGGACATTGAAGTGATCCTCGACGCCGTTTATAACCACACGGCGGAAGGAGATGAGACGGGCCCCACTTACAGTTACCGGGGGATTGATAATGACACCTATTACCTGCTGGAGCCTGACGGAATCCACTATCGCAACGACACCGGTGCGGGAAACATCCTGAACTGCGCAAACCGCTACGTCCGCAAGATGATCCTCGACAGCCTGAACTTCTGGGTGGAAGAGATGCGGGTGGACGGATTCCGCTTTGACCTGGCCTCGATTTTCACCCGGAATGAAGACGGCTCCATTAACCTCAACGATCCTCCGGTGATTGCGGAAATCGGCGATTTTCCGGGGCTGGGAGCAAGGCGCCTGATTGCGGAAGCCTGGGATCTGGCCAGCTACGAGCTGGGGAGAAGCTTCCCCGGCCTCCCGTGGTTGCAGTGGAACGGCAAATTCCGCGATGACGTGCGGGCCTTTGTCAAAGGCGACCCGGGAATGGTTCCCGCCGCCATGACCCGCATCTACGGCAGTAGCGACCTGTTCCCCGACGACATCATGAACGCCTACCACGCCTATCAGAGCGTGAACTTCATCACCTCCCACGACGGCTTCAGCCTGTACGATCTGGTCTCCTACAACCAGAAGCACAACGAAGCAAATGGCCACTACAATACCGACGGATCGGATTACAACCTGAGCTGGAATTGCGGCTGGGAGGGCGACGAAAACATTCCGCCTGAGGTCATGGGCCTCCGCAAGCGCCAAGTGAAGAACTTTTGCTGCCTCCTGCTTCTCTCCAACGGGACTCCCATGTTCTGCGCCGGGGATGAATTCATGAATACGCAGAAAGGTAACAATAATCCCTACAATCAGAATAATGAAACCACGTGGCTCGACTGGAACCTTCTCGGCAAGAATCACGACATCTTTCGCTTCTTCAAAAACATGATTGCCTTCCGCAAGTCTCACCCCTCCCTCGGGCGTAGCCGCTTCTGGCGCCACGACGTGCGCTGGTATGGAGTTGCGGAGGCGCCGGACCTCTCCTTTGACTCGCACACTCTGGCCTTTTGTCTGCATGGGGCGTCCCAGAACGACAACGACATCTATGTCATGATCAATGCGTACTGGCAAGCCTTGACCTTCGTTGTCCAGGAGGGAGAGCCGCAGGAGTGGTTCCGCGTGGTGGACACAAGTCTTGCCACCCCTCAAGACATCTGTGAGCCGACGACGGAGCAAAGGCTTCCAAGCCTGAATTACCGTGTCGGACCGCGGTCCACAGTGGTGCTCGTTCGTAAGTGATTTCATGTCGCCGGCTTTGCCTCTTCCCCGCAACTACAACTTTTCACTTTTCCCTGTCTTTTCTATAACTCCCTTTATTTTCATTAACATCCTGGAAAGAACAATGCAACCACCTTGTTTTCATCAACATCGTGGAAAGACGAAAAGCAGACATTTTTTCTACATGTGTTTTCAATGACTTAAAGAAGTTTGACCCCATTTTTTACCCCCTTTTTTTTCATGACCCCTGGCCATCGCATATTCTGCTAAATGCCTTAATTTCAATGACATAGTTTTTTGCAAAGTTTTCACAATTCATTGCTAACCTCTTTTTTTTCTAGTATATCGTGGAGGGCCGCGCCCTTATTTTTCTCCCCGAGTCCCGCATTCCAATCTAACTATCTTAATTTGAATGAGATAAAGAGTTTGGACATTTCCACTCTAAACGCTAACCACCTTAGTTTCTGGTACATCGTGGAGAGCCGCGCCCTTATTCTTCTCCCCGAGCCCCGCATTTCAAGCTAAATATCTTAATTTGAATGAGATAAAGAGTTTGGACATTTTTACTCTAAACGTTAACCCTCTTTATTTTCTAATACATCGTGGAAAACCGTCCCGGGACTGGCTATTTTGATAGCCTCTCGCCACCGGCGCCAGCCCCCTCGGCACTTGCCCCCGGCGCCTGACACCCGACACTTGGTACCCACTGTTTCCCCCGTTTACCGTTTACTGTCTGCGGTCTACCATCCTTTGTAAATCAGCCGCAGGCTGGAATCTTTCCTCCTCCGCATAAGCCCCGGATTTTCGTCCCTCGGATCCTGACGCCGGAGTTTTGCCCTGCTGACTTCGTAGCTTGGATGGGCTGACCTTCGAGAAGGTGGGAGACTAGCACGCGGACATGGCTACACTCCAGTAACAACTGGTTATTATATCAACATACACTATGAGAGTCAAGAGAAATCTACCAGGTTAGAGGCTACAAAATGTCGCTGCCGGAGGGCAAGTGTAGTGGGAACCTGTTGAAGGTCCGCGGTCCTTGGGCAGAGCCGCAGACCTTGGAAAACAGGTCTACGCCAGCCCGCGGTCCACCGTTGGGCTCGTTCGTAAGTGACTTCAAGGGGGGCACACGTCAATGACATGCGGAGGGACGCAAAACTTGGGGCAACTACTCGATGCAGGTCAGCCTGCCCGATGTGCAACAAGGCCAAAATCTACTCGTCCTCAAGGAGCTCCTCATTTGATACAGGGCACAGCCAAGAGGTGACGTGCCATGGCAACGGAGACTCGTCCTCGCCACTCGTGATGATGCCGATGAGATCCTCTCCATGGGAGGAACAAACGAGGCTCCCGGTTTCGCTACGATCGATACTGCACGGCAAACGCGGAATGCACCTCTTGGGATTTGGCCCCGCTTCTTCCTTTGTTATTCTCCTAACTATCGGGTTCCCTTCAATCGTGCCTTCAACGCATCCATACTGAGATTCGCCGGTGTTCACATCCTGGAATTGGACTGTATCTCCCACGGTAAGAATAAAATCTTTATGGTTTGTGCTGAGCTTCGCTTTCCTCTTCGACTTGACGATTGATTTGCGACGTGGCATGGCCCGTACCTCCTATTAATCTCGATCATAGCCAAGAGATTTGGCTAGGTGATGAAAAGCGCACAACCGCAAGCTCGGGTCTGTTCAACAGGCTCGCAGCACAGCAGCCCCATCTATCCGATCGTGTTTCAGCATCTGAAGGGCATGATTTGCCTCGGCCAGAGGAAACTCCTGGGTCGTGGTATGTAACGGGACCGACACCGTCAGATCGAGGAGAGAACGGCCATCCTGCCGGGTATTGGCGGTAACGCTCCGCAGGTTGCGCTCCAAGAAAAGATATTGCTGATAGTCCATCGCGGGGATGGGTGTCATGTGGATGCCGGCCAGCGCCAGCGTACCGCCCCGGTCGAGCGCCGACAGAGCCACCGGCACAAGTTCTCCCGCGGGCGCAAACAATATGCTGCTATTGAGTTTCACGGGTGGGGTGGCGGCTTCCGAGCCGACCCAGGTTGCTCCCATGCGGCGTGCCATCTCCTGGTGCTGGTCATCTCGAGTGCACACATAGACCTTGCATCCCCAATGAAGAGCTATTTGGATGACAATGTGCGCCGATGCTCCGAAACCGTAGAGACCCAGCGTTTCTCCCTTCTTAACGTTGCTGCGACGTAATGCGCGATAACCAATGATGCCCGCGCACAAGAATGGGGCAGCTTCTCGGGAGGAAACGCCCGTGGGTATAGGGTAAATGAAATCTTCCGGGGCGGTCATGAATTCCGCATACCCGCCGTCGACATCGTAGCCGGTGAAGAGGGGCGCCACACAGAGGTTTTCATCGCCACGGCGGCAGTAAGGGCACACACCGCAGGATGCATGCAGCCAAGCCGCGCCCACCCGGTCGCCTGTGTGAAAGCGGGTCGCCTCCGGCCCCATCCGCTCTACGTGCCCGACGATCTCATGCCCGGGGACAATCCTCTCCTTGTGCGGCGGCAAATCGCCTTCCACAACATGGAGGTCCGTGCGGCACACGCCACACACTTCGACCCGAATTAAAACCTCGCGTTTTCCCGGCTCGGGAATCGGCAGATCAATCAGCTCCAGAGGAGAGGTTTCGACCGGCGCGCGCTTTGGTACTGCCATCGCTCGCATAAACGCTCCTTGGGCCACGAACTCTGACGTCAGCTAGTACACCCTAGGACTGGTCACCGGACTACGTTCGGATAAAGTCTTGCCGTTATCAGGACAAGTATCACCAGACCCAGCAGCAGTACCAAGAAGTCTTTGCCCAGCCCGAATAGGGACTGCCCTCCTTGGACCATCAGGACGCGCAGCGCATCAACCTGGTAACTCAACGGGTTGACTTTCGCCAGGGCGCGCAGCCATGGCGGCATGATACTCAGAGGATAAATAGCATTGCTGGTGAAAAAGAGTGGCATGGTGAGAACCTGGCCGACGCCCATGAAGCGTTCCCGCGTCCTCACGATACATGCCACCGCAAGCGAGAAGGTGGAAAACAGTGCGGAGCCCAGGATGATGAACCCCGCCACTCCCAGAATCGCCCCCACCTGGAAGCGGAGAGGAATTTGGAGTGCGACGGCCAGGAGATAAATGATGAAACCTTGGGATAATCCCCTTACTCCCGCAGATAGCGCCTTGCCCAGGACTAACGCGCTGCGAGGCGCCGGCGTCACCAGCAACTTCTGCAGAATGCCCAGGTCGCGTTCCCAGATGACGCTGATGCCATAGAAGATGGCGATAAAGAGCACACTCTGGGCCAGAATTCCCGGCACCATAAACGTAAGATAACTCAGATTGCCGGTGGGGATGGCTTTGATCCGGCCCATGACTTGCCCGAATATCAACAGCCACAACGCCGGCTGGATTGCCCGGGTGAGGAGCTCAATGGGGTCGCGCCTGAGTTTTCGGAGTTCAACATCCGCCAGCGCCAGAGTGTCTCGCAGGAAGGCCGGGAGGGCGGGATCCTTAGCTGAGGCGGCTGGCGGTGCGACGCATTTGGGCGGTGTCCCGGTAGTTTCCTCCGTGCTCAATCGAACCTCCCGCATAATGAATAAAGACGTCGTCCAGGTTAGCTTGCGGCCCCACCTGGGCCTTTAGCCTGGCAGGTGTGCCGATCGCCACCGCCCGGCTGAGGTTCATGATGGCGATCGTCTCGCAGAGCTCGTCAGCTTCTTCCATATCGTGGGTCGTCAGCAGGATAGTCGTTCCATACTGGTCGCGCAGCCCACGAAGATGCCCCCACACCGCGTGCCGGGCCACCGGGTCCAAACCTACCGTCGGCTCGTCCAGAAAAAGAACTGCCGGGCGGTGCAGCATCGATTGGGCAATCTCCAGGCGCCTGATCATGCCACCGGAGTAGTTTCGCACCAGCATGTTAGCGGACGCACTCAGGCCCATGAACTCCAGGGCTTCGATAATGCGTTGGCGGCGCAAGCGGTGCGGAATCCCGTACAGCCTGGCAAACAACAAAAGGTTTTCGTATCCGGTCAGCGCCCCGTCGGCCGAAAGCATCTGTGACACGTATCCAATGCTGCGCCGGACATCAACGGGTTGGCGAGCCGTATCAAACCCGGACACCTTCGCCGTGCCCGCGCTCGGCGGAAGCATGGTGGTCAGCATTTTAATGGTCGTGGTTTTACCGGCGCCGTTCGGCCCCAGCAGGCCGAAGATCGAACCCGTGACGACGCTCAACGATAGGTCGCTGACGGCGGTCACTGCTCCAAAGCGGCGGCTCAAACCGAGAGTCTCAACTGCGGGCTGCACTGGCACTAGGCTTTGCCTGCACTTCCTGCGCTCTGCGCCTTCAAAGCGTGAACTGCCAGGACTGGGCAGGGTCCCAACTGGATCACGCGATAAGTGGTGGAGCCAAACACCGCAAGATCAACCGCATTACGCCCACGTACGGCCATGATCAGCAGATCAGCTTGTGCCTCCAAGGCAAGTTCGGTGATCTGTTGGTAGGCCCTGCCGATTCGCACCAAAGTCTTAACCTTACCACCGTTGACCCCCTCAGGGGGAATCAGTTCATCGAGTTGGTTTTTCGCTTTCGTGATTTCGTCTTCAATGTCGGCCGAACCTGGCAGGTTCTCGAGTACGTGGAGCAGGGTGAGCTCGGCGCCGTACTCCGTTGTTGCCGAGAGCGCATATTCCAACGCCCGGTTCGAAGGGTCGGAAAAATCCGTACAGAAGACGATCTTGCGCAACGGGATCGGATCCTGCGTGCTTCCTGGGCTGCTAAAGTCGTGTCCCGCCTTCCGAACCACCAGCACTGGGCAGCAGGCTTTTCGCAACACCTTTTCCGCCACCGACCCCAGGGTGACACGGTCAAGTCCCTTGAGTCCGTGCGTCCCCATGACGATGAGGTCCACCCTTTGTGCTTCCGCAAAGGAGAGGATCGAGTCCGTCACCCCACCTTCTTGCACGAAGCACTCCGGCTGGAAGCCGTTCCGCGTATGCGACTTCGCGAACTCCTGCAACTGGTTTCGAGAGTTGGCGCAAAGCTCCTGGAAGATCCCGTTGTAGTCGACCGCCGGGGTGTAATACTCATAGGGAGGAATACCGAAATCGACGACGTGGTTTAAGAACAGCTTGGCCTGATAATGCCGGGCCAGCGACTGTGCGTAATCGTACGCCCTGGCAGAATATTCCGAGAAATCAATAGGGCAAAGAATTCGCTCAATGCGTAACATGTCGGCTCCTTTAGGTGGAAATTGCGCACCGCGAGTCCGCCTGGGATTTCAGCGCAGGCTCAGGGGATCTGCGAAGCGCAGTGCCCACAATCCACTTCACGTCGTCGGTGCGGTACGGGTAGACAATAAAGTCAAAAGCCCCGCGGTTCATTACGTCCAAATAGACGGCAGGATCATAGAGCCGCGAGCATACAATCACCCGGGCTCTCGACTCCCCGGAACTAGCGGCACGGGGAAGGTCGTCGAAGATGCTGTCTGCAAACGCCGTGTCACAGAACAATACGTGCGCCGCTTCCGATGCCAGGAGCGCCCTGACCTCGCCGATGGTTGAACAAAAAGCCTGCTTAAGACCACACACATCAAGAACCTGCATAAGGGCTTCCCGGTTTTCCCGGTCGGCGATTGCCACCAACGCTCTTCCTGCTCTCATCATATCCCGCCCCTCGCCTACGCTTTCTTCGCCGCATGATACTCATGGCGAATATGTTCGATATCGACCGTGGGCTTGGGGTATTTCATGTCCAGCTTTTCCAGATGCTCGACGACGATCCGGGCCACGGCAAGGTTCCGGAACCATTTGTGGTTGGCGGGGATGATGAACCAGGGGGCAAGTTCGGTGCTGCACCGGGACAAGACGTCCTCATAAGCCGAAACGTAACCGTCCCAAAGGGGTCGCTCCTTGTAATCAGCCTCGCTGATCTTCCATTGCTTGCTGGGGTCATCCAGCCGCTCCGCGAAGCGCTTCAATTGCTCGTCTTTGGAGATGTGCAAGTAGAACTTGAGGATGTAAGTGTCGTGGTCGACAAGGCCGCTCTCAAAAGCGTTGATCAAGTCATAACGGCGGGCCCAGATTTCCTTCGGGACCAAATTATGAACACGGACGATCAGCAGATCCTCGTAATAAGTGCGATTGAAGATCACGACTTCCCCCCTGCCAGGCGCAGCCCGGTGTGCCCGCCATAGGAAGTCGTGGGCCAGTTCCTCCACCGAGGGTTGGCGGAACGCCGCCACCCGGCAGCCCTGGGGGTTCATCGCCCCCAAGACGTGGCTGATCGTCCCGTCCTTTCCCCCCGTGTCCACTGCCTGCAGGCAGATCAGGAGCGAATGCTGTCGTTGCGCGTAGAGCAACGTCTGGAGTTCTCGGAGCGTTTTCTGGAGTTGTACGATCTCCTCATCCGCCGCCTCGTGGTCCTTGTAACCGTCCGTGAATGCGGGGTCGATATCTTTAAGCTTTACTCTAGTCCCCGGCAGCACTTTGAAACCCTGCGAAAAGTCCATCCAGCCCCTCCTGCCAATAATCCATTAATTGAATTTCGCTTTACTCACACTTTCTTTTTTTGGTTTCTCGCCCATGGCCCCGTTCACCGAGATCCCGCGCGCCCCGTTCCGGCGCGGCATAAACGTTTCCAGGAGGGCAATGATATCCGCTACGCTCAAAGGTCCCTCAAAATAATCCAGAGCTCCCGACTGCATTGCTTCCAGTTGGCAGCCTCTGTTGTAAGACCGCGCCAATACTAGCACTCGCAGTTCCGGGTCGAGTTCCATGGCCTGCGCGAGCACCTCCTGACCTTCGAACCTACCACTGCCTTGATCTAAAATGATTAGGTCAAACGGCTCGCACGCAAGGCATTGCATTCCCTCGGCGAAGGACGAGCTGGCTCGCACCTGGCATCCCAGCTTTTGCAGAATATCCCGGTAGTAAGTGAGATCCCGTGGGTCTTTGTTCACCAGAAGGATTCTGGCCCATTCTCCCGGCAGCAATGGCTCTGCCGTTCGTCGGGTGGGGAATAATGATGCCATGATGCGCCTCGTCCACAATAGAAAATCGCGGCTGCAAACGACTCGGGTGAAATACAGCTCTATATGGGTCCCGAGCCAGGATTGTGATTTCTGGTCCGAGAACATCGTACCCGGCACCATCCCACACGCGCCGCCTTCACCGCAGCCACTATGCCAGCAGTTAGAACCATGCAAGCAACGTATTCGAGAAAGACAAACATCCGAGCTCCTTGGCGTGCATCCTTTAGTTCGGCTTCACGTTCAATAGAAAGCACTCGGAATGCCAGACTCGGATCGATGTGGGAGTGTTGCCGGAAGCTGTTTGTCATAACGGGGTTAGGCTGGGAACGAGTAGATTGCAACGCGACAGGGAGGCAGTTAAATAACGGGGGGCATGACCTTATACGGTCATCTGACGATGCAGAGTCACGCGCCCGCTCGCGCCATTTGCCGACTTGTACAGACAGAGCGGCACATCACGGAATTGAATCGTGAAGGGGGAACTGCTCAGGCTTGGGGCAGGTGGGAATAAGTTACGGCAGCAATCCCATCATACCCGGTGAGAAGGTCCTGGCGATGTTCGACGATCATAAGGCTGACGCCGTGAAGGAGAGCGATCTCGATGATCTCATCCACAATGCTATGCGCTGGAAGGAGTTTCGCGCCACAAAACGGGCAATCCGTTTCATCGAGCGACAGGTAATGGTGGGCTTTGCAGGTCAAGCCTTTCTGCTGAACGTTTTCTCCGATGAGAAGCTTTCGAACCAGAAACGAGTTGCACGCCGCGATGACATCGCGAAGGCCGAAAACCAGTTGTTCGCCCGGTTTGTACTGGGCCAGATCTTCGATCTCCTTGGTTTCGCGCGCGGCCTTGTGGTCACGCAGCGCGGTTTCGATCAGTTCTTGGCGATCGCGAGGGTCGGCGGCCGGTGAGCCATGGATGCGGGTGATGATGTTTGCTCTCAGCGTTTCATGCAAAAACTCTTCCAGCGACGACAGAACCTGGTTCTCTCCCATGAGAATCAGGCTGGTGCAGGAACGTTCCCGGAAGAGGTGATAGGCCCTGGTTGCCGTGGCCTTGAGATGCCATTGCAGATGGGTCAGATGGCGCCCTTCGTTTCGCTTGAATGGGGGCTGCACTATCTTCTTCGGCACAGAGGTCGTGATCCGGTCAGCCTCCAGATCCCCGAGATGATAGACCAGCAGACGGCTTTCGCCGATGGAGACCTCCACGAACAGCACCTTTTCATTTCCTTCCAGAACAGCTTCCAGGGGAGTGACGTGGGGGTCGCCAGCGATCACCAAGGCGTCGATTGTCCGCGCCGGCAGCCTGAAAACCCGATTCAACTGCTCCCCGGACTTGAAGATGATGAGCGACCGAGGGCCGGTAGTATCGAGATGCTCTGCGAGAAGAACCTCTATCTCTTTTAGATCGTCGTTGAGGATTTCCCTTTGCAGCTTCGGGAGCGCCGCGATGAAATCTCTCTGCTCCTCGAGGGCGCGGGTTTTGAGTGAGTGGAAGAATCGAACCAGGGCCTTCCGGGGGGCGACCTTCTCCGGATCCATTCGCAGATAGAGACTTGTGACCGGGCTGCTATATTCGATTTCGGCCAGAGCCTTGATCTCTGCCGCCGACGGCGGCTCCAGCCGGGCCAATGCGTCGATCAGGGACTTCGGCCGGAGCAGGTGGTTTTTTTGCGTCTGCCTGCCCAGGCGGCGCACCGTCGCGATCTCTTCTTCGCGCTCCTCGAGAGAGTACCCTTTAATGAAGTCTTCCTTGATGTTCATAACGGCTCACAATCTCAGGTCTGAACTGCAGCCCGCTCCGGACCATAGGGGGAAACGTTGAGGCTATTGCTGCAGAGACGATATCCGCGGCGATGGCCCACAAATAGCTGTCCCCGTCGGTGGTTTACTTTGGTTTTACGACCACCAAATTATTGGTGACAGAGAAAACTCCGGAGACGCCGTTGGCGCGGAGCGCTACCAGGTCTTTATCGGTCTGGTTATCCACCACGCCTTCCAGGGTAACGTTCCCGGTCTTTACGATAATCCGAATGGGCTTGATGACGGGCATGGCGTATTTCTCCAGCGCCGGGTAGCCGTAGATCGCGCGATAGAGGCGCACGCGCAGGCCGTCGTCCATGCTCGAGAGAGGGAGCACCTCAATCTGGTTATTAACTTTTTCGACTCCCTCGATATGTTTGACCACATTTTCTGCGTCGTGTTTGAGGGTTGGGTTGGTAACCTGACCCTCCAAGGTTACGTCGTAGCCGGTCACGGAGAACTTGATGTTGTCGAAGACGTCGTAATAGGGGAGCATCAGGATTTCGTGTCGAACTTCCTTCGCAATTCGCTCAACCGCCTGCGGGGGAGCTTGCCGCTGGTCTTCTGCCCAGAGGACACACGTACCCGCGAGAACCGCGAACAGAAGAAGGAGTCTTCCCGGCAACCTTTTTGGGGCCGTCTTGGCGGCCCACTTTTGAGCGAAGGTGTCCACCGGACCCTCCACCGCCACCGCGCCGTCCTTGCCCGTGGCCGCGATGTCTGTGGCGTCTACTTCCGGCTTCCAGCATCGTTCCTCAAGAATATCGATCTGTAATTCTCTGTCACTTTTCATGGCTTTTCTCCCTTGTTTCCCTCTTAACGGATCTACCTGCGAGACAATAGGTTATTCCGTTTCGTCGTCACCGCGACTTTGACCATGGAGGGCCGCAGTAGGCGGTGCTTCAACTTATATCCCCGCAGTAATTCCTCCACGATTTCCTGGTCACGGTGCTGTTCGTCCTCTACGGTGCCAACAGCCTGGTGCAAGTGCGGATCGAACGTCTGACCCACGGCCGCGATCGGCTCCAGGCCGCGGCGCTTCAGGACATCAAAGAGTCCTTGGTAAATCAGTTCCATACCCTTGTAGAACTCTTCCGGGACACGCGGGTCGCGATGCTTTAACGCGCGGTCAAAGCCGTCGAGAGTAGGCAAGAGAGCCCGGATCAGATCTGCGTCAGCATGCTGGAGGAATTCCTCCTTTTCACGCTGCATTCGTTTGCGCAAGTTCTCGAGCTCCGCCTGCCTTCGTAACAAGCGATCGTAAAGGTCTTTCTTTTCGGCCTGGAGCCTTTGGATCGTGGCTGTAAGTTCAGCAACATCTGCGGTAGGTGAATGAGCCGAAGCAGCCTGCAACGACATGCCCGGCACGGCTCCTACCCCCTCCTCGTTATTGGCTGATCCGGCGCCTGCTCCCACATTGGCGTTAATTGATAATTCCATTTCGCCTTCCATATTCAGTCCGTATGCCTATCGAGACGCTCGACTTGAGCAGGTCTCCGCCTCCCTGACGGAAGACCCCACAATCAACTGTTCATACCTGCGTTACTCGCGCTTCGGCCCCTCGCGCCGGATGCGCCTCAGTATGTGATCGCGATCAAGTCCTTCACTTCTTTGACCCCTGGCGCGGACCAAGCGGCACTCACCGCCTCTTCCCGCTCCGCCCAGGAGCTGACACTACCGCTCAGGGTCACCTTACCTCCGTCGGCCTGCACCTTGATCTGCTGCGCGTCAAGGATCGCGTTGCGCTTGATTGCGGCTTCAATCTTCTCCTTCACCTCACTTGCCGCCACCTTCGGCTTGATGGTGATCTGGTTGGTCACTCCCTTTACTCCCATCAAGTACTGCACCGCTTGCTGGGCAGCCGACCTCTGGAATTCCCAGTCAACCTCACCTTCCAGAGTGAGGAACCCTTTTTCCGCGGTCACCTTAATCCGATCATTAGGAACTAATACATCCCACTGCAAAGCGTTCTCTGCGGCATGGGCGATATCCGAGTCGGTCCGCTCGCTGGAACCGGGAAGCTCGACTTGGAGCTCGACGGCCAGCGCTTTTACACCCGGTAACCGTTTCACCGCCTTCTCGGCGGCCCACTTTTCGGCGAAGCTATCCACCGTGCCCTCAAGCGTCACCACGCCATCCTTGACGGTGGCCCCGATGTCTGTGGCGTTCACACCTGGCTCCCACCGGAGTTCATCAAGAACATCGATCTGTAATTCCCTGTCACTTTTCATAGCTTTTCTCCTTTGCTTATACAAGCACATCGTGTTAAGCGAACTGGGTTGCCCCAACCCTCCGGGCTTCCCGTGACCTCCTCAATGACCTGTTTCATTAGGGGTGAATCCGCCACGAAATCAACTCCTCCTTGCCACATCTGCGCCAGTAGATCCTTGCCCGCGGCGTCCACAAAACTTACGTCAAGTAAATCGACTAAAACCGCTTCGGAGGCACTCTCGGAACGCCAGACGTCCTTCAACTCTCCCACCCATGGCCCGGCCAGTTTTCCTTCCAACTTCAGCGTTAATGAACCAGGACCTCTTTGAACAGTGATTTTGAGCAACCTCGTCGCTCCTCTGTCACCAGTGAGATAGCATCCGCGTCGCCAAACTTCAGAACACGGGGGAAGGTCCGCAATCTCCAATGAACAGGGGGGTTAGACAGGGGTAAGTTTGAGCGAGGGGTTTTAGCCGGCCTAATCTGACGGCTTGCGGTCACATCATTCGGTCAGGTGACCATACACGGTCACCTATGCGGCGCAGCCTTGAGGGCGTCCACGCGATGCGTCACTTCTTGCTGAAATGGCGGTGAATGTCGGGCCAAAACTCATTAAAGACAATAGAAATCGTGTCGTAGCCAACTTGCGTGCCCCATACACTCAATGAATTCCGCACCGTGCGTTGGTTGCTGGGATGATAGCTGTAAGTGGAAATGCCAGCGGAGAGAGCGCTGCCGACAGTTTCGGAAGCGTTGAACTGAATTCTCCCCGAATCCGCGCGGGTAACCGTCCGCCATTGGAAGTCAAATCATCGTTGCCAGAGGATTCGGGAATCTTCCAGTGGGACGGCAACACCGTCGCAGTGCGGGATCACTCGCGCCGTGTAGTCGGTAACCGGACGGGTCGCGGGCACCTGGGCGACATAAGCGTGGCCGCTGTCTGCACCTGCCAAGGGGCGGAGGCGCGTCATCTCCTCTTGGACCGAACTGCTGCCATGGGTCCCCTCGGCATACAGCTCGACACGCACGGCGTTCGGATCGAGGCCATTGAGATACACCTCGGCCTCAAAGATGTGCTGAACCGCATTGGTCTGCACCTTCACCTCACCAAAGCGAAGGGTGGCCCATTTCTCTTTCAGAGCATGCTCCCAATTGGCGATATTCTTGCCGGCTGCGCCTTTATCGGCAGCGCGCTTACGGTAGGCGGCTGCCGCCGGGAGGTAATGTTGCTCGGTGTATTCGCACACGGCGCGGTTGGCGGAAAAGCGCGGCGTCAAGCACGCCATGCTGTTCCGCATCCGCGCCACCCAGGCCGTGGGGATACCTTGCGCGTCGTGGGCATAAAACTCGGGAATCACCTCCCGTTCGAGCAGGTCATAGAGCGCTTCGGCTTCGGCCGCGTCCCAAGCCGGATCGTCGCCATGCTCCCGGCCGTCCCCCAGCGCCCAGCCGACTTCCGGCGTGTAGGCCTCCGCCCACCACCCATCCAGCTCCGAGAGATTGAGGCCGCCATTCACCAGCACCTTCATGCCGCTCGTCCCGCAGGCCTCCCAAGGCCTCCGTGGGGTGTTGATCCACACATCCACGCCCTGCACCAGTTGCTCGGTCAAGAGCATGTCGTAATCGCTGAGGAAGATCACATGGGGTCGCGCCTCAGGCTGCCAGATGAAATGCATCCATTCCCGAATCATGGCCTGTCCCGCCTGATCCGCAGGATGCGCCTTGCCGGCGATGATGAGTTGCACGGGGCGCTGCGGATGGGTGAGGAGACGAAGCAGTCGCGCCGGGTCATGGAGCAGTAAGTTTGGCCGCTTGTAGGTGGCAAAGCGGCGGGCAAAGCCCAGAGTAAGAGCGCTCGGATCAAAAAGATGCTTCGCGGCTTCGACCTCCTGGGGCGGCGCGTGTCTTATCTCCATGTCCAGCGTCAATCGGTCTCGAACATACTCCACAAAAATCTGGGTGGCGGCGGTCCGAAATTGCCAAAGCTTGGCGTCGGAAATCTGGCGGATCTTTTGTGCCAGGTCTTTCGTCGTCCCCAGCCAGCGTTGCTTTCCACAGGCTTCTGTCCAAAGATCATCGGCCGGGGCTGAGTCCCAGGTGGGCACGTGGACTCCGTTGGTTACGTGTCCGACCGGGACTTCGTCCTCCGGCCAGCGCGGAAACAGAGGCAGAAAGAGGCGCCGGCTGACCTCCCCGTGCAAGCGGCTTACACCATTCACCGCGCCGCTCCCGCGGATGGCAAGGTAGGCCATGTTGAAAGGCTCCGACGAGTCGGCCGGGTTCTGGCGGCCCAGAGCCAGCAAATCGTGAAACGCAATGCCGAGCTCCTTCTCGGCATGCCCCCTCAGGTGCTGCTCCAGAAGGGCAGGATCGAAACGGTCAAAACCGGCGGTCACGGCCGTGTGGGTGGTGAAGAGATTACCCGCCCGGGTAACCGCCAGCGCCACTTCGAAGGGCTGCCCGGTCTCTTCCATGAAGTTGCGCGCACGTTCCAGAACCGCGAACGCCGCGTGCCCTTCATTTAGGTGACAGACCTCCGGTTGGATCCCGAGCGCGCGAAGCAGCCGCCAACCGCCGATCCCGAGGAGCAGTTCCTGCTCGAGGCGCAAATCCGACCCGCCCCCATAGAGCTCGCTGGTAATCCCCCGATCAATAGGGAGGTTCGCCGCATCATTGCTGTCCAGCAGGTAAAGCTTTACCCTACCGACCTGGACCTGCCAGGCGCGAAACCAGATCGAGTAATCCGGCAACCTAAGTTCCAGACGTAGCCACTCCCCGTTGGGTTGCCGCAAGGGTGTGATCGGCAACTGTCCGGGATCGTTGTACGGATAGAGGGCCTGTTGGGCTCCGTTCTTGTCAATCTCCTGGCGGAAATAGCCCTGCTGGTAGAGCAGTCCCACGCCCACCACCGGCACCCCCAGATCGCTGGCGGCTTTGAGTTGATCACCGGCCACATTGCCCAGCCCGCCCGAGTAGATGGGCAAACCTTCGCTCAGCATGAATTCCATGCTGAAATAGGCGGCGCAGGTCAGGGGACTTTGCCCATAATTCTGCTGAAACCACGCGGGCGACGCCAGGGCTTTCCGCCGGGTCTCGACCAAGGCATCCACGTTTTTGTGAAAAATGGGGTCGGCCAACATGCGCTCGATCTGGTCGCGCGAAACCGTTTGCAGGACCACCCAGGGATTATGCGTAATCTCCCAGAGTTTGGGATCAAGCTGCCGCCATATTTCGTCGGTGGCGTGATTCCACGACCAGCGCAGATTCAGGGCAAGCTCCGCCAGGGAATCGAACCCCTCGATTTCCGCGGGGAGAAGGTTGTACATCGGGTGGCTGACACGGGGTTGCTCGCTCATGATTTCTCCTTTAGTTCCAGCGCCGCTGAGAAAATATGGTCAAATCCATACCGCCGGCTTGAATCTTACGTCCTCAAACCTGCCAGGAAAAGCCCCCGCTCTACAGCCTCTTCAGTGCGGCCATGGCATCCTTAATCGACTGGCGGGCGCGAAAGAAGCTTTCCCATGGGTCCGAGGCTTCGAGGCGTTTACGGAAGTTGCCCAGGTTGAAGTCGGAAGGGATCAGCGTCGGCTTGACCTCCGACCACTCCAAGGGGATCGAAATGGGGGCTTTCTCACGTCGCCGGACGGAATAAGGCGCCACTACGGTTTGACCAAAACCATTTCGGAATGGGTCCAGGTAGACACGATCACGCCGCGCTGCGACCGAATGCTCGACCGTCAATTCATCCGGGTGCGCAGCCGCCACGCGCTTGACAAACGCCTCGGCGAAGGAGAGAACTTCATCCGCATCCGGCCCCGCGCGGATCGGCACCAGAACGTGCATGCCCCGGCTACCGGAGGTCTTGGCAAAGGATACCAGCTTCAGAGCGTCCAGGGCGGCTTTCACATGCAATCCTGCGCGCGCGGCATCTGCGAACTTCCCCGACTCGGGATCAAGATCAAAACATACCCAGTCCGGCTGCCGGGGCGAACTGGCGCGGCTCGCCATGACGTGCACGGCAATGCAACCCAGATTGGCAAGTGCAAGCTGGGTGATCAAGGAGCCGCCCACCACATAATCCGTGAACTCGTGGGAGTTGGTTTCATGCGCGATCCGCTTGGTTGGGGTTCCGGGAGGCATGCCCTTGGGGAGCTGTTTTTGAAAGAAGCACTCGCCGCGCGTTCCATCGGGGCAGCGCTCAAGCGTCAGGATGCGATCCTGCACGTAGGGTGAGAGTTTGGGGAAAATCGTGTTGTAATATTCGACCAAGTCCAGCTTCGTGTAGCCCTCCTCAGGCCAGAAGACCTTGTCCGGATGCGACACCACGATGGGCAACCGACCGGAGGCCGTATGATCTCGCTTTGCGCTTGTCATCCCGTCTCTCCTGGGAAATAGCATTCCTTCGCACTCTTGTCGTCGCGCAGCCCCAAGAAGACCGGCTGGCGCAACTTTTTATCAGCCGTCAACTCCTCATAAGCGATCTGGGCCACGAGCTGCGGGGCGAGATACGTCACGCCCTTCTCCGCTGGGGGGGCGACGAAAGAGGGCTGTTTTCGGATCAAAGGTTGGAACTTCTGAAAAAGCGAGGCGAGCAACTTTCGATCAAACCCCGTGCCCACCTTGCCCACGTAGTGCAATTGTCCCCGCTGATAGGCGCCGAGCAAAAGAGCGCCGAAATGAGTACGTGAGCCCTCCGGGCGGGTGTAACCCCCGATGACAAACTCATCCTCCTGATGGACCTTGCATTTCAGCCACTTCCGGGAACGCCCTTCGATATAGGGCGATGTAAGGTCTTTGGCGACCATTCCCTCGTAACCCTTGGTTTTCGCCACCCGGAAGGCCTCGAGCCCGTTTTCGGCCAGACGGTGAGACGGGAAAAGACGCTCGCTTCCCCGAATCGCTGCCTCCATGAGGCCGCGCCGCGTGGAGAGTGGCTCGGCTCGCAGGTCATGCCCGTTTTGATAAAGGCAATCGAAGACCCCATAGACCGGCGGAACCTTACCCTCCTGGAGAAGCTGAAAGCGGGAGACCCGGTGACCATCGAAGGCGACTACTTCGCCATCGAGGAGCAGAGTGCGATCTGGAAGCTTGGCGATGGTGGCCGCGATGTCCGGGTATGACTGGTTGCGGTCCTTGCCGTTTCTGGATAGTAGACTGACGCTAGCCCCTTCCTTATAGGCGAGAATCCGGAAGCCATCATATTTCTCCTCATAGACCCAGCCGGGCGTGTCAAATGGTCTGGGAACGAGCGTTGCCAGCATGGGCTGGACGCGAAATGGAATCCTGTCCGTCATGACGACATCCTCTTCCGCGCGGCGCGTCGTGGCGCCGGCTTCGTACTCGCTGTGCCCCGCCCCGTGCCGGCCGGATCGCCCATCGAAGCTCTCTCGATGTCGCCCCCTCCATCCCGTGCAATGTCGGCAAGAAGACGCTGGCTCGCTACGGAGCGCGGCTCTTCCTGCGTCACATCCTTCGTGGATGCATACTGATCGCGATGTTTGATGAGCAGCCAAGCGGATCGACCGGGATTGCCCCCAAAGCCCGGGGTGTGGACCAAGACCCACGAGCCTTGGAGCTTCGCCCCGTGAAGCGTGAATTTGATCTCTCCCGCCTCCAATGAAGCGCCTACATCAGCGCTTTCCGGTTGCCAGGTTCCTCGATCCCAAAGCATCACCGTTCCCGCTCCATATTGACCGGCGGGAATCACCCCCTCGAAGCCGGAATACTCGAGGGGGTGATCCTCCGTCGGCATCGCGAGGCGCTTCACCGCTGGATCGAGCGAAGGGCCCTTGGGCACGGCCCAAGAAAGGAGCACGCCGCGCCATTCGAGACGAAAATCGTAGTGCAGATGCGAGGCCATGTGCTTTTGTATAGCATAGATAAGCGATCCATTCCCCTTTTTATCAGCACTGCCTGCGCCCTGCGGCTCCGGTGTCGCGACGAAGTTGCGTTTCTTGCGGTACTCATTGAGCTTCATAGGGGTCTTCTCCACCCAGTCTCAATAGCTGACGCAAGGAGCGCCGCCGCTCAGGAACTCAATGAGCTTATCGCCTCCCATGATCGTCGCACCCGCGACCAGATTATTCTCCGCCAAACCGCGGTTCTTAGCACAAACCGTGCACACGTAGATTTTGCCGCCCGCCTTGGCGAATTTATCGATCAGCTCCTTCAGCGGAGGAAATCCCTGTTCGTTGATGCTGTCCGCGTAGCCTTTCTGGGAAAGGCGGACGCCTTCGCTACTGAGAAACACCATCGTATCCTTGCCGGACGCAACGGCGGCGTTGGCCATGGCAAAGCCGATCGTGGCCTTGTCGCAATTCTCCTTAGCACAAGTAATGCTGACGCAAAAGCTGCCTGACATAGCCCCTCCTTAGGAATTGTGCCGCCGACGTGAGGAGATTCTCTCTCGCCGGACTGGGCTCACACGCTTAGAACCGGAATCGGCACGGCACAAATGATTCCGTAACCACGGGTCTCCAGGTGACCACCATATGGGTAGCACCCGGTAACCAGCAAATCCGCCTTCGTCTGCTTCGCAGCTTGGCTCAGCACCGTTGGCACGTCACCACTGCCGATGAAGACATCCGCCTTGATGCCAGCGTGATGCTGGAGCTTTCCCATTTGCTCGGAAGCGTCGCCGACGAGCGCTTCTTTCCATTTTTGATCGACGTAGCTGCCGCCGGGCCCCCAAAACTTCACGCTGGCAGTGACGTTAGCGAGTGTAAGACGTGCACCAAATTCGGCGGCCATTTGGGCTCCCCACGACACCGTTATGTCAGCGCGCGGGCCGAATTCGACTGCGCAAAGGACGTTGCGGATCGCAAACTCCTGCACTGGCCGTCCTTCCACGTGCGCGCCGGTCCAAACTGGGCATTCGGTCTCGTGTAACACTTTTGCCGTCACCGAGCCCATAAGAAACTGGTAAAAAGTAAAACCATAAGACGGCATCATGATCAGATCGGCTTTTTCCTGCTCCGCCGTCTGAATGATCACCATGGCCGCGTCGCCTGTGCCTGACATGCACTGAATGGCAAGGCCATCAAGCTCCCGCCCTAGAGACTGATCCTGCTGTTTCTGGGCCTCTTCCTTGATCACTGCCAACAAGCCATCATGAGCCAGCTCGCGGTTATCCTCGGGTTTACTGGCGGCAAGGCTCTGCGCTGTCACGACGTGCAGTAGGACGACCGCAGAATCGAAATGGCGCGCCAATGTGGCCGCCTGATGAATCACATCGAATGACGCAATCGGGATATCAACCGGCAGAAGAATTCTTTTAATATTTAGCATTATGCCAAACCCCGTGAGACAAGCATTCCTAACCGTCTTCCTTCGCCGAAATTTCGATTTTGCGGTCAGTGCGCCTGGCCGGCGGTGCGCCCCTCATAGGGCTCCATCTGAAGACTATACAAGGGAAGCTCTTTTTCCGAGTATTTAAAGGATGCGGCCAGAGCCTTTTCTGCCGCAGCCCAGTCAATTTCAGGTGAGCCGAGCGGACAGCCCCGTCGTTGCCAATATTCGTAGGCCACCTTCTCGGTAAGGTGGTGTAAATCCCCAGCAAAGAAATCAATCATGGCATTTGACTCCTTCCCCTCTGCATTTCAGCCGACCCCTTTCTACCCGGTAATGCACATGAGGCCCGGTACCTACAGCTCACTTCTTCTTAAGCAAGCTCATTACAAATAGGAGCACGGAAACGATCACAATAGTCGGGCCCACCATTGACGTCTCGAAAATCAGGGTGCTGACTAGAAACCCTGCCGCGACCGAGACCAAGCTTGCCGCAGATGCAAGAACCACAAAGGGGGCCATTCTGCCCGTAAGCTGGCGCGCCGTTGCGGCGGGAATGATGATCAAAGCACTTGAGAGTAATGCTCCCATAAAACGCAGGCCGACCAGTACTGTGAGACTGAACACAAGCAGGAACCCGAGGTCCAGGCGCGCAACGTTCACTCCGGTTGCAGCCGCCAGCTCGGGAGAGAAAAGATCCAGGATCAGTCGATCCTTCATGCCAACCAGGAAGGCGACAACCAGAATGACGGCTGCCACCCCGAGAAGGAAACCGACCCGTGACAGCATCTGGAAATTGCCAAAGAGGGCATCCAGTAGATCATCTTGCGGGGTGACGAGCGCGCCGATTCCGAGACATGCGGCGAATACGACGCCGATCGAAGCGTCTGTCGCCAGTTCCGTCTTCTTTTGAAGCTGCCAAACGAGGAGCGTCCCCAGGAACAGAGTCGCTCCCCCGCCCACCAGCGGGTTGATCTTGAAAAGAAAGGCTATCCCGAGTCCGGGAAGCGCCAGGTGCGACATAACATCACTGGCGAGCACCATGCGCTTCATCAAGGCAACGGATCCCACCAGGCCCGCCGCGATGGCAAAAAGGCCGGCAAGCAGTATCGTGTAAATGTGACCTGCGTCCACGTTAGATGACCCCTCTTCTTTCCGCGAGCGAAGTATCCACTCTTCGTTCAAAGTTCCTGGAGGTGACGATAGTATTTAGGCGGAGCCCCGTACAGTTCCTCCATCGTCTCAGGCGTCATGATTTCCTTGGGTGGTCCCATGCAGACCTTATTCTTGCTCAAACACAAGACCCGGCTCGCATAGCGATACACCACGCTTAGATCGTGCGACACCAAAATAAGGGTAATTCCCTTCTGCGTTTGCAACTGATGAACCAATTCATAGATACGTTCTTCCGTGAGCTCATCGAGACTCGCCGTCGGTTCGTCGAAGAGGAGCACGTTAGGACGCCCCAGCAAGGCAAAGGCAATCAAGACTTTCTGGAACTGGCCCCCTGAGAGAGCCCCTATTCCAGCGCTTAGGAATTCCGGCGACAGATTCAATTCGGAAGAAACCCGAACCATCTCCTGATCGGCAAGATGCAGCACATGGGCCTTCGCTGCCAATAATTCCCTGACTTTCAGGGGAAGCTGCCGGTCCGCTGCCACACTCTGGGGAACATACCCAAGGCGCGCCTCCTGGCTCCAATGGATTTCTCCCTGGTACGGGATCAGGTGCTGCAGGGCCTTGAGCAATACGGTCTTTCCAGCCCCATTCGGTCCAATGATCGCAAGACAGTCCCCCGAATGCACTTCGAAACTCAA
>Ga0326728_10007888_pt1 | contig 26845 bp, 22 predicted proteins | sample MB3enrmetagenome_FD_207602 | JGI IMG/M metagenome (GOLD analysis project Ga0326728, IMG submission 207602) | Lab enriched peat soil microbial communities from McLean, Ithaca, NY, United States - MB31MN | ecosystem: Environmental > Terrestrial > Soil > Wetlands > Peat | place: USA: New York...
GTCACCGAGCTGAACCGCGACGTGCGGTGCGCACGCTCTGAAATCGGTGTGTAAAGATCCCATCGAATGCCGTAATCGAGCGTCAACCGTGGCGTGACCTTCCACGTATCCTGCACCCACCAGCCATAGGCCTCGCGATTGATTGCCGCGGGCCCCATGTGTTCGCCGCTTGAGATGAAACTCGGCGCCAGCGCCACCGTGTACGCAAACGGACTGCCCGAGAGGAAACCCGAAATCGTGTCCGGCAGCGGATCGCCGATGTTGATGTTGTGCCTGCCGCTCGCCGAGGCGATGGCCTCAGTTGCGTACGCAGTGCCTCCGCCAAAGTCGTACTCGCCATTGGGGCTGATGCCGAAATACGTCGTATCGCGATTGATGCGCGCCTCAAATCCCGCGCGGATCGCATGTCTTCCCGTCGTGTAAGAGACACTCTGCCGCCCCTGGAAGAGGTTGCCGTAAGCCTGCATCACAGAACCGGCCGCAGAATCGAACGCCTCAAAAAGGCCGTCGCCGAACTTCACCGCCGGATCCGTGTAGTTCGTCGTGGGAAACCCCGGCGTCGAGCGTGTGATGCTGATCAGCGACTCCAGAACCATGCGCGGCGAAATCGTGCGCGTGTACGTCCCGACCACGTTCTTCTGGTGATCGAGATACTTCACCCCGAACGAAGGATCGATCGCTGTCTGGTCGGGATTCGTCGTCGGCCCCTTCAGGTTGTCTGAATTGAAACGCGCCAGGAACTGGTCCTTCGATGAGAACTTGTGATCGATGCGCAGCGAAAACTGGTCCGCATCCGTCACCACCTTCGACGCCGTCGCATAAGTGTTTACACCATAGGAGCCACTGGGCAGGTTCGGCATCGGATAGCGCGCAAGAATCGCCGCAATCGCGGGATTCACCGGAATCGCCAGCGTATCGACGCTCTGGTCCGGGAACGTGATGGTGTGGTAAACCATGTTGCTCCCCGCCGCCGGCCGCTGCGCGGCTGAAGGCACCGGCATCACCTGGGTCGTCCCCAGCACCTGCCGGAAGCCCTGGTATTGCGTGAAGTAGAAGGTCCGCCCGCGCCCGTCATACGCATGCGGAATCAGCACCGGCCCGCCATTGGTAAATCCGAATTCGTTGCGGCGGAACGGCGGAATGCGCCCTGGGTACGCGGGCGTTGCGTGGTCAAAGTAGTTGCGCGCGTCGAACGCCGAGTTGCGGACAAACTCGAAGAACGAGCCATGAAAGCCGCTTGCGCCCGAACGCGTATGGATGTTGGTGAACCCCGCGGCCCCGCGCCCGATCTCCGCCGGCATCCACCCCGAACTCGAGTCGATGCCCTCCACTGCGTCCACGTTGAAATTCGAGAATGTGGCCCCGCCCATCTCCGGATCGCTGATGTCGGCGCTGTCCATCGCAAATGTAGCTTCAACGCCGCGCTGGCCGTTGATGGCAAACTGCGCCGTGAAGTTCGTCGCGCCGTTTGTGTCGGTCATCGTTCCCGCCGCCAGCAGCAGCAGACTGCTGAAATCGCGCTTGTTCAGCGGCAGCTCGCTCACGGCTTGGCTCGATAATTGCTCGCCCCCGGTCCCTGTCTGCTCCTTGTCCTCGAGTGTGGCCACCGTCAGTTCGCCGCGGCCGGAAAGCGTCACCACTGCCTGCTGAGAGGCAGCCCTGAGATCGATCGGCAGCGCATAATCCACCGTGCTGCCCTTGGTGGCAACCGTCAGGTGATAGCTCCCCGCCGGCAATAATTCCAGTTGAAACTGCCCGTTGGAGTCGGTGCGGGCCTCGGCCCTGGCACCGCTGGAAGTGAGCGCAATCTTCGCGTCCGCAATCGGAGCTCCGCCCGCATTCCGCAGCACGCCGCGCCACATCGCCTGTGTTACTGTCTCGCCCAGTGCGCCGCTTGAAGTGATGACGAAGACGAAAACAAAAGAACAAATGAACTTCAGCACCGAGCCCCATGACACTGGGGCATCAGAGTACCCTTTTTTGCTTTTCAATGGACTCGAACCTTATGAGAACAGTACGCGCTGCGAAGCTTCCGGAGTTCCAACGTTTGCTCGCAGTACTTCCAGTATCATTATATTCTTCAGTGTGCTGCTAAAACCTTTTTGTAGCATTCCGGACCAGCAACTCCATCAGCCGGCGGGTGGCCCCGATCTCACGAGGAATCTTATCAAGTTGAGGGTGCCCCCGGTCCCTCGCGCCTGGGGACCGGGGAGGAAGAGCGGAGCTGCCGGTAGCGCTTTTTTGGCTCGTCGTCGTTCTCCGCCAGTGCAGCCGGGATGTCTGGTGGCACGAATGCCGGCCATTCTGAGACCTGGGATAGCACGAACCTCAACCCTCCAGTTCCGCCGTCATCCCACGCCAACTTGCGCATCATAGCCGAGCCACTTACCCAAGACCAGCCGGCTTCAGCACCGTCAAGTCCCATTCGTTGCGCTGCTCACCTAACCTGCTGATTCAACACGAGAGATTCCCACAAGCCGTTTTGCATGTAATTTCCTGCTCTTGGCGCATACTGGAATTGCTTCGGAGTCCACCTCGCCAACTCCGCTAACTCGCACGCAGTGCGAGCTAACCCCGCTGATACTCTGTAAGTCCTTTCCTGAGAGGACCCTGCGGCTAAGTCTGATCGACAGAAGACTTTGCAGGCCACGCACACCGCCAACCCGTTGAAAATAGATAACTTGTTTACAGAGTATGGGTGGGGATACCCCACCGGCTTCGATTCCCTACAATTGAAAGGAAACGATGCCCACCGATTCGGAAACGCCTGATTCACCAGCCGCGATCGTCGACACCATCGCGGCCGTCTCCACTCCGCCCGGCCGCGGCGGCATTGGCATCGTGCGTCTCAGCGGTCCCCAGGCCGCTTCCATCGCCGCGCAGTTGGTCCGGCTTCGCCAGCCGCTCGAACACGCGCGGGCTCGCCTGGCCGATGTCCTCGATGAAGACGGCTGCGACATTGATGAAGCGGTTGTCACCTTGTTCGCCGCGCCGAACTCTTATACAGGCGACGAGCTCGTTGAAATTGCCGCGCATGGTTCGCCCGTGGTCCTCGACCTGCTGCTGCGGCGCGCGCTCGCGCTCGGTGCGCGGCTTGCCGGGCCCGGCGAATTCACCCAGCGCGCATTCCTCTCCGGCAAGCTCGACCTGACGCAGGCCGAGGCCGTTCGCGACCTGATCGATGCGCAGACCATGACCCAGGCGCGCCAGGCAGCAAGCCAGATGGGCGGTGCGCTCAGCCGCCGCGTCGCTCCCATCAAGCAGTCGCTGGTGGAGCTGATCGCCCTGCTCGAAGCCGGCATCGACTTCGCTGAGGACGACGTCGACGTCACGCCTGCAACAGAAATCGCCCGGCGCATCGCCGAGCTCATCCCCCCACTCGCCGCGCTCGAAGCCTCCTTCGCCCGCGGTCGCATAGTGCACGACGGCCTCACAATGGCCATCGTCGGCCGCCCCAACGCGGGCAAGAGCTCGCTCTTCAACCGGCTCGTCGAGCGTGATCGCGCTATCGTGACCGCGACTCCCGGCACCACCCGCGACCTGGTTACCGAGCGAATCTCGCTCGATGGAATTCCGTTGGAGCTGGTCGACACCGCGGGTCTTCGCGAAGCCTTCGAAGAAGTCGAGCAGCTCGGCATCGCGCGCAGCCGCGAAGCGCTGGCCGATGCGGCCATCGTGCTCGTGGTGCTCGATGCAACGCAGCCGCTGAACCAGGAAGAGCATGGCGTGCTCGCCGCAGTCCAGGGCCGGCCCGCGCTCGTCGCCATCAACAAGAGCGATCTCGCCGCATCAGAGGAAGACGAAGGCGTGCTTCGCGCCGACCACTCGGCAGCGAGCGAGTTTGGGTTGCCTTCTGTGCCGACTTCCGCACTTACCGGCGACGGCATCAGCGCCCTTCGCGAAAAGATCGTCGCCCTCGCCACCGGCGGAGCCGCCGCCGAACCGGGAATGCTGACCAACATCCGCCAGCAGCAGGCTGTCACAACAGCGCAAGCCGCACTCAACGATGCCGCCCGCGCCAACCAGACCGCCGTCCCGCACGAGATGATTCTCCTCGATCTCTACCGCGCCCTCTGGGCCCTCGACTCACTTACCGGCCAAACCACCCCCGACGACATCCTGAATCTAATCTTCTCCACCTTCTGCATCGGAAAGTAAAACGGCCTCCAGCGCGGTCCAATGAAATGTAGAGAACCGCACAAACCGATTGTAAATGCTAGCTTTATTGCCCTATAATGTCCAGCGGGAGACATAGACAGCCGACCAAATGTATGTCTCCAGTATGTCTCCAGAGGGGGTATATGTCTCCAGAAGTGATCTGGAGACATACGAAAGGGGCAAGAATGGCACTCACGGACGCTGGAATTAAGGCTTTGAAGCCAAGGGCCGCGCGTTACATGGTGAGCGATGGCAAAGGGCTTTCGTTGGACAAGCTCCCAAGCGGGAAAATGTCCTGGCTGTATCGGTATCGCCTGGACGGCAAGTACGAAAAAGTGGCTCTGGGGCACTATCCCGATTTGTCGCTGAAGGCCGCGCGCGGGCGGCGGGACGAGATGGCAGCACAAGTGGCAATTGGCAAGAGTCCCGCTCTTGAAGTGAAGCAGCGGCGCGCGGGAGTATCCAACAACCCCACTGTGAGGGAGTTTGGAAAGCGGTACTACAAAGAGCAAGTGACAAAGAACTGGAAAGACCCCAAGAGTGTTTGGCGCTATTTCGACAAAGAGGTATTTCCTAGCTTTGGAGACAAGGCCCTGAAAGACGTTGACGCACTGGACGTGCAAAAGCTTGTGTACCGCAAGCGGGACAGCGGGCAAGTCGCAGCGGCGATCCAATTGCGACGCGTGATAAAGCAGATGTTCGATTACGCACTTGAAGTGCAACTCGTGACGTTCAATCCAGCGGCAATGGTCGCAACGCGCTACATAGGCAAAGCCCGCAAGCGCTCCCGCGTTCTCACTCCGAGCGAGATCCGCTTATATCTGCGCACCATCTATCAATCGAACATCCGGCGGCAATTCAAGCTGGCGCTTCACATCATATTGCTGACACTCTCCCGAAAGTCAGAGCTGCTACTGGCGCGATGGAAGGATGTAAACCTGGACGCAGGCGAATGGCTTGTGCCAGAAGAAAACGCCAAGAGCGGCAAGCCGCACATTGTTTATCTTTCGAAGCAAGTCGCAGAGATGTTCCGCGAACTGAAGAAGCTTGCTGGAGATTCTGAATTGGTACTTCCGGGCCGTGGCAGTCTCACAAGGCCCTTCGCCAAGAACGCGCTAAACAAGGCCCTGGAGGGCCTGACATTTGAAGAGATGGACCCGCTCACCATTCACGATCTCCGGAGAACAGGCGCAACGCTCCTGACAGAGCACGGCTTCAACAAAGACGTGATCGAAAAGGCCCTGAGTCACGAGCATGAGGGAATCCGCGCGGTGTACATCGTTGCCGAGTACGCAGAGCAGCGCAAGAAGATGCTGCAATGGTGGGGGGATTACGTGGACAGCATCGTGAATGAATCCAAGGTGATCGTAGGCAACTTCGGCGGCGACGCGGCCTAGGTTTCAATCCGCCGCACATTTCGCTGCGCGATACGAAAGATACGAAGAATACGAAAGATGGGAACTTTGATTCCGTCCTGAGTTATACACATCCTGCAAAGTGCATTTAGACAGCAAGAGACGGTAATGTATTTGTCAGCAAAACAATTTCCTGCGAGCGCGCAAGAAAGCGCGACAGTCGGGCGGTCTAAACGGTGAAGAGCCGCGACCGTCTGGTGCCCACTAAGGGGCAGGGCGGACTGGTGAACCGACGTCGCCGGATTGCCCAAAGATACGCGGTCGCGCGTCTGGCTTTGGTGTGGCGAACTGACAATTTCCCGCTGAGTGGCGGGCGGTGTGCGTGCTGATCATCGTAGTAGTGCCAAAGATACGCGGTCGCGCGTCTGCCCTTGGACGATTCAGATAGCACGTAGCAAAGAATTGAATCAATCTACAGCAAAGCACCGCGATGAGCGGCTTTTTTTGTGTCCAAAATCCGTTGTGACCTGAAGCCCTGCTAACGCGGGGCTTTTCTATTTCAAACCAAAACAAGCAATCGTGTGAAAAGCACGAGAAGGGGAAGTTATGTCTGAAAAATCTGAGAAGTTCTTGCGGCTTGCTGAAGTGCAGCGCCGTGTTCCCTACAGCCGTTCGAGCATCTACCAATTAGCATCACAGGGCAAATTCCCAAAGCCAGTCAGTCTTGGGGCGCGGGCCGTGGCATGGCTTGAATCCGACATTGACGAATGGATTGCATCGCGGATTGACAAGAGCCGCGCAACGGCGACGAAGTGAGCGCGCATTCCGGAGGTATCGAAGAAGCCCGCGCGCGCGTGGCTGCGCTCTGGCGAGAGTCGGCGAGAACTGCGCGCCTTGCGTGTGTGTGGTGGCCTTGGAGTAATTCGGAGAGCCCTTTCGCATTGGCGCAGTTTGAACTTGAAGTAGAGCACGCGCAGCGCGCCAGCGCGGAGAAGGGCGGGCGCGCATGACTACTCTTCAAACGGCCCTAGCCTATGCTGCGCGCGGGTGGCTGGTGGTCCCGCTGCACAATCCCAAACAAGGCGTGTGCTCTTGCCGCAAGAAAGGATGCAGTTCGCCGGGGAAACATCCACGCACTGAGCACGGCCTGAAAGATGGCTCAAAAGATCCAAAGCAGATTACCCTCTGGTGGGAGAAATGGCCGGATGCCAATGTTGGCATTCTCACAGGACAGGAAAGCGGCTTGCTTGTCTTAGACGTTGACGGGGAAGACGGCAAGGCATCCTTGCAGCAATTGATAGCGGCGCATGGCAGCCTGCCCAAAACGCTGCGAGTGAAAACCGGAAGACGGGGCACGGATGGCAAACCCAAGGGATGCCACTACTACTTTCGCGTGCCAGTAGGAGTTTCTCTCCGAAACAGCGCAGGGGTTCTGGGCAAGGGGCTGGACATTCGGGCAGACGGCGGGTACGTTGTGGCTCCGCCTTCGCTCCATCCAAGCGGGCTGCTCTATCAATGGCTGGCACCAGAGCAGCCGCTTGCCGATATGCCACCTTGGATGCTGGCAGAGCTGGCAGCCGCAAAGCCCGCGCCAGATGCACCACGGGCGCAAGGCGAAACCATCGCAGAGGGCGGGCGCAATCACGCGCTGGCAAGCCTTGCGGGAGTCATGCGGCGGGGCGGCATTAGTCAAGAGGCAATTGAGGCCGCGCTGGTGAAAGAGAATGACGCGCGCTGCAAGCCGCCGCTCCCGGCAAGCGAAGTGCGGAGCATTGCCCGGAGCGTAGCGCGCTATGAGCCAGCCGCACCAGTGCAGAGCGTTAATCCGCCAGAACAAAACATCGCGAGTCAGCCGACGCGCCAGTTGCCCGCTCCGCTGTCAGAAGCGGCATACTACGGCCTTGCTGGCGAGTTCACACGCCTTGTGGGGCCGGAAACAGAGGCAGACCCGGCGGCCTTGCTGTTTCAGTTTCTCGCTGCAATCGGCTCTATCATCGGGCGTGGGCCTCACTACCGAGTGGGGGCCGCTAAACACTTCGCAAACCTGTTCATGGTGATCGTTGGCAACTCAGCGAAGGCGCGCAAAGGTACGTCCTGGAGTGAGGTTCACGCGACGTGCGAATTGATAGACATTCGCTGGTGGAAAACGAGAATCACATCTGGGCTTTCCACTGGTGAGGGGCTAATCCATGCCGTGCGAGATGAACTCAAAGAGATGGTACCGATCAAAGAGAAGCAAAAGGTGGTGGACTATCAGGAGCAAGTAACCGATCCGGGAGAGCCGGATAAGCGGCTGCTCTGCGTGGAAAGTGAGTTGGGCCGGGCGCTGCAATCAGCGGCGCGGGATGGCAACACGCTGTCCCCGGTGATACGTCAAGCATGGGATGGAGATGCACTCCGCGTTCTAACGAAGAATGCGAAAGAGGTTTGCTCAGAGCCGCATATCGCTATCATCGGACACATTACGAATACAGAGTTGCAAAGGTTGCTCACAGACTCCGATGCAGCGAACGGGTTTGCCAATCGCTTTCTCTGGGTCTGCTCGACACGCAGCAAATACCTGCCCTTTGGGGGGAAAGTGGACGCGGCGGCACTGAGTCTCTTTTGCGAGCGGGCGCGGGATGCTGTGACATTCGCCCGCACTGTGCAAGAGATGGCATGGGCACCGGACGCAGCGCGGCGGTGGGCAGACAAATATCCTCAACTAAGCGAAGGCAAGCCGGGCCTATTTGGACAAGTTACCGCGCGGGCCGAAGCGCAGACGATTCGCCTGGCGCTGGTTTGTGCTTTGCTCGACAAATCGGCAGAGATTCGCTTGGAGCACTTGGAGGCCGCGTTGGAACTGTGGCGATATTGCCTGGATTCCGCCGCATTCATCTTTGGGCCAAGTCTGGGGAACCCGCTCGCAGATGCCATCTTGGAATTGCTCCGCACTCACTCGGAGGGAATGACCCGTACTGAAGTGAACAACCACTTCGGACGCAACAGACCAAAGGCTGCCTTGGACGCAGCCATTGCTGTTGCACAGAAGAATGGTTCCCTTCGCAGTGAGAAGCGAGAGACAGGGGGCCGCACGGCTGAAGTCCTACATTTCGTGAGCAGGTAGCTTGACACCGATCCGCCGATTCATCGGCGCGATGGTTCGGCTGATGCTGTTCCTTGTGGAGTTTATTCGTATTTCTCGTTTGTTTCGTATCTGCTCCCGAGGTTTTCAGAACATTCCTAAGCGCTGGGTCGGGACACCGGCAAGCACTTGCTACCAGAGCCAGAGACGGCGCTCCGAGGATGCAAGGAAATGCCCTGGGGGATAGGGGGTCAAAATCTCTACGACAAACCCGCGCGCAGACCGTGCCTTAAGCACATTCATGCTTCCACAAAATGAAGAAATCTCTGAAAATCATTCGGAAATTTGCCGCGTTTCCATCGCGCCACACAATGCCGTTCAATGAGCCTGGAAGCGCCTTCTGTGGGCTTAACAGGCACACAAGAGGGGGCACAAGTACCCCTTTTGCACACACAAAGGACCCACATACGCACTCCCCAACCCCACCCCACTCTGCAAGAATTGACCTTCACACCGAAGAAGCCAATGCCGCTCTCTCTCGCTGAATTCGTCACTCGCTGGAAAGCCAGCACACTCACGGAGCGCGCCGCCGCGCAATCCCATTTCAACGACTTGTGTGAAGTGCTTAACCAGCCGCACCCCGCCGCTGCCGATCCCACGGGAGAGTCTTTCACCTTTGAAAAGCATGTCTCAACGCTCAAGGGCGGCAAAGGCTTTGCCGATGTGTGGAAGCGCGGATACTTCGGATGGGAATACAAGGGCAAGGACCGGGACCTCAAAGCGGCATATCTCCAGCTCAACGATTACCGCGATGACCTGGAGAATCCGCCCTTGCTGGTGGTCTGTGACCAAAACCTCTTCGAGGTTCATACCAACTTCACCGGGACCCGTCCGCACGTCTACCGCTTCACCCTGGACGATCTGCTCGCCAATGTCCCCACGGCCTCTTGTGCACTCCCGCCGCTCGATGTTCTACGCGACACCTTCACCGATCCCGAGCAACTCCGCCCGGAGCGCGCCGCCGCCCGCGTCACCGAATCGGCGGCGGCTGAGTTTGCCAAGCTCGCCACCAGCCTTGAACAGCGCGGCGCAGACCCTCAGGCCGTGGCTCACTTCCTCATGCGCCTGCTCTTCTGCCTCTTTGCCGATAGCATTGGACTTTTGCCGGACCATCTTTTCCGGCAGATGATTGAGTTGAACAGAGCGCAGCCCGCTCGATTTACCAGCAAGCTCCGTCAACTCTTCGCCGCCATGTCCAGCAGCGGAAATAGTTTTGGCGTGCATGACATTCACTGGTTCAACGGCGGTCTCTTTGCCGATGATTCCATCTTCGATCTGACTTCCGCCGATATGGGAACCCTCCGCGCCGCCTCCGCGCTGGATTGGTCAACGGTGGAGCCTGCCATTTTCGGAACCCTCTTCGAGCGCAGCTTGGACCCTGGCAAGCGCTCGCAGCTTGGAGCGCACTACACCAGCAAAGAAGATATTCTTCTCATCATTGAACCCGTTGTAATGGCCCCTCTGGAGCGCCGTTGGTCGGAGGTGAAGGCAGAGGCCCAAGAACTCGCAGCAAAGGCACAGGCAGCCAAAGGCGGCGCATACAACAAGCTTCGCGCGCAAATGCAAGACAAGCTCTCCGAGTGGCTCAAGGAACTCTCCGCCGTTCGCATCCTTGACCCCGCTTGCGGGAGCGGCAACTTCCTCTACCTGGCTTTGCGCCGAATGCTTGACCTCTGGCGGGAGGTCTACCATTTCAGCGCGGAGCACGGCCTTCCCACGCTGCTCCCGCATCAGGTTCACCCATCGCAGCTCTACGGCCTGGAAACGAACGTGTACGCGCACGAGCTGGCGTCTGTGGTGGTTTGGATAGGCTACCTGCAATGGCTCAATGACAACGGCATTGGATGGCCAACAGAGCCGATTCTCCGCAAGCTCGATAACATCCAAAACCGGGACGCGATCCTCGCCCATGACGCGGAAAGCAAGCCGATAGAACCCGCATGGCCCGAAGCCGAATTCATCATCGGTAATCCGCCTTTTCTCGGGGGAAATCGCATACGGCAGGAACTAGGGGATGACTATGTAGAGCCGCTCTTCAAGCTCTACGAAAACCGTGTGCCTCACTTTGCGGACTTAGTTTGCTATTGGTTTGAAAAAGCCCATTGCCAAATTGAGTCCGGCAAGTGCGTGCGCGCCGGACTATTGGCAACGCAAGGTATACGCGGCGGCGCTAACCGTATAGTTCTTGAACGGATTCTTGAGAGCGGCGGCATCTTCATGGCATGGAGTGACCGAAAGTGGGTACTCGATGGCGCCAGCGTTCACGTTTCAATTGTCGGCTTTGATAACGGTTCAGAGCAGAAGCACACGCTAGACGGCAAGGCCGTTGGCGTAATCAATCCTGACCTGACAAGCGAGGCGAACACGACGGCTGCCAGCGTACTCGCTGAGAACGTCGGAGTGTGCTTCATGGGACCGTCCGCTAAAGCACCCTTCGATATTGACAATGAGACTGCTCAAAGGATGCTCAATGCCCCTTTGAATATCAATGGCCGCCCCAACTCCGACATTGTGCGACCAGTTGCGAGCGCCATTGATCTCGTGAAGCGGTCGCGCAACTATTGGACAATCGACTTTGGGACAGAAATGAAAGAAGAGGAAGCCGCGAAGTATGAACTTCCCTTCGAATACGTCAAGGCTCACGTCTATCCGGAGCGATTGAAGAATCAAAAAGAAGACTATCGGCTGAACTGGTGGCAGTACGGAAGACCTCGCCCTGCGATGAGAAAAGCCATTGAGTTACTTGATCGCTACATCGCAACCCCGGCCGTTTCTAAGCATCGCATTTTTGTCTGGCAAGAGCCTAGAGTGCTTTCCAATCAGGGGACGCTAGTTTTTGCACGTGCCGATGATTACTTCTTCGGAGTGCTGCATTCGCGCGCGCACGAGGTTTGGGCCCGAGCACAAGGAACACAGCTTCGCGAAGTGGAGAGCGGCTTTCGCTACACTCCCACGTCAACCTTTGAAACCTTCCCGTTTCCATGGCCGCCGGGCCATGAGCCGAAAGATTCACCTCTGGTGGAGGCCATCGCAGAGGCCGCTCGTGAATTGGTAGAGAAGCGGGACGCGTGGCTCAGCCCGCCTGATGCGAGCGCAGAGGAATTGAAGCGCCGCACACTAACGAATCTTTACAACGCCCGCCCCGCCTGGCTGGTGGACGAACACCGCAAGTTAGATGAGGCCGTCTTCGCCGCCTATGGCTGGCCGTCCACCCTCACCGATGCGGAACTCCTGGAGCGCTTGCTAGCCCTGAACCACCAGCGCGCAGCCGTCCTTCGCCAAGAACGCGCTAAACAAGGCCCTGGAGGGCCTGACATTTGAAGAGATGGACCCGCTCACCAACGCACGGCGCTACCGGCAAGAAACTGTCCTCAATCGTAAAGTGCCACAACCCGGATGGCACCAACAGCCAGGAACGCTACGACTGGATCAAAACGTACCTCTCCGCTGCCGTCGAGGAAGCGGTCACCATTCGCAGCAAGAACTAAAGATGAGCTAGCTTATTTCCGTTTGACACCTTCACGCTTTGCGACGGACTGATCTGCCATGGTCCTTCCGCCAGATGAATGCCCTTTTCTGAGTTCCCTACTCGCGTCCTTCAGCTCTCTTTTTGACGGCGGGGTGATTGTCTCTTTCTTAGGCATGTATTTCTCCTTATCGATCACGATCACATTCATGTACGAAAAGCAGCGAAGGGTGATGACTTAGCGTTTTCCGCTTCTTCGCTTGTATTCGCGCTTGTTGTTCGACTTCCTAGCCGCTCTGCGTACTCCCAATGATTGCCCTCGCATGGCGAACTTTCTAGTGCCGCGCTTGGCAGTCCGTTTCTTCGGCCTTATCCCTTCGTGTACCGCGACAGATTCCTCTGCCAGGACACGAGCTCCTGACGGGTGTTTCTTTCGAGCTTGCTTGCCCGCGTCAGTCAACTCTCTTTGTGTGGGCGGCTTGATTTTCTCTTTTTTGGGTGCCATTGTAGAAAAACTCCCACGATATCCCATGTTCAAACTACATCACTCTCTCTCGAAATCGCGCCTGTGGCACCGAGATGGTAAACACTTACTCAGTTTTCTCATGTCAGCTTTTCAGGTATGGAGCCTTCATCATCACACAACTGGATCGGCGGAGAGTTAAAGCTCACCGACCCTCACACGTACAACAGCCTCACTTAGGACTACGAACAGCGGATGATTTGAGGGCGCTGAGAAAGCCAGTCAGAAGGTCTCGGGCTAATGAATGCTCTTCCCGGTTTGCATTTCATGAGTGAGAAGCGCGCATGTGGCGAATGCGATCTGGTGTCATGGGGTGGTCACTTCCTAAAAACGCAAGCCTTCCGAGTAGGCCCGTATCACCCAATAGCATTTCTAGCCTTCCGAAACCACCTGCCGCATCGAAGGCGTTATAACCAGCGGCGGTGAAGATATCAAATCCAATTTCGTCTGCCCGATTCTCACACGCCTTTTGTTCAGCCAGAGGATTTCTGCCCGAGCCACCAAGGAGCCTGTCCAACGACCCGCTCACGGTGGGCCAACGATTTGAACGCGGGCAGAATCTGACTTGCAAGGATCGTCCAGTACGTGTCCAAGCACATGTGCGTAGATGCGCATTTCGCAAGACGAACATCACAACCGGAGTAGATCTGGGCAGAGTGAAGAGCAAGCGTCTGACTCTGCCTGCGGAAATCGAAGAGATGAGGCTGATTGAATTTGCGAACAGAGTGATAGTGCTCAATTAGGCACAGAGCTTTTTGCGGTATCGTTGCTGTAGATGCGATCAAGCTTAGAATTCCTAGAGGGTGAAAAATGATTGAGAGTTCGTCTGGATCGAATGCCGATAATTCGGGCGCGCAAACGCCGACAGATGCTCCTCACATAGCAGAGGGGATTTCGAGCGAACCCGGCGAAATGGCGGCGAAACTCCCTGCGGAGGACGCTCCCCAAGCCTCCGCGAAGGACTCGATTGACAAAGAACCCCCCGAGCGAACGAGAGTGTTTTCAAGAACGACTTCATCCGAGCTCCTAATTGATCACTCAAGCGGCGAACATAGGCATGATCCGCCTCAACTCGTTGCCCCGAAGATCACGACAGAGGTTTCCGAGGAGGAGGCACAAAGAAACATCGCGGCGAAGGAGGAGATTCGAAAGAAGGAACAACGCCGGAAAGACCTTCGTCTGCTCGTGACTCTGGGCCTTGTAATCGTATTGGCGTCCGTAACCGGCTTGTTCGTGCGGTCTGCTATTTGTAAACTCTCTCCGGAGATTCGTGTCTTTGCAGGCTTGCTGGCGATTTCACTCTATTTGGTGGCTGGTGGTCTCGCGTCCATTATGTTTGTCATACCGGCTGCTGGACCCGATTATGAGGTTAAGACAGAGTTTTATTCAGTACGCGCTGCGTATATGTGTGTGATTGCAGGACTCGTCTTGGCCGTCATTGTCTCAGTTGGAATGATTTTGGGGGGGCTGCATGTTTTTGGCACGCGATGAAATTGTTAAGCTCGCACAAAAGGGGGAGCTTATTGGCAAGGACTACGATCCTGACAGTGTCCGCCAAGCCTCTTATGATTTGCGACTCGGCAAAGAGTACTACATCGTCGGACACGATGTGCCGGAGAAGTTGTCGGAGAAATCTCCTTACCTGAGCCTGGCGCCTGGACAATTTGCAATATTGACATGCCTTGAAGAGATCAAAATGCCCCGGGATCATATGGCTTTTATCGCGCTGCGAAGCACTTTTAAGTTTCAGGGTCTCGTGAACATCTCGGGCTTCCATGTTGATCCCACGCATGAAGGCACATTGCTGTTTGCAGTTCAGAACGTTAGTTCGAGTGACATCCGGCTGAAATTCAAGGAAAGAACTTTCACAATTTTCTTCGCACAGTTGCTGGGCAACATTGAAAAGTCGCGCGAAGCTGAGGCAGTGACGCAATACAAGCCTGGTTTGCGTGGAATTCAATTACAACATGTGCAGTTGCTTGGGGGCGCAAGTGTGACTATAGCGAAGCTTCAACGGGATCTCGACCAATTACGTCGGTGGGTCCTGATCTACGGACCCATAATCGTTGCTGTGCTTATTGCTTTAATTGTTAATTTGATCAGGAATTGGGGTCCACCAAAACCCTAGGCGCTGAATCTGAGCCTGACATTGAGTTCTATGCCCTCAACCGTCTTCTTGCCAATTGTTATCTCCAGGTCCCGCTCTCTTAGATCGTCCACAAGATCAAAAAGCCTCAATTGAGTTGCCGGAGGACTTCCGCTCGCCGTAGCCTCACTTGGTGTGGCAACGATATCGACGCCACGGTAGCGCAATACGAGACCCCATTCCCGAAAGGCCGCAATCAGCACTTCTCCTCGAGGGATTACCTCGCCATTGATGTACCGATGCACGGTTTGTCTGCTGACATTGAGGATTCGCGCCGCTTGGTGTACTGGGATCTTGCCCTGGCCTGACCCGATACAAGCGCTGAACTTCTCTTTGACCTCTGACAAGATCTCGCTCCGTCGTCTCTTATTGCTCACCGATGGAATCTCCGAATCTGATGTGAAATAGACCCAATGTTATCATATATTTGACTGTTGCAAAAAATTGATGTAAACTTTTGTTTAATCTACGGAGTAGCGTAGAGGGGTATAGCGTTAGAATCTGCGTACGGCAGGAGCAGATAGCGGGGAGTTCGGTTATGAAGCTAAATGAGCTTAAGCTCGAACTTACACAGCAATGCCCGCTCGCGTGCATGCATTGCAGCACAGAGTCCCACCGGCAAAAATCGAGCGCGCTTAGCGAACAGACGATTCTTAGGCTGCTGCGCGAGGCCGCCCAATTGGGCGCGAAAAAGGTGGCGTTTAGCGGCGGAGAGCCCCTGCTAGTTCCTTTCCTACCTAACTTGATTTCGCAAGCGGCTACGGTTGGGATCCAGAGCACCGTCTACACCTGTGGCGCTGCGGATTTCGAGTTGACGCCGCTGTCCGTCCCTTCTGCAATGAAATTAGGGAAATCCGGCTTGCGCAGGCTGATATTCAGCATCTACTCCGCCGATCCTGACATGCACAACTCCATCACCAAGTATCGGAGTTTTTCTACAACGGTTCTTGCTCTTCAAAATGCTCTAGAAGCTGGAGTATCCGCCGAGATCCATTTCGTGGCGATGAATCGCAATTTCCGCGATCTTTTGGCTCTCGTTGACGAGGCAGCTCGCTGGGGAGTGAAGCGAGTCAGCGTACTCCGATTTGTCCCACATGGAAGAGGAAAGAGCATTGCCGAGCAGGAAGATCTTACCGTTGATGAAATGCATGAGCTTGGAGAGCTGATCTTGGTCGCGCGGCAAACTCATACACAGGTCGAAGTGCGCGCAGGATCGCCATACAACATTCTCGGTATCGGCCACACTCCTTGTGACGCGGCTCAAGATGTTCTGGTTGTGAATCATCGCGGGGAGATCTTTCCTTGTGATGCATTTAAGAATGTGAGCGTTCCTGACCAGGAATTTGGATCTGTTCTGAGCCGCTCTCTTCGCGAGGTCTGGGAGCAATCAAAATATCTGAATCTCGTTCGGAGCGAACTTGCAGCCGGACCTGGCGTTACATGCGGATCTTGTGAAGAATTCTCGGGTTGCAAATCTGGATGCTTGGCACAGAAGGTTATCCGAGACGGATGGGGGACGAGCGCGGACCCCGATCCAGCCTGTCTAGTACAGATTGCTGGCGTGCAGTCGGTGAATTCGACGTTTCCATTGCGACAGGCTCCGCAATTAGCAGGCGCTCAATCGCACTAACATTTGGTGCTGCAATCGTTCCGGTTGTTTGAATCTCCCCACTGTCTAAAGACAGGCGGTTTCGTGCGCTCAAAGCCCCAATGCGAGAAGGACTTCCTCATCTCAGAGGCACAGAATTGTGCAGTCTGTCCAAGAATGAAGGAATCACGCCGCGTCCTTAGCGACCGAAATGGAGATTGGAAAGCAAGGGTGCTTTTCGTGGCTGAGGCGCCCGGCCGCTTGGGCGCTGAGAAGACTGGCATCCCGTTATATGGAGATCAAACGGGATCCCGGTTCGAAGAACTCCTTGAGGCAATGGAATGGAATCGCTCAGGCGTGTTCCTGACAAATGCGGTTCTCTGCAATCCAAGGGACAGTGCGGGAAACAACGCTACGCCATCGGCAGCGGAAATCAAAAACTGCTCGGGATTCCTGCGTAGGACAATCGAAGTGGTGGATCCGATACTGGTGATCGCGCTCGGCAGAGTAGCTCTTGAGGTCCTTGGTGGTATTCACCCACACAGTTGCGCAGTAAAGGCCTCGTGCGGACGGATTACCCCGTGGGGCGACAGGCATCTCGGGGTGCTATATCATCCCAGCCCGCGTACTCAAACTCAGAGGAGATGGGCGGATCAAATCAACGACGCCAGATCGATCGCGATATTTGCTCGAACGCGTCTCGGAATAGGACCGGCCAATTAGGATCGGTGGTCTCTCCATCGAGGGGATTTTATGTCTCCAGTATGTCTCCAGAAAGATGGAACCTTTTAGAAGGCTTATGGTTATTGGCGATTTGACCGCTTTACACTTTCTGCATCGGAAAATAATTGCAGGTTTCATCTGGTCCCATGGAATATCAAAAACTGAATCAACGAATCAACTAATTTATAATCATCATCATGTGGTTCCATGCTGCCGCAAGGCGTACCAAGGCAGCGCACGCGAATTGCGTACTTTTGTGTGTACCGCGAACGTGTAAAACAGAAGAAAATGATTAAAAGGTACACACGGAGGGTGGTGCAACGTGCTCACGGAGACGAAAACCAAGGCTCTCAAGCCCCGTCAGCGGCCCGTCTTTCCCAGTCGATTTTGCGCATAATAAGAAATCCGCGTCGTCATCCTTCAGGAGACTCGCTTTGGCGGGGCGCTAAACTTGATATAAACCGCAACCGCCGAGATCTCGACGACGGCCACCACTGTCACGAGCAGGGTTGCCATTTTATTGGGCAAAGGGTAAATCCCTTGGAGATGGTGCAGGCTCGAAACGTACCCGCCGCCCAGTATAGCTGGCAAAGCCCACTTAATATGTGAGAGTTCTTGCTGAAGCAGCGCGGCAATGAGCCAAAAGAAAGGAAGGAACGAAGGCGCCATTTGCCTTTCGGAGTCTCCCCCGCCCGGGTCAATTCCCCATAAGTTTGTAATGACCACTAGGAGGAAGAAAAGTAGGAGATACCTCCGACGCCAGAAAAATGAAAACGTAGTCCTTGGAAAAATAAAAGGCAGAAACGTCAGTGGCATGAAGCTCCAAACGAGCCTCCTGAACCATGCTTCTTTGGTGAGTGCATTCTCGATGCTTTCACCGAATTTCATCTGGTAATAAGACAGGATGCCTGCAACGCCCATCCGTGCTTCATCCGCATAGACAAAGACCCGCACAAGGATGAATACGGCGAGCGCAGGTGTGATCGCCCCAATCCACTTCATGTACTCCTTTCGAATCGTTCCTTCCTCCCATAAATACACAAAACTAACTGGAATCAGTATCATTACCGCTTCGCGGGTGAGGCAGCCAAGCGCAAAACACAATGCGAACCAAACCCATCGCCTCCTGAATAACATCGTCAACGAAACAACAAGGCACAGCATGGCCAAAACATCGTCAATCTGAAATGGGTCCCATATGAGCAAGCCAAAAAAAAATCGGTTACACGCGAACAGCAACACGGCAACGAGTGCAACTCCGCAGTGAATGCCTTGTTCAACCAGAAGCCGATAGAACAGAATCACAAGGGTCAGACAGACGGCCGAATCCGCCAATCTGAATGCCAACGGGTCAGGCAGTGGCAACAAACCCACGGTGTATGGCCCCAGTAACCGGTAGGCATAGGGCGGAGAGACTTCGGGGGACAGGTGAGGCGATGCGATTGCTATCTGTCGGTAGGAATGGAGATCGAATCCCGTATAGGCCGCAGAGTTGAAGTCGATCATCCCTCTGGAAACGATGAGAAAAACACAAGCACAAATCAGGCAAACATATGTCTTGAAGTTATGCCTCTGAGTAGAAGTCTCTGCTTTCGACGATGTTTCCCCTGATACTCTATCGATCTCTTGTGAACTTTCATCTATCATTCTGCGCACACCATCCACTGTTCATTTCAGCAGCGACACCAGAGAGCGGAGGGCAGCAGCCCAAGCTCCGAGATATTAAGTTGTGAGACCTGCTCAACACTCTCTTGCTTCATGTCTTTGGGGTTCGTTTTCCTTCAGTTTGTCTGACACGAATCTTCCTACCCTAGTCGCCTTCGATTTCCTCGCTATCCGTTCGGCTTTCATGCGGCCCTGGAGTTAGATTTTGGACACCCCCATGATATGACGCATCGCGGGTGAACTTGGCGGATTCGGGCGTGTGGGGCGGTTTGTTGCAGCGTCAGCCGATCGATAGCTGGTTTGAGCCGCAGCTACATCGAGCCGTCGGCCCCTACGCCCCCCTGTTACTCCCGTGTCACCGCTCACACTGTGAAGTAGCTCAAAAAACAATATAACGGGGTTATTCCGGATCGGCCACCACACTCCCTCGACACCAATCAGACACTTGACCCTGCCCTTACGTCAGGGTCAACAATGTCCAAGGTGAGACCCATGAGCACCTTCCGCATCCAAGAGTTCGCAAAACTTGCCGGCGTTACGGTACGGGCACTACATCATTACGACCGGCTCAAGCTGCTGTCGCCGGCGCATCGTTCTGAGCGAGGATATCGGCTCTACTGCCACGAGGATCTGGGCCGCCTGGAGCGGATCCTCGTGCTGCGCTTCCTGGGGCTTTCGCTGCGCGAGATCGCCGCGCTGCTGAACACCCCGGTGGGCGCGGAGCGGCTGACCGCCACGCTGGCGCGGCAGCGGGCAGTGCTGAGTGAGCGGCGTGACGGCCTGGATCGCGTCCTGCGGGCCGTAGAACATGCGCAACTGCGTGCGCAGGACCCTGCGGAACCCGAATGGCTCCTCTACCAGACCATCCTGAAGGAGATTCATATGCAGGAAGCCACTGACTGGAGAGCAAAGTACTACGATCCGAAGGCTTTTGAGAAGCTTCGGATGCAGCGGGCAGCCATAACGCCGGAACAATGGGCGGATGCCGGTGCGCGATGGCGTGCTTTGATGGCCGATGTGCAGAGCGCACTGGACCGCGAGGTGCCGCCAGACAGCGCCGAAGGCCGGGCGCTGGTGGCGCGCTGGATACGCCTGGGCGACGAGTTCACGCTAGGAGATCCGGAGATTGCCGAAGGCTACCGGCGGATGCATGCCGACGAGAGCCATTGGCCGAATGATGAGATGGCTGCCCAGTTGAGGGCGATCCGGCCCAAACCGGAGTTCCGGGCCTTTTTTCATCAGGCGGTTCAGGCCTGCCTGCGGCACGGATGATCGCGGCGAGCCGCTTGATTCCATGGAGCGGCTCCTTGCATTCCACTTTGAAGGAGGAGAGGACGATGGTAGCGCCCAAGAGAAAGATCGTCGCGGTCATAACGCTGTTCTTTGTGGCTCCGCTGGTGGCGGAGTATCTGCTGGGAGATCTGCCGCTCAAGATGCTGCCTGCACTGATCGTCTTGGCGCCAGCATACGGCGGCGCGGCGGTGCTGATTCGCGAGACAGCTCGGCGAACGGGGCGTGGCTGGCCTATGATGCTGATACTGGGCGCGGCCTACACGTTGATTGGCGAAGGCTTGTTATCGCAGTCGCTCTTCAATCCTGACTATATGAAGATGCATTTGCACCTGCTCGATCCTGCCTACATTCCAGCCTTGGGCATCGGAGCGTGGTGGACGTTGCTCATGTTCAACCTCCACACTTTCTGGAGCATGGGCGTATCGATTGCGCTGGTCGAGGCGCTCTTTCCTGCCGATGCTGAGACGCCGTGGCTGGGGCTGGTTGGTGATTCGGTCGTCGCTGTCGTGTTCGTGCTTGGCGCTGCCGCGAACTTCGCCATTGGATTCAAGCAGAATCACTTCGTGGCATCCGAGGCACAGCTTCTTGGCGCGGCAGCGGTGAGCGTGTTGCTGATGGTGTCTGCGTTCCTGATTCCGGCACGGAGATCGCACAGGTCCGACAGTAGGGCGCCGAGCCCGTGGATTGCAGGATCTATTGCCTTCGTGCTGGGCATGGGCGTTCTTCATACGCCGCCAAAGTGGGGCTGGGCTGCGGTGGGTGTGTTGCTCGCCTTCGACGCGACCTTCCTCGTTCTGGTCACGTTCTTTTCGCGGCAAAACGGATGGAGCGCGCTGCACGTCCTTAACCTGGCAGCCGGTGGGGCGCTGGTTTACGGCATCCGCGCGTTTACCGCGAAACCGCTGGTCGGCGGACTGCAGTGGATGCGCATCAGCAACGCGGTTTTTCTCGCAGCCGCCGTTGGGCTCATATGGTTGGACGCGAGGCGCGTCATTCGCTACCAGAGGCTCGCGTAGTGCAATAGTCGAATGAAGGAATTTTCGCCTTCCCTGTTTACAACAGTAGCTCCGTACCCATTGCCACCAGCTGCCCCGATGCCTCCTCTGGCGCGGAGAGCCGACGAGTCAACACCTGAAAGTGATAGCCCATCACTGCCAGCGTCATCGCCATCCCGAAACAACGCCGATACCGGGTGGCTACCGCGAGCAGAAACTTCCAATAACTCCAGCGATGCCGCCCGAATACACCTTGGCGAACGATTGATGTGACGAAGGCACGGGCATTGGCGCGAGTCATCCACCGCTGCTTGTATTTCTTCTCGCCAGGCGCCGGTTGAGTGCGACTCAGGTAGAGCTTCACGCGGTCGTAATAGGCCTCGCAGCTGTAGATCTGCTTGAGCACCGATCGGTAGCCCTCGATCAACCTGGTAGCGTCCATGCGGGGCATGAAATTCAGCTTGTCGCAGGTGTTGTCGCCGCGACCCGCGTCCAGGATTCGTCCCTCACTCCGAAGCCTCCGGAAGAGCTGAGTCCCGGGCATGGCTTGGAGTAGTCCGACCATCGCAATCGGAATTCCGCTCTTCTGAATAAACTCCACCATTCGATCAAAAATATCTTCACGATCGGTATCGAAGCCTAGGATGAACCCTCCCATGACCTGGATGCCGTAACTCTGGATGGTGGCAACGCTGTCCAGCAGGTTGCGGCGGGTGTTCTGCAGCTTGTTGCTGGCAATCAGCCCGGATACATCGGGTGTCTCGATACCCAGAAACACAGAGACGAACCCTGCGTCCTTCATCATCTGCATCAGCTCCGGGTCATCGGAAAGGTTCAGTGAAGCCTCAGTGACAAAGTCGAAGCTGGTCCCGTATTGTCCGCGCCACTCAGCCAGCGCCTTAAGCAGCTCCTTGGCCCGCGCCTTGTTTCCTATGAAATTGTCGTCGACAATAAACACCGCTTCGTGCCAGCCGGCCGCGCGCAACTGGTCCAACTCGGCCAGCACCTGCTGGACGGCTTTTGTTCTCGGGCGCCGGCCGTAGATTTCGATGATGTCGCAGAACTCGCAGTTGAAGGGGCAGCCGCGCGAGTACTGCACGGTCATGGTGGAGTAGCGCCGCATCTTGATGAGGCTCAGGTCGGGCAGCGGGCTAGTGGTCATCTCCGGGCGCTCGGCAGCTTGATAGACGGGCTTGGCCGTGTCCTGCTCTAGGTCATGGGCCAACCCGGCGATCAGGCTCTCCGCCTCTCCGATGACAACATGGTCGGATTTGAGCTCAGCCGCCGACATGCTGCTGGTAATAGGGCCGCCCACCACGGTTCGAAGTCCTAGAGCCCGGCACCGCTCCACGAGGGCCACCAGCGACTCACGCTGGATGTGCATGCCGCTCAACAGCACCACGTCCGCCCACTCCAGGTCGCGGTCACGCAGGTTTTCCACATTGGTGTCGATGAGGCGCTTGTTCCAACCCGCAGGCAGCAGCGCGGCCACGGTCATCAACCCCAACGGAGGCTGTGCAGCGCGCTTCCCCACAAATTTGAGGGCATTTTTGAAGCTCCAGAAGGTGTCGGGGAACTCGGGGTAGATCAAGAGGGCGTTCATCGGCAACCTCCGAATGGAAGCGCGGCGGCGCGAGCACGGCTGTGACGTTCAGCCTTGTTTCCGCAATTTGGAAACATGCGCTCGTGGCGGCGATACTGCCATATCTATTCTCCTACCAACGGGCGAGGAAGGCGCATCGAATTGCCACACATTCTTGAGAGTTTCGGAGCCGGGTTCTTTTCTCCCTCTCACTGGGGTTGGGCCGGGTCATTTGCGGGAGGCACATCTGACTTGAGGACGGGCTCGACAGTGGTGCCGCTGAATGGCTCTGGCCCGATGTGGCCGCGATGGCACGTACCGCAGGCGACAGGGACACCGGATCCCTCGACCTTGGCGATGTAGTTGGTGTTGATCTGGTCGGTCATGGTGTACATCAGGCGCGCAATCGCCTTCATCGGCTTGGAGTCGTCGGCGAAGTTCAGGCGCGGAGTTCCGTCGGATTCGGCTTTCTCCCGGACTTCAGCATGGCAGCCATCACACTGAATGCCGAGGGATGTCTTCCATTGCTCCATGATGTCTTGAACCTGCCGGCCGGTCAGGTTCTTCGGCAGCACTTTCAAGTTAGTTGGAGCGGGGAACTCCCGAGTCGCTGCAGATGCCGGTTCCACTGACGCAGCAGCCGGGGTTCCGGGCGCCTGGGCAGCCGCGCAGAAGACGACGGCTGCGAAGGCGAGCGGAAGCAACAAAGCCGCATCTCTTGAGCGAGGCATCGGTGCTCACCAGCTTTCCTTCGACTTCTGCTGTTTCGACCATAGGAACTCGACGACCTGGTGAATGTCCTCATCGTTCAGCAGTTGTTTCCATGCGGGCATGTAGAGCGGTGGTGCCGGACCGGATGGGTTATCGAGCGGCGCTGCTCTGCCATTTCGGATGACGGCGATGATCTCGTCCTTCGTGTAGTCATCAGCGAGGTGCAACAGCGAAGGTACCTGGCCGCCCTGTGCGTTGGGATTGGGCACACCGCCCTGGAGTTCGGTCCCGTGGCAGCCGGCGCAACCAAAGCGCGCAAAGTTGCGTTTGCCTGCTTCGATCGCGACGTCCTCGGCACTGAGTGGTTGTCTCTTGTTGGAGAGTATCAGTTGCGCATCTTCAGGCGTGGCGGTTGCCATGTAAGCGACGATCGCCTTTCGCGCATTCGTCTCAAGGTCGTATTCAGGCATGGAGCTCCCGGGATAGACCTGCTCAGGATTGACGAGCTGTTCGTCGAGCCAGCCGAGTGAGTGGCGCTTGGTTACACCCAGGAGATCGGGCCCGGTTTTCGATCCGACGCCTCCCACGGAGTGACAGACAATGCAGTTCTTCTCAACGAACAGTTGACGGCCGTATTGCGGGCTGGGGATCAAGCGGAGACTGGAATAATAGGTGCCCATCTCTTCGCTGGTGAGCGAGAGCATGTAATAGGTCAGCGCTCGCGCCTGTTCCCGCGTGAAGTGGAAGTTGGGCATGGCGGAGCCGGCGGATACGGCGTTGGGTGCCAGGAAGTGCCGTTCGAGCCACTCCGGTGAGCGATGGTTCGCGCCCTCTTCCGTGAGGTCTGGTCCGATACTGCCGCCCACACCGTTGAGCTTATGGCAGCCACGGCAACCCTGGGTTTCGAAGAGGTGGTGCCCCTCAGTTAGTTCGGGGACGCCGGGGACGTCGCCCTCTTTATGGCATCGTCCGCAGGAGGCGCGAATGTATTCGCTCGAAAGAAGCGGGGTCTGCCAGAACTGCACGTTCCCGTGGGCGGCATCCTTGTCTGTAGCCAACCCCTGGCCTCCGTGACAGATGGTGCAACCGAACTTGGAAGGAATGTGAGGCCCGAGTCCGGCGTGATATCGGAACGGCTCAGGCGCATTCTTCATTGTTGGGTCATCGACGCCGAGGTGGCAGGTGGTGCAGCGGTCGACACGCTGCAAGCCAGTGAGCATCACCTGGTGAATCTGCGGAGGCGTGGCGAGAACCGCAGCCTTGGCTACAGCGTTCGGTTCACCCTGCGCTTCGAGCTGACGGAATTGGTGCTGATACTTCTTCCATTCGGGAGTACTGGCTTTCCAAAGCGCCGCGACGAGTAGCACCAGCGCCAGAGTACTCAGTGCGAAGAAGATCTGTGGTAGTTTGCGTCCTATCATTCGACGGCCCCCGTCACATGAACCCACGGTGGAACCAGGGCCCATCCCGGCCCGCGGAAAAACGTTCCCACCACAATGAGGATCAGGTTGGCTGCTACGAAGATGGTGAAGAGCCAGATGGCCCACTTGCGGTCAATAGGCCGGCGGCTCGGATTGCGGTCGAAATACGGTATCGCAAGCAGCGCCAGCACCATCAGCGTGGGAGCCACAACTCCACCTATTAATGCGGAGTGGCTTACCAGTTCCTGCAAACCGAGGAAGTACCACGGCGCCTTGGCGGGATTTGGAGTCTTTGCCGGATTGGCGAGTTCTTCGAGCGGCGCGCGCAAGAACAGCGACATCAGCATGACGCTGACGACCGTGACCATTAGAGCGATGGCCTCGCGGAAGAAGGCGTAGGGATAGGAGAAGACGGCTTCCTCTTCTTCTTCTGGAGAGATGGTCTCAAAGATTGGCTTGCCGGTGACGACTTCCATCAGGCCGTAGGTCTTCTGCGGCGAAGCGGCAACGGCGTTCACCGACGCAGCCACCGGAGGAGCACCGATGGTGACGAGTTCCTCTTCTTTTTTCGGTTTGAGCTTCCACACGGGGCGCGATAGGCCGCCGTCTTTTCTTACGCGCCAAAAGTGAACGATGGTGAGCAGGATAACGAGCGCAGGAAGTACCGCGACGTGGAGCACGTAAAAGCGGAGCAGTGCCGCTTCTCCTACGCTGTGGCCGCCGAGGAGGATTTCGCGGACCTGGCCACCGACGATTGGCGCATAGCTGCCGATGTTTGTGCCCACGGTGATGGCCCAGAAGGCGAGTTGATCCCAAGGCAGCAGATAGCCGGTGAAGGAAAGACCCAGCGTGAGCAGAAGAAGCAGCACGCCGATGATCCAGTTGAATTGGCGCGGCTTCTTGTAGGAGCCGGTGTAAAACACACGGCACATGTGAAGGAACACACAGACGACCATGCCGTGCGCCGCCCAGCGATGCATGCTACGCAGGAACGAGCCCATGAAGACCACGTATTCGAGGTCCTTCATGTCCTGGTAGGCGTGGGGCGGATAGGGACGGTAGTAGAACATCAACGCGATTCCCGTGGTGACCAGAACGATGAACAAGAAGAAAGTTATGAATCCAAGGTAAAAGGTGTGCTTGAACCTCATGTTTTCTGTCTTCACCTTCGCCGGGTGGATATGCAACCAGACGTTGAGGAAGACAAGTTCGGATTTGCCCTTGTCCGTAGACAGTGGGTCGCGCCGAACGATCGATTGCCAGATTTCGCGGATGAAGTTCATCGCTACACCATCAGCCTGTAACTGGGCGGAACAGCCTTGTCTTTGTCGATCTGGAGCTGGCCGTCGCGAGCCTGCGTGACTTCAAACCACTGCAGTCCCTTGGGCGCCGGCCCGTGGATGACCGATCCATCGGCTGCGAAGACGCTGCCGTGGCACGGGCAATGGAACTTTCCATCGCTTTGGAAATGCGACACGGTGCATCCGAGATGCGTACAAACCGCACTGGCAGCCGCGAATCCTTTCTCTCGATCGCGAAAGACGAAAATCTTCTCTTCTACCAGGAAGGTGGGCGGGCCGAAGGCAAAATCTGCCGGGTCGCCGATCTTGAATGACTGAGGTGGTTCATAAAAGACGCTGGGCATCATGAAGCGGATGACAGCACCCAGGCTGACTGCAACTCCCGAACACAATGCAACAAAGCCTGCGGTTCCCCAACTGAGAAATGCTCGACGATTCATCCTGTTGCTCCCCTATTCGAAGACTTCGCGCTCCTGCTGTTCGAGCGCCTCCATCGTGATGGATCCGGTCGGGCACCGGTCGGCACAGAGTCCACACCGGATGCATTTTTCTTCGTTCTTGATGATGGCACCGGCCTGACCAAGCTTGAGCTCAGCGGCTCCGACTCCATAACGGTTGCGAATCAATGCGTCGTATCTGTCGTCGCCGCTGACCTGCGTGAGATCGACGAGACGCAGGCAGTTCTCGGGGCATACATCCACGCAGCCGGCGCAGAGAATGCACTTCGATCCGTCGAAGATGGTGTTGACCTGGCACTGGAGACAGCGCGTGCCTTCGGCGCGACCCTGCTCCTC
>Ga0326728_10007889_pt1 | contig 26843 bp, 24 predicted proteins | sample MB3enrmetagenome_FD_207602 | JGI IMG/M metagenome (GOLD analysis project Ga0326728, IMG submission 207602) | Lab enriched peat soil microbial communities from McLean, Ithaca, NY, United States - MB31MN | ecosystem: Environmental > Terrestrial > Soil > Wetlands > Peat | place: USA: New York...
GCACGCGAATGAACTCATGGATTTGCCGGTAGGAATTGGCCCCCGCAACCATGCCGAGAATGGCGTAGAGCAACACGGTCGCCAGATCGAACCGCTTGCCTTCGGCGCGACGACGGTCCGGGATCGAACGCAAAATCTCCAACAGTGAGGCCTGCATGCGACAACCTCCGATTCGGGTTGTCGCCGATAGATTCACACATTCTCGCCGCTGGGAATCCCCAACGGCCCTTCAATGTCCGCAGAACTGAACAGCCCTGACGCTCCACCCCGCGCGGCTTGTTGGGAAGTAATGGTTGAATGATGGACCATTCAAATTTTGAAAGCTCATACCGACGTGGCGTCATGGTCGCTCCTCCAACGCCCTCGAATCACCATTCGGCGAAAAACCGAACTCCGTTTATCAGTTTGTGGCCTCGTCAACTGCCCAGCCCGGTTCCGTGACGTTTTTACGATATTTAACATCTTTAACACTGAAATTCTCCTCATTCGCTCCGTTGAGCCAAATGTCGATCTCGTTTAAGCTGACCAGCTCTACACGGCTGCTGATCCTCTGTCGTAAATACCCCCACAGCCCGTGATTTATCAAACCGACTTTCCCTTGCCACAACGAAAGCATCAGGATGAACTTCCGCTCGAAAGGGCTAACCGGCGTATTGAAAAAAACCGGTTCTCTCAAGTTCTCGATTGCGCAACAAAACTCTCTCCTTAAGTCATGCGCCGATCCCAAAAACCCATTCCCAAGAACCTCCGAAGCTAACTTCGAATACTCTGCCTTGCTTTGCAAGAGAATCATATTTATGAATTTCGGCGCGAGCGCATTTTGGACGCAGCTGCTTTCAGCAGCGTTCTGCAGGTCGTAAAAGATATATCTGTAATTTTCCAGCAGGCTGCAGGTTTTCCCGATGGACGCCGCAAAAAACAGTGCGCTGCTTAAAGTTCCACTCACTATATGAGCGTGAGCGTCAATTATAGAAAACAACCTATCATAGAATAGGTCATCTTGCTTTCCAGCAGTTACGACTTTGAACCCGCCTTTTTCCCAGAACTCTCGAGATTGATCTACTTTTCCCCTGTATTTTATCAGAAAACTCCCGGATGTTATGCCCTTCTCTCGCAAACAGTCTAGAAGGGATTTGTCATTAGATCGGCCAGGAGGGGGGCCGATTATAAGTACCCCGGCTCCCGGTTTTACTCCCCTGGCAACTTTCAGCATCAACCATGGATGAGGCAATCGCAGCGAAGGCTTTACCTTGAGAGCGCGCTCATGGACGAAGTCGTTACACGACCAATGAATCGGCTCTAAGTTTCTGACGTCCATTGCTTCCACGCACTGGTTAAAATCAACCCCATGAGCAATAGAAAGTGGGACAGGAAAGTTGTTTTCCAGTTGCAAGTAAGTCCTAAGTATATTTGCAGACCCCATCGTTTGGCTGCTTTTGTACAGAGAGTCATACTTCCTCAACAGGTCTGGTTTCATAGTAAGCCGTGTAAATATTCGCGTTTCGCTCGATCGTGATCACCCAGATCGACCGGGCCAACCTCAACTTATAACATCGATCTTCTGCTCTTCCTGCGCCGCACAACAGCCGCCTAGCCGCCAACTTCTGTCTGATTAGATCGCGAATTCGTCACCCGGCTGTTAAGAAGTTCATTGCAACAACTCAAACTCCACTCGGCTATTCGCCTTAATATCCCGCCTAACCCGCTTGCCGATCACCTCATTCCAATACTTCGGCGCCACTCCAAACCCCGGCCGCACGCTGCGCACTGCGTTCGGCGTTATCACATCTCCCGCCTTCAGGTCCTTCACAAAATACAACGACCGCCGAAACTTTACATTCGCTTGTTCGCTCGGCTGGCGCCCGTAATCCACCTCGCCCAACGCCGCCCAGGCCGTCTTGCAGTCGCGGCAGAGCGCGGCGAGGTCGGCGGGTTCGAGCGAGAAACTGTCGTCCGGCCCGCCGCCCTGACGGTCGAGGGTGAAGTGCTTTTCGATGATCGCGGCGCCCAACGCGATGCTGGCGATCGCGGTGGCGTTGTCGAGCGTATGGTCCGAGAGCCCGGTGACGAGGCCGAAGCGGTCGATCATGTCGGAGATGGTGCGTAGATTGTAATCGGCCGCCGGCGCCGGGTAGCCGCTGACGCAATGGAGAATGGCGAGCTCCTTGCAGCCGCCCGAACGGGCCGCGTCAACAGCTTCCTGGATTTCGTCGACGTCGGCCATGCCGGTGGAAATGATCATCGGCTTTCCGGCGCTGGCCGCGTATTTGATCAGCGGCAGGTCCACCGCCTCGAACGAGGCGATCTTGTAAGCGGGAGCGTTCAGGTCTTCCAGCAAGTCCACCGCCGAATTGTCGAAGGGCGTGCTGAAAATGGCGATGCCAAGTTTGCGCGCGTGTTCGAATAGCGGGGCGTGCCAGTCCCACGGCATGTGCGCTTCTTCGTAGAGCTGATACAGGGTCTTTCCGTCCCACAAACCGCCGTGGATCTGGAACTCTTCCGCATCGCTGTTCAGGGTGATCGTGTCGGGACGATAGGTCTGCAGCTTGACGGCGTCGGCGCCCGCCCTCTCGGCTTCTTCGATGAGCTTGAGAGCGGTGTCCAGCCTGCCATTGTGGTTGGCTGAGAGTTCCGCAACGACGTAAGGCGCGTCCGACGTCGAAATCCGCCGACCGGCGATGCTGATATTAGGCATACTTCACCTCTCGGTTCAGTTTTCGGGGCGCCATTCATCGGCGAGCAAGCCGAAGCAGACCACATCGTGATAGTTTTGCCCGTCAAAGTGCTGGTGTCGGAGAACTCCCTCTTGCTTAAACCCCAGCGCTAGATGCAATCGAACCGATGACTCGTTATATGCGAGCACCTGCCCACATATCTTCCGTAACCGAAGCTGGGAGAAGGCATATTGAACCGCTGTCCACGCAAGCAACCGCCCGGTGCCTTTCGGAGCCTCCGGCGCACAATAGAACCCCCAGTGCGCATTTTCACTCGGCCGAATAACACGAAAACTCACATAACCCATAGGAGTTTGATTTTTCTCGAATATCAGGAGATGGCGGTTCGGATCCTGTTCAGCCTTTTCAAACCAACGCAGATGCTCGTCGGGCGGTATCTCATGCTGTGTATACATAAAAGGGCGCACATCCCAATGATTTCGCCATTGAAGTACTAGAGGAAGGTCCATGGCGGTCATCGGTCGAACAAGATTGTTGTCTTGCAATTGTAAGTTAGATTCGCCATGCCACTCGCCTCCGATATATTCCGCCGTCCCCTCCCAACCGAGATTTGCCACAATGTCAACGATCGACATGTGCGAAACAAACTCAGCGTTGCCACGCTGTTTGTAGGGGGGCGGCCCCTCGTTCGCATATTCAAGCTTGATGGAAGTGCGTTCAACGAATCGATCTGCTGCCAGATATTCCGCGGACCCTAACGGCGACAGATATATAGTGCAGCCCAGTTTGTGTCCGATTTCGATAAGCTTGTCAGTGCGGTCTTCCGAAGCCAGGGCCATTTGACTAGCACGTTGAACTGGCGTGAAGATTTTCAGCTTGACCATAGCTTTCATAACCAAGGCCATGTTCAGCTCCGACAGGGTTTCTTCTGATCCATTTTCGATCGCTACAATCAGATGATCGAGGTCACTCTTATACGGGTGGCGAGCATACGACTGCGCGAGGACGCGCGATGTTTTCTTGCGCCAACGCGCCCCGTCTGAGAGGCGCGTTTCGTCGATTCGTTGGTCCAAGCTGGCATGCTGGATCGGAACGGTTACCCAATGGATGCGGTCACCGACCAGAATTCGATTCCGAGTCTGCCACGACTGCCGAGCTAGCTGAACATTGTCGAGGAAGACGAATTTGTCCGCCGATCGCAACAGACGAAAATACCCTCCCCAGGGTAGAAACGTCGGCTGCATGACTGAGTAACGCAAAGTCAATTGTCCAAGCCTTGATGCGGTAACGGCGGTGACGGGACCTGCCGTCGGCTGATCCCCGGCAGATAGACGGGCTGGTGACCCGAAAGGATCATCGCCTCACGCCTTCGAGCAGGGTCTCGACCGCCTGGGCAGCGCGTTCCAGGCCGCGGCCGTCGATCAGGGCGCGGGCACGGGCGGATTGCGCGCGGGCCTCCGCCCGGTCGCGCTGCAGCGCTCCCACCTCGGTTCCCACCCGCGCCATGTCCATGCCGCCGTCGAAGCCAAGGTCGCGGATGGCGCCACGCGCCGCAAGCCACGCGGCCTCGGGGATCAAATTGGGGACCTGCGGGAACACAATAGCCGGCGCCCCCACGGCCAACGCTTCAGACGTTATCATCCCGCCGGTGATCAGGGCCACCCGCGATCCAGCCAGTAAGTCGGCCAGGGCCGGGGCGTCGAGCCCGGAAAGCAGACGGACGCCGGCGTGATCGCAGGCCTGCCGTAGCGTCTCTCGCTCGGGAAAGGCGGCGCCCACCACCATAGAGACCTTGCCCCAGGCAGTGCGGTCGAGCGCGTCTCCGACCAAGGCAAAAGCCCAATCCCGGGCCCGCTCGCCGCTGCCCACCACCACCGTCACTGAAGGCGTTTCCGGGTCGCGCCATGGCGTGACCCCGAACGCGGGACGTAACAGCGTATAGGACGGACCGGTCAGCGCCTTTCCGCCGGGGCGAAGGGCCGGATAGCAGTGATAAGCGTCCGGCACGGCGCCGTTGATCACCAGATCGGCCGTTAGCTCGCCCCCTTCGTCGTCCACGGCGATCACTGGTCGGCCCGGGCCGCGAAGGGCGGACCACAGCTCTGGCGTGTGGCGGGGCAAGTCGACGAGCACTACGTCGGGACGCACGGAGTCCAGGATCGCCACCAGACTATCGCGCTCGACCGAACGCAGCCGTGCGGTCGGGAAGAATCGGGCCAGAGCGTCCAAATCGTCGCCGGCGACCACCAGTTCCGTCCTCGAAGCGAGCGCGTCCACCAGAGCCGAACTGCGCACGGCATGGCCGAAGCCTAACTGATGGCCGGCATCGATGCGCAACAATAGTCGGACAGGAAGGTTGTCGGCCCGGGTTGTGCGCAGGTCGCTCACGTTGCGACCTTTTCGAAGAAATCCTGGACGACGGCCGCCGCAGCGGAAATGCGCGCCGCGTCATAATCGTCGGAAAGCCATAAGTTGAGCACCGCCTGCCCCCAACGTTCCGCATCGGGCTGACGCGGCAGTATGGCCGGAAAGCCCTGGGCCAGCGGCGGAAAGTTCGTGCCGGCGTCGAAACCGGCGGCGCGCAGGCGCGCCGCCAGCGGGTCGCGCCGCTCCGGGCGCCGCAGGCGCAAGGTCAGGCGCCACGGCACGGACAGCTCCGCCGCCGGGGCGCATAACTCCTCGGAAAAGCGCGCCAGCGCCTCCTCCCACAGCCGAATCCGTTCCCACCGGCGGGCAATGGCCGCGGGAGCCATGTCCATGGCCGCGGCGATGCGCTCGCGTCCGTTCTCGGGCAGGGAGTGGCGGGTATGGGCGGCATCCACCTCAAGCAGATGCTCCGCAAGATGGCCGCGCCCCAGGGCGCGCAGATGGCGGCGGGCGAGGGTCAGATGCTCCTCGACCGCTTCGTCATCAGCCGACAGGGGCGGCCAGGACTCCGCCAGCCGGGCCAATTCGGCAGCCAGGACGGGGGCATCGGTCAGCACAGCCCCGCCGATGCCGGCCTCAATCGTCTTGACATGGTTGAAGCTGACCAGCAGCGCATCGCCCATGGCCCGGCGCCGCCCGTCCCGGAGCGCGGCCGCGCACAAGGTGTCGTTTTCGAGGACGAACCAGCCCGCGGCGCGGCAGCGCGGATAGGCAGCCCACAGACCATAGAGATGAGTCGGCATGACGATTCCGGGTACGGGTTCGGCTGCCATGGCGTCGGCCAGACGCTCGTCGTCGGCGAGGCCCGAGATCGGCGAGACCGGAGCCGCTACCGGCCGGGCGCCAGCGGCGGCGATGGCCGCCACGACGGCCGGGAAGATATTGGATGGGAAGATCACCGGCTTGCCGCGGGCTCCCACCGCGTCGAGCACGGCCGCCAAACCAGCCCTGGCGCGACCAAACAGCACGGTATGGCCATAGCCGAACAAAGCGCCGATCCGGGCTTCAAGTCGATTCATGCCGGGCTCCGGCGGTCGAGCGCGGCGCTGGTGCGCGCCAGCATCCTGGCGACGGAATTATACCTCCGACGCCACCTGCCAATGCCACCCCTCCGGAGCGGAGCGCAGTTTGCGCGCCATGCAACTGCCCCGTGCCGATCTCGACGCTCGCATCGGCGCGAATGGCAAACTTGACGTGGCGAGTTCTCCCGAGAGCGTCAGCACCTTATGCATCAATTCGGCTCGTCCCCAATCTTCGACCGTATCGATGTCCTGCACCCGGTAACGGGGCAGGTTCACAGAGGTGGAATCAACGGAGAAAGCCGCTTTTCCAGAACACCAGGTATTCGCCCGCCCCCAATAAAACTGGCCGGCGTCATTTTAGCTTGCTTAAGAGCCGGCGCGTGCCTCTCAATATAACATGAGTCGGTCATTTCGGGGCTGCCTCCAGTTTAAGCCACCGCGCACACCAAATAGGATAGCACTGGATCAGTAATAATCGATTCTAGAGTCCGGCCAGAGAGCCTACCGTCGTGACGCCGCGCTGCTCCAAGGGTTGGTGCGCGGGCTTAGGTCACGGGCCAAAGTGCGGGATTGAGTAACGTCTCGGGTAGCCGAGGCAGGCGACCCCGAACCATCGCCGCCTCGGCCGGCGTTAGGGGCAGACGGCGGAACAGGTCCAGATTCTCGCGGAGCTGCTCCAGGGCCTCGACGCCGACGACGACCCCATGAACCCAGGGGCGACTGCGCACGAAAGCGATGCAGAGGTCGCGCACACTTTCGCGGTTCAACGCCTTCACGAGGCGGTTCAATGCTGCGATCGTCTCGCTTGCATCGACGCCAGAAATCGCCGGCCAACGCTCCGGGGCAGCCGGCGTGAGGAGGCCTTGCAGGAAGGGACTCCGCGCGTGCACCCGCATGTCGGGGCGGGCCGCGAGCATCCCCGCGCACTCGTCCCAGCGCCAGTCGAGGAGGTTGTAAGGTAGCTGAACATGCTCGATCTCGGCGACGACGATCGCCCGGCGCAGTTCCGCCGGAGACTGCACGGACACCCCGAGCCGCTCGATCAGCCCCGCTTGCTTCAGCTCTAGTAGGCGGCGCCAGACACGGCCCTGGGCGGAATCCAGATGCGCCGCGCGATGCAACATGAGTACGGGAAGGGCCGAAAGACGCAACGCATGGCACGAGCCTAACACGCTTACATCCACCAGCGCCTCGACCGCAGGAGTCGGCCAGTCGTCGCGAAGCGGCACAAGGGGGTCGAGCTTGGTCAGAGGGATCATGCGCGATGTCCATCCGCCCGCCAGGATTCGACCGAGCCGATCCTCGCTGCTTCCATACGCGCGCGCCGTATCGATCTCGGCGACGCCGTGCTCGATCGCTTGCAGCACAATAGCGCGCGCCGTTGTCTCGCCGGGTATGCCGCTGACATTGGCGCGACCGTACGGAATGCCGATCTGGACCGTGCCTAACACCATCCCCGCCGGGCCACCGGCGGCGGGCCTGATCGAGAAGGCGGGAGCATCTGGAAGAGCCTGGAGATGCTCGATCAGACCCCGCCATGGCACGGCCACCGGATCGGCCACGCGCCCAAATACTCGCGCTACCCGATGATAGTCATCGAGCGTGTCGACCGTGCAGCGGAGGTGACTCCAGTCCCGATTCAGCCCTGGGAACACGGGGCAGGCGGCCGGACGGTAATTGCGTATGATATAGGGCGTCACATGCTCGCGGTCATATGGCGTGTCCGTCGCAGCAGCCGCCTCGCGCAGCGCGGCGACTGTGAATATCTCCCCGGACATGCCATAGGGCAACTGGGTGTTGTCGGCACCATATCCTAGGTAAGAATACGCGCCGGCGGCCATCAGTTTCACGAGCTGCGCGACGAAGTCGGCGTCAGGAAAGGCATTGTCGGCGGTCAAGCGGACGCAGAGCGCATCATCCGACAGATCCGCCGTGGCCAGGATGAAGCGGCCGAGTACGTCCTCTAAAGGACCACGCAGAGTCGGCAGGTCATAACGATGAAGCTCGCTCGCCAACAGGTCATCGGACGGGTCGGCCGAGGTAGCTATGACGAGGTCGGCACCGTTGCGCTTCGCGCGCCGCGCGGCTAGGACGACGAGCGGCAGACCTCCGATGGGCAGCAGCACCTTTGCCGGCAAGCGGCTCGACGAGGTGCGGGCCTGCAACACTATCCGGACCTGGCGCGTCATAGGAGGCTGCCGCAGCCGGCAATCACCAAGCTGTCCAGCCACCGTCGACGGGGAGGTTGATGCCGGTGACATAGGTCGACGCATCAGATGCCAAGAACAGTACGGCACCTTGTAACTCCGCCGCGCGGCCGACTCGCCGCATCGGCGGCTTTTGGTTTAGCAGCGGCCAGAGGTCAGGCAACCGTTCGGCGAGCGCTGGCGGTGGAAACGGCCCGGGGCTGATTGCATTCACGCGGACCTTGTGCGGCGCGAGATGGACCGCGGCGTAGCGCGTGAGCTGGATCAGTCCAGCCTTAGCGGCACCGTAGTACGGTGGATTATTATGCCCGCTGCTGCCGTAGATGGAGGGATCGGGACTGACCATCCCATACATCGAAGCGATGTTGATTACCGAGGCATACCCCTGCCGCGCGGCGGCAGCCTTTAGCAGTTCCAGTCCCGCCATGGTCAGCTCAGCGGCCGCCTGAACGGCGATCGCGAAGGCCTCAGCGTAGTCTCTCGCCTCGGCGCTTTCCAAGGTGCCCGGGCAACCGGAATACGCATTGTTCACCAGCACGTCGAGCCTGCCCGACTGCCGCGCGAGACGGGCGAAGCAGTTCGCCACGGCCCCCTGGTCCAGCACGTCGAACGGCGCAATCTCTGCGCTCGCCCCCTCGCTCCGCAGTGAGTCGCGTAGGTCCTCGAGGGGACCGGGCCGGCGGCCGTTCAGATATACGACTGCGCCCGCTCCTGCCAGCGCGCCCGCCATCGCGCGACCGAGATAACCGGCCGCGCCGGTGATCAGCGCGGTGCGGCCCTCCAACGAAAACAAGCGTGCGGGGTCGACAGTCTCCATCATGCGGCCTTGAAAGTGAGAAGTCTCAGGACGGTCTCGGATTTGGGTGTTTGCCCGCAATGCGCTTGCTGCCGCGGGCAGGCATAAGAGCGAGTTTCACGCTTGCAATGCAATCTTCAAGGCCTCGACTACTTCATCCTGTTGAGTCTCGTCCAGCGTCGCATAAATCGGCAGACTGATCGCGTCCTCGTAATACGCTTCCGCCTCAGGGAAGCAACCCAACCGGAAACCCACCGCCCGATAATAGGGTTGGGTGTGGACGGGAATGTAGTGCAGATTGACCCCGATATTCTGCTCGCGCAAACTGTCGAAGACTTGACGATGCGTGCGAGCGATTTTGTCGCGATTGAGCCGGACGACGTATAGGTGCCACGCAGAGCAGGCATCGGGATGCCGCCAAGGCGTCGTTATCGGCAATCCGGCCAGCAGGTCGTCGTATCGACGCGCCAACTCGTAACGACGGGCGACGAACTGATCGATCCGTCCCATCTGACTGATGCCCAGCGCCGCCTGCAGGTCGGTCATGCGGTAATTAAAGCCCAGATCAATCTGCTGGTAGTACCACGGGCCGTCCGGTTCATGAGTCATCAGCGTCGAATTGCGCGTGACGCCATGGCTGCGGAGCAGGTACATCCGTTCGCCCAATTTGGCATCGTTGGTCAACGCCATGCCGCCTTCACCGGTGGTGATGATCTTGACCGGGTGGAAGCTGAACACCGTGACGTCGCTATAGCGGCAGGCACCGATGGCTTCCCCCCGGTACTTGCCGCCGATGGCGTGCGCGGCGTCCTCGACGATGCGGAAACCGTACTTTTGCCCCAAGGCATGGATGGCGCGCATGTCGCAAGATTGGCCGCTGAGATGCACCGGCACGACGACCTTCGGCAAGCGCCCCGCCTTTTCGGCGTCGATCAACTTCCGTTCCAAGGCTTTCGGGCAGAGGTTGTAGGTGCGCGGGTCGATGTCGACGAAATCCACCCGCGCTCCGCAGTACAGGCCGCAGTTGGCGGAGGCGACAAAGGTGATAGGGCTCGTCCATAGCCAGTCGCCGGGGCCGAGGCCGAGCGCCAGGCAGGCGATGTGGAGGGCGGAGGTTGCGCTGTTCACGGCTACGGCATGTTTCGCGCCGCAGTAGCTAGCCACGGCCTGTTCGAAGCGGGGCGGCATCGGGCCTTGGGTCAAGAAATCGGAGCGCAACACCGATACGACCGCGTCGATGTCGGCCTGGGTGATGTCCTGGCGGCCGTAAGGGATCATGCGTTGTCTACGACGCGATGTGTCACATGCTCGGCGATCAGCTGACGCAATTGTTCCACCGTCAGAAAATCGGCGTTGGCGCCGCTCTGGTAGGCGTAACCCGGCGGCACGGGCTTGCCGCCATGCGCTGCGCAGTAACTTTTCAACGAATATGCGCCGGTCGCAGGCAGGATGGCGAAGCAGCGGCCCAGGTCGACGGTGTTCAAGCTATCGCTTGCAGTGATCATTTCCTCATGGACTTTTTCGCCAGGGCGAACGCCAACGACAGGGTGCTCACAATCGGGCCCGATCGCTTGCGCCAAATCCGTGATTCGGTAGCTCGGGATTTTCGGCACGAAGATCTCGCCGCCTTGAGCGTTCTCCAGCGCCCACAGCACCATGTCGACGCCTTCTTGCAGGCTGATGTTGAAGCGGGTCATGGCGGGATCGGTGATGGGAAGCACTCCCGTCTTGCGGCGATCCAAGAAGAAGGGGATAACCGAGCCCCGGCTGCCCATGACGTTGCCGTAGCGCACGACGCTGAAACGCAGGTCACGGCGGCCCTTAATATTATTGGCAGCTGTGAACAGCTTGTCGGAGCAGAGCTTGGTGGCGCCGTAGAGGTTGACCGGCGCGGCGGCTTTGTCGGTCGATAGCGCGATTACGCGCTTTACCCCGGTGTCCAAGCACGCCTCGATGACGTTTTGCGCTCCCAGTACGTTTGTCTTGATGCATTCGAACGGATTGTATTCGGCGGCCGGCACCTGCTTGAGCGCCGCGGCGTGGATCACGATGTCGATATTCTCCATGGCCCGACGAAGACGGTCGGCATCGCGAACGTCGCCGATGAAGTATCGTAGCGCGGGGAATTTGCTTTCAGGAAAAATCTGCGCCATCTCGAACTGCTTGAGTTCATCGCGACTGAAAACGACAAGGCGCTTGACGCTGGGGAAACGAGACAGAACGGTCCCAACAAACGCTTTGCCGAACGAGCCTGTACCACCGGTGATAAGGATGGCTTTGTCGTTGAGCATTCGAATTGTCACTACACAAAGTTGAAGTTGAACCATGGCATCGGATGGCGCTGTTGCGCCTCATACCAAGTCAAGAGAAACCTAGCCGCCATTGCGAGCGTCGACGCCATGGCGGCGCCGACGATCCCCCAGCGGCTAACCATCAGAAAGAGCAGAGCCACGTTTAGCAATCCGGAACCAAAAGTAATCATAGCAAGGTGCCCTGTCTTCATTGAAAAAAAGACGTAATTTGTAACCATGAGATACATGCCAATAAATGCCTGCCCGAGCGCCAACCACCCAATGACCTGACCTGCGGCTGCATAACGATCTCCAGCGATCATGCGGATAGCAACAGGCCCAACCAAGAAGGCAACGCCGGCCATGCTGAGCGCGATCAAGAAATACCAATAGGTCAGCCGGACGATTTCCTGCTTTTCGTTCGCATTGTCACGCTTAAGCCGCTCAAAAAGCCAAGGCACATAAGCGTTATTGATCGCGTCGAATACCAGCCCCATCGCGGATGTGAGTTGCACGGCAACCATGTAGATCCCGACCTCTGCGAGGCCCAGCTTTGTGTTGATCAGGAAGCGATCGAATAAACTCAACACGAGTAGCCCGACGCTATGTGGGATGAGCGGAACACCGAAACGCAAGGCTTCATCAATGTACCGGGGCCGCCATGCAAAACCAAGCAATTTATCTTTATAGAGGGATGTTAACGCTATGCCAGAAAAAATAATAGATGTTATCAATTGCGCCAACATACGACCCGGCGCGCCAAGGATGAAAAAAACGACAAGAATCAATGACAAACAAATATTAACAACACTCTGTGTCACTTGCATTACGCCATAATTAAACGCTTTTTTCTGTACTTGCCACTGTCCCATCCGCATTTGGATTGCAAAGGCGACCACCGCGCTGCAACAAGCGGCTACGATCCATTGGCTCTGCAGACCTGTCCATTTAGATAGCAACCCGTGAAAGATAACAATGATTAAAATAGATGTTATCCCACTTACCGCCAATATTTGAAAACATGCACCGATAAAAAACTTATGCTCTTCTAAGACTAATGTGAAGTCATAATACTTCCGGGAAGCTGCACCAACAACACTTATGCCTGCAATTGAGCCCATAACGGGCAGCAATGTTTGGAACATCGCGATTTCGCCATATTGCGACGTCGTAAGATAACGTGTCATAATCGGCAGCAGCGCGAAAGGGACTGCTGCGTTCAAAATGTTCGACAGCAGATACGTTGCCGTTCCAGAAAATAGACTGTTACGCCGCACCTTCTCGAACAACGATTGGCCGACCGGCACTTCACGCAATTCCGAGAAAGATCCGATTGCACTCACTCCCGCGAGCACTCTTGGAGGCTCCTTGATCGATATACCAAGGCATCGCCAGCTCCAGCCCTTCGGCGATATTGTGCGTAGGCGCAAACCCAAGCAATTTGGTGGCTTTGCTGATGTCAGCCAAGCTGTGGCGTACGTCACCGGCGCGGAAGTCGCGATAAATCGGTTTGCCTCCCATCAAATGCGGACAACGCGGCAACAACAAGCGGTGGATATGGTCGTGGAGCTCATTGAGCGTCGTGCGATCGCCAACCGCCACATTGTACACCTGATTCAATGATTCTGGCGTCGCCGTCGTCGCCGCCAGCAGGTTTGCCTGCACCGCATTGGCGACGTAACAAAAATCGCGGCTCGTCTCGCCGTCGCCGTTAATGAAAACCTCTTCGCCCTTGATCATCGCCGCCGTCCATTTCGGGATCACCGCGGCGTAGGCGCCGTCGGGATCCTGGCGCGGGCCGAAGACATTGAAGTAGCGCAAGCCGATCGTGCTGAAGCCGTAGCAGCGGGCGAAAACCTCGGCGTAGAGCTCGTTCACGTATTTCGTCACGGCGTAAGGGCTGAGCGGCTTGCCGATCGCGTCCTCGACCTTGGGCAGGCCCGGATGGTCGCCGTAGGTCGAACTGCTCGCCGCGTAGACAAAGCGCGCGACCTTAGCGTCGCGCGCGGCCGCCAGCATGTTCAGGAAGCCGGTCACGTTGACGGCGTTGGTCGCGATCGGATCGACGAGGCTGCGCGGCACGCTGCCGATCGCGGCCTGATGCAGAACGTAATCGACGCCTTCGCAGGCATCGCGGCAATCCTGCAGCGTACGGATATCGCCTTCGATAAAGCGGAACCTTTCCCACTGCGCCGGGCTGACCAGCGATCGGACTTCATCGAGATTGCGCCGATGCCCGGTGGCGAAATTATCCAGGCCGACCACGGATTGGTCGAGCTTGAGCAGAGTTTCCAACAGGTTCGAGCCGATGAAGCCGGCGACGCCAGTGATCAGCCAAACTCGGGGCCTTGCGGCGAGTTCGCGCAAGAGCTGTTCGTAAGCGGTCACAATTGCCTTGTCGATCAGAGACGCAAGTCCGATTCCTCGGGGCGAAGGATGTACTTCAGATCGTAAAGGACATGGTCCGCCTTACCGAGGGCTCGGATCGCCTCGGCGCCCATGGCGCGAAACTCGTCATGAGCGACGGCCAGGACGACGGCGTCGTAATTTCCTTGTCGCGGCTCGGCGACCGGCATGAAGCCATATTCGCGCCGCGCCTCTTCCACATCGACCCAAGGATCGAAAATGTCGACGACAACGTTGTAGTCGGCGAGTTCACGCACGATATCGACCACCCTGGTGTTGCGCAGATCAGGGCAGTTCTCCTTGAACGTGAGCCCCATGATCAGAATGCGCGCGCCTTCGACCTGGATGCGGCGCTTGATCATGGCCTTGATCAACTGCGACGCGACATAGGCGCCCATGCCGTCGTTGAGGCGCCTGCCGGCGAGGATGATTTCCGGGTGATAGCCGATCGCCACCGCCTTGTGCGTGAGGTAATAGGGATCGACGCCGATGCAGTGGCCGCCGACGAGGCCGGGGCGGAACGGCAAGAAATTCCACTTCGTGCCCGCCGCCTGCAACACCGCTTCGGTGTCGATGCCCATGCGGTTGAAGATGATCGCCAATTCGTTGATCAGCGCGATATTGAGATCGCGCTGGGTGTTTTCGATCACCTTGGCGGCCTCGGCCACTCTTATGCTGGGCGCCTTGTGTGTGCCGGCGGCGACGATTTCACGATAAAGCCGATCCACCAATTCCGCCGTTTCGGGAGTTGAGCCCGAAGTCACCTTCTTGATCGTGGCGACGCGATGCAGTTTGTCGCCCGGGTTGACGCGTTCGGGACTGTAGCCGACGAAAAAATCGACGTTGAATTTCAGGCCCGAGACCTCTTCCAACACCGGAACACAATCCTCTTCCGTCGCGCCGGGATAGACCGTCGATTCGTAGACGACGATGTCGCGCTTCTTCAGCGCCGCGCCGACGGTATGGGACGCTTTCATCAGCGGCGTGAGATCGGGGCGTTTGTGTTCGTCGATCGGGGTCGGGACGGTGACGATGAAGAGGTTGCAATCGGCAAGATCGGAAAGTTCGGTCGTGAAACGCAGACCCTCGGCTTCCTTCAGTTCGTCGTCGCCGACCTCCAACGTCGAGTCGCAACCGGCCCTGAGCGCTTCGATGCGCTTCGGGTTGATGTCGAAACCAACGACGGGACGCCTCTTGCCGAATTCCACGGCCAGCGGCAGCCCGACGTAGCCGAGGCCGACAATGGCGAGCTTGATTTCCGAGAGTTCATTCATAGCGAATTGCTCGACGCTTCAGCGAAGCGAGAGATCTCGTCGGCAAGGCCGGCGATCGCCGCGAACATCGCAGTCGCGGCCCGACGGGCAGGCGCGGGCGCTCGTCGACACGCCTTGGCGCAGCTAACACAGCGTATCCTCGCGTCTTTTTGGGCGCCGCACGCGCGCCGCGCGCGGACGTCGATAAGACAACGCAAAGACACGCGACCAACGCCACGGGCCGGGGCCGACCGGTTGCCTGAGCCCTGCCACGCAGCGTCGCTATGAGCAATCAATGAGGCCAGAAAATTCGCATGCTGCCGCACTTCGGGTGAAACGCTCGCCCAAAGCCGACTATCGTCGCCTCACCCAAAGCACCTCGTCCGGCGAAGCGAAAAATCAGGCCGCCATCAGATTGTTCCGATCCATCGTGACCGGCGCATGACCGCCCATGATATTCAACAGAACTTGAACTCTCCCGTTCCCGTCGAGCCGCTGCAGCACGCCGAGGACGTCAGTGAAGGGACCGGCGACCACGCGCACGGGCTGCCCGGGTTTGAGACCGCCATCGAGGCGCACTAGGCCCGATTCGTCGACGTTCGCCAGCAAAGCCTCGACGACGCCCGTCGGAATCGGCGTCGGGCGATGATGCGCGCTGATGAGCCGCGCCACGCCAAACGTGCCGTTAATCGAGCGCCAACGATCCCGTTCGGGATCGAGCACGACGAAAACATACCCTGGAAATAACGGCGCCATCACTTCGCGCAATCTGCGCGCATGGCGAACCGTTTTGTGAAAGCGCGGGAAAAAGTTCCGAAAGCCTTGAGCGTCGAGGTGAATCCGCGCCAGTTTTTCGCGGCGGCACTGGGTCTGGGCGACGAACCAGCGCTCGCCCTCGCGCAGGGGCAAGCAGCAGCCCGCGGTCTGCGCGTCCGGGCCGCATCCACGATCGGCGCTTTGGGTATCCTCCGCGGAGACGAGCATTGGCTTATTCGGCCCCTCGGATCGATCGCAATTCCCTCGGCGCCAGTTCGATCCGCGTTCGCAATTTCACGCCCCTCCGCCGGTCACGCGCCCTTCGACCTTGAATAACATCTAACCGAAAGGGCGCCTTCTCGCAAGCGCAGCAAGAAGGCGAGGAGGTGAAATCAGAACCCGCGTCCAAGCAAGCGGGACGTCATTCATTACATTGATATAGCTACATCATTCACGATGGTTCGAAACTACGTGGCGTCGGGCGTGGATATACATAAGTATGTTAGCCGTCAGTTTCCAAAGTAGCAATATTCTAAGGCGTGAATTATGCAATGTATCCGATAAACGCACGAACGGCAAACGTTCAAGTAATTGTCACATTCCGGCGGACGCTGGTTCACCCGCTGTCTTAACTGGCGAGCGCTCGTGCTTGTGTTTGCGGCGGCGCCGATGTCGGCCCAGGCTTGACCACCAAGCGCCGCGCTGGTCGTCCGGCGGCGCGGGCGGCGTGAATTGCAACGCCGCACAGAGCGCAAAGACGGTTCCGAGCGCGATCGTGCGCAGCGGATAATCCCAGAGCGAATGCAGCAGCAACAGCCACATCACGATCACGCCCGCGCGCGCTTGCCGTCCCTCGGACTCGAGATTGCCGACCAGGGCCCGACCGGTCGCGAGGGAAAGCCAAACGACAAAACCGATGAGAAGGCTCAAGGACGCAAGTCCGCCCTCGAGCAGCGTCTCCAAGAGATCGTCGTGCGCGCGATTGACGAATTCCGGTATAAGATCGGCCACGCGTTCGTGCAGCGGATAGACGCTTGGAAAGGTTCCAAGGCCCGCTCCAAAAGGAAAATAAACCCAGAGAGCGTTCCAGGTGTCGGCGGCGACCATCCAACGCGCGTCCTCAGCGATATCCTTGGCCGCGAAGCGCTCCAAAATCGCCAGCATGCCCAGTCCCAACGCCAAGGGAAGCAGCAGCAGTCCCAAACCGATGGCGATCGCAAGCGCCCGATGGCGTCCCAGTTTGGCGAATTCGGGGCTCAGCAGCAAAGGCAGTGTCGCCGCCAATGAAACCCCGCCGAGGATAAAGGCCGAGCGCGACCCCGACAGCGATAGGCCAAACAGCAGCGCGGGAACGACCCCGCCGAAGACCACGAGGGTCAGCGCAATCGAACGAATGCGCAGGTCAGTCAGCACGGCGGCTGCTAGGGGCACTAAGGAATATTCGAAAGCGGCGAAATGGTTCTCGTTGGCGAAGAACCCCACGCCATTGCCGACATTGGTGACATCGTAGAAGTAAAGGCCACTGTCCAGCCCGCCGAGGACCTGCAACATCGCCAATGGGGCGCTGATCACGCCGACCGCCACCGCGACCAACGCCAACAGTCTGCGTGCGCGGCGGTCGAGCCCGAGGGCGGCCAAGAAAACAGCTAGCGGCGGCAGGAGAGAGAGGAGGGCGCGCCATGTCGCCCCGGGGATGACGCTGATCGGGCGCCATGACAACGCTATTCCGGCCGTCGCGAAAATATCGACGAAGGATTGTCGGCCGGGCAAGGCGCTCCAAAGGAATGACGGCAATGGGATCAATTGCGCGCATGGCAAGGCGAGGACGCCGATCACGAGCGCGAGCGCCCCGGGCGACCGTTTCAGAAACGGCAAGGCCCGCGGCAGCGCCACCGCGAGCAAAGGCAACGCGGCGAGTTCGGCGATGGCGTCTGGACCCAGTCCCTGGCGAGCGCCGCCGCCAAACAACAGCGCCACGGTCAACGCTCCGCACGCAAGCAAAATTAGAGAGCTTTTCATGGCTTCGCCGTCGGGAACCGAAATTGCTCGCCAAAAGCCCGGTCATCATTCAGGCGAAGCAAAAATTCGCGCCGCCGGCAAGGGCAAAGCGAACCACGGCTCTCGGCCGTCCCTGCGACGTCGGCGCGAAACGTCAAGAAAGCCCCGTAGGCGCCAAAACCGTCGTTCGGTAAGGCGACGTCGGCGAGCGGGCCAGCAGCAAGGAAAGCCAAAAGGGGGGGCATAAGCGCGGCGATCAAAAACAAGTTGGACTCCGCGATTTTGTCGCCCCCGTCATGCTCGGCGCCGATCGCGCCTGGTTAGCATCGCCCCTCGCTCGCAGCAAGACGACGTCGCAAGCGCCTTAGGCCGGGGCGAAGTCGAGGGCGCGAAGTCGCCCTGGTCGCTTGTTGAAAAGTGGGTCGCCGCCCGCTCGCCTAATTGCACAACTTTATCTCGTCTTAATTTCCAGATTCGTGTATGAAACACCGCCGATAATTTCGGTTTCCAGGGCAACTCGCGCCGGGAGTTCGAGAATGAGCTCCTGGTAAGGGCAATTCTCTCTTGGAACCTCGAAATCGACAGTGAAATCGCGCCAGGGCTGGTCGCCAGTCAGCAAGTCCGTCACGGCGAGCGAATCGGCGGGCTTGCCGACACAGAAGAGCCGCCACCATAATCCCCGTTCGTTTTGCAGGTTTTCGGAGCGCTCCAGGCCCGAAAGTCGATACGGCCCTGGCGCAAGGGTCAGTAAATGCGAAACATTCTGGAATGAGACGCGGCTGCCAAAGAAATCGACGTCGAGGATCCGCCGACCATTTTCGGTGCGGACGCCGATCAAGGCCCCCGACACCGGCGCGAAAACCCAATCGAATGGCAAATTCGTCAGCGCGTACTGAAAGCGCGCGTTGTAGAGATAATCCGGTCGCCGAAGGCGTTCCGGGGGGAGCGACCTAATCCACGCCAAGTAGGCCTGATCCAGCATGCCTCCACTGATCAGCCGCGTCAGAAACGCCGCCAGCTCCGGCGACGTCGGCGGACTGTCGCCAGACTGAAGGGCGGAAAACAGGGCGTTCAGGCCTGGAAAATCGCTCGACTTCGCGGCCAGTTCGCCCAAGACGGAAGCACGCCATTTGGGATTGGTCCGCAGAAGCGCGACAAAGCCACGCCGGTAGGGCTCGCTCGTCAAGGCCGGCGCGAGCGCCAATATTAACGGATCCAGGCTCCCCGACGTCTGCCCGCGGAACAATACGTCAATGCGTTGCAACGCTGGCGCAACGTCGCCGCGCCGAATGTCGCGATCAAGGAGCCAAATCTGCGGCTCGAGGCTTCTCAGGTTAACCCGACTGGCCAATCGCATCAGCTCGGCCGCCTGCCGGTCATCGTCCTTTTCCTGAGCGAAGCGCCCGAGCAGGGTCAGTGCGTCAGGAGTGAGCGGGTCGTGGTCGAGCGCTTCCCGGGCGCCCGCCGACGCATCGTCGAGGCGTGAAATGTCTTCGAGGTAGGTGCGCTGCGAGAGCATGACCCGCGCCGCCGATTGACCCGGGTCGAACATGATCGCCAGTTCCGGGTTGGAGTCGCTCAACACGTCGCCGACGGACAGCCGCACGATTTCTATGGCGAACAGCGCGAGCAGCGCGGCGAAGACCAACCATCCAGCGGGGGCGAGCGCCGGTTGAAATGCGTGAAGACGAATGGGCATCGGCAAGCGGTCCTACGAGGCCGAGGAAAAATGATGCATCGGCCTCATTGGAGGCCCGAGACCGCGGGGAGCGTCGACGGCGCCGGCGTGGAGTCGAAGACCGTTATCGCCAGCACTGCCTGACGGACCTCGTAGGCCACCGCGTCGGGCACGGTGACGCCGCAGATTAGCGTCAAGCCAGCGAAAAAGTAGTGCAAGCCTTTCGCTCCTCGCCGCGCCGAACGCTTCGGTGCGGCCTCCAAAGGCAACGCGATCCAGGGCACGCGATGCGTTCGCGCCAATGGAGGTCCGCGGGCGGCCAAACCCCGTGGCCATTCACGATCCTCCAAGCCACGGTCAATCTGGCGCCAGGCGGCGATAACGCGGCTCGCGAAGGCCGCATGCCAAGCGCTCGTGTTCTTGTCCGGATGCAGCCAATTGAGCAAATGGCGCAAATGCGCGCGGATCACAGCCCGATCCGTATCGGGCGTAACGCCGAGAATTTGACGCGACGATGCGCCGTGATACAGCATCACTTGCAGCACGTAGAGTTCGGCGGCCGCGACCAGTTCGGCTTCCCGCAAACCGGTCATGGCGCGCGCTTCCTGCGAGGCGCCGGGATCACTTGCGAGAATTCTCAACAGCAATCCCACGCCGGCGGGAAGCGCCTGCGACCGCAACGCCGCCGCCAAGGTGGGCGTCCGCGACAGAGCGATGGCTTCGCCAAGGGCCCGGTTAGGAGGCATCTTTCTGGCCGTTCAACTCCGGTTTGGGCTTCTGGCTGCTCAATTCCGGTTTGGGTTTCTGGCCGTAGACGAACTTGTCGGCGCCCCCGCCATAGCCATAACCGTAGCCGTAGCCGTAGCCGTAGCCATACCCATAGCCGTAGCCGTATGAGCCTGCGCCTTGTTTGGGATCATACTTGTTCAATACGCCGCCAACGACGCGCGCCCGGGCGAAATGAAGCCTCTTGAGAGAGTCGCGGACCACGGCCCTCCGGGTCTTGGCCCCTTCGACCACCAATATGGTCCCTTCCACCACGCTGGCCAAAATCGGAGCGTCCGCCAGCCCCATCACCGGCGGCCCATCGATGATCACCATTTCAAAGGATTCGGCCGCCGTGCTCAACAGGGTGGGAAGTCGCGGTCCGGCCAGAAGTTCCGCGGGGTTTGGCGGGAGCGGTCCCGTCGTCATGACGACCACGCCGTTCATCGAACAGTTCTTGACCATGGCCAATGCGTCGGCGCCCGCGAGATAATTGGACAGCCCACCGCTGTTGTCCACGCTTAGCTGGCGGTGCAGCGAGGGATTTCGCATATCGGCGTCCACCAACAACACGCGCATGCCGAGCTGGGCGAAATTCAGTGCAAGAGCGGCTGCGACCGTCGTTTTTCCTTCGCGCGGGCGCGAACTGGTGATCAGCAGGGATCGCGGCGCTCCCTCCGAGGTTGAAAACTGAATCGCGGTCCGCAGGGACCGAAACGCTTCCGCAAGGGGGGAGGTGGGAGACCCGATAACCTCGACCAATGCGGTTTTTTTCTGCTCGGGATCGCGAAACAGCGGCGCGATGCCAAGCACAGAAATGCCAAGCTTTTCCTCAAGATCCTCCGGTGTCTTGAAGGTGTCGTCGAGGATCTCGATAAGCAAGATCGCACCCGCAGCGGTCGCAAGGCCAAGAACGAGCGACACGGCCAAATTCAAGGAAAGCAAGGGACGATCGGGTGTGTCCGGTACTTGCGCGCGATCGACGATCGACACGTTGTTGGCCTCGACATCGCTGGCGACGCCCAGTTGTCGGAACTGTTGCAACAGCCCATCGTAAAGAGTTCGATTAGTGTCCACTTCGCGCGAAAGAATTGTATAGTCGACGCTGCGGCCGCGCAGATCAAGCGCTTCGGTCTTAAGTTGAGAAAGCTTTTCGCCCAACGCTTTTTCATTAGCGACAGCAATGTCATATTGAGATTTTATCGAATTTTTTATGAGATTTATCTGGTTCCGAATATCCCGCTCTGCCGCGTCGATTTCGGTTTGCAGCGCGATCATTTCGGGCATGCCAGCCTTAAGGACGGTCAAACGATCCTGATAGGTCGCCCGCAATTGCGCCAGCTTTCCGCGCGCCGCTTGAACGATGCCGTCGCTCATCACTTGCGGCAGGGCGCCGCCGCCGTCCGCCTGAGCTTGCTGCCACGATTGCTCAAGCGTAATGCGTGTTGCAACTGCCGCGGAATAGGCATTCTGGATGGCCTGCAATTCCGTCGAGATTTGCGGCTGTTTGTTGTCCGGGTCGACAATGCCCTCCTTTTGGGCGTATTCTATCAGTTGTTTTTCGGACGCCTCAAGCTTGAGCTTCAGTTCTTGCAACCGCTCGTCGAGGAAATTGCGCGCGTAAGTGGAGGCCGAAAACCGCATATCGAGCATCATTTTTTGGTACTGCTCGGCGACGGCTATACTGATGCGCTGCGCCCACTGGGGGATTGGGCTCGAGTAGCGGATTTGCACGATTGAAGATTGGAGAACAGGCTTAACCGTGAGCCCTCCCATGATCTGATCGATCGATTGTTCTTGACGGTCTCTTACCGCGCCGGCGTCTCGGGCGCGGTTGTCGCTCGATGTGCGTCCCAACAGCCTATCCAGTATTGACGGCTGCGGGCTACCTAAAAAATCCGTTTGAGCGAGGTTGAGCGCCGTCGCGACACGGCCAGCGAGCATGCGGCTCTTGATGAGTTCGTATTGAGTTTGGTAAAATTGCGGGTCGTTGTTCTGCGCCTCGCTCTGCGAGAGCTGGTCGTTGAGCACTCTTGGCGCCACCCTGTCGATTTTTATCGTTGTGGCGCCGCTGTAAATCTTGGTGGTCAGAACAGTTACAATCAAGCCACCAAACAGGAAGACGGCGCATGTCGCCGCCAGCAGAAATCTATGCTTCAGCCCGAGGCCCAGGTATTTCAGCAGCGCGACGCGCAGGTTGTCTTCGGGATTCTCCGGCTCGGGCGCCACATTGCCACGATACGGCAGCTCAAGCGCGCCTTGTCGCTCCACCGGAAGCGGCAGCCTTTCGTTTGAACTCGCAGGCGGCAGATTCATGTTTAGCAAAACACTCCCGGAATTGGTTCAGTGAGCAATCACAGCGGTGCCCAAGCTTACGATGCCCAAGGAGGCGAGCAAATCCTTCCAAGCGGTCCTCGCTATCGAATCGTCGACGACGATCGTGTCTCCGCCAAAAACCGGCGGATCTTGAGCCGTGCCCGCTGCTATAGCCGTCGCATCGAAACGAGCCAGGGTGCGACCTTTTTCGGTGTTTCGGACAATCAAAATTCGTGATTTATCCGCGGTGTCGGTGAAGCCTCCCGATTCGGCTATTAGGCTCATCAGCGTGACGCCGCCTCGCACCGGAACGACGCCCGGTTTCGTCACGGCGCCTTCAACAGTAACACGCAGGCCGACGGCGTCCTTTACGGAAACCGAAACCTGGGGATTTTGCATATATTTCGCCTTCAGGCGCTTCGTAAGCTCGGCTTCAACTTCGCGAACCGTTCGTCCCGCGACCGGGACGCCGCCCAGCAGCGGCAGGGCGATATTGCCCGTCGCGTCCACTTGCGCGTCGCGATTGAAGTCCGGCGCCTGGTAGACGACAATTTGCAGGATGTCGTCGGGCATTATGCGATAGTCGCCGCCACTCGCCGCTGTCGCCGCGCTGCTGCCTGGCGTAGGCGCAAGCGTCCCTGCTTGGGGCTGGGAGGCCTGCTCTGCCACGGGGGAGAAGGTTCCGTCGCCATTCGAGGCGCAGCCCGCGAGCGCGCCGGAGCCGCGGCCAGCAGCAGATGCTGGCGGGCACGCTGCTTGGGGCTGGGAGGCCTGCTCTGCCACGGGAGAAAAGGTTCCGTCGCCACTCGAGCCGCAGCCCGCGAGCGCGCCGAGACCGATCGCCATGACCAGGACCCTGAGTAAGCCTGTCAACGAATCAGCCAGCACGAAAATACCTCGACACCCTATCCCAGAACGTCTCTTCGTCGTTTTCGTATCCCTTTCCCTCAAAAATTGGAAGGCCAGGAGCGGACGCCGGGGCGCGATTATTCAATATCGCCTCCGGGCGAATCTGAACGAGATTCATCGCCTCCTCTTCTCCAACCAAGGAGCACAAGGCGCGAAAAGCTTCCTTCATCGCCGGCGGCCGGCGAACCGCGTCGTGAGCGTCGGAGGCGACGATGTGGACCATGCCCTCCTGCAGCATCCGTTCCGACCAACGTTTCGGGCGAGAACCAAACGAACCCAACACGGCGCCAGCTGTTATCTGCATCCACGCGCCGGAACGCACCAACGCGACGAGCATATCATACTCGCGATCAATCCACGACATCCGCTCCGGATGGGTGACGATCGGCACATACCCCGCCGCCAGCAAATTGAAGAACAGGCCTTCGAGGTTCGGCGGCAGAAAATGGTGGGGCGGCTCCACCAGCACGTAGCGACTGTCGTTGAGACTGAGCGCCTCTCCGCTTTTGAGCTTCGCAACGAGATCCGGGGCGACGTGCACATCGCCGCCGCTGACCAAGCGGATGGCGATTTTCGCCGCGTCGAGCTCTGTCTGGAGCCGCTCGACGCGAAGGCGGATATCGGGGCCGGAATTGTTGTAGACGCCGGGAAAGATATGCGGGGTGCAGGCGATGACCGTGACGCCATCGGCGACCGACAGGCGCGCCATTTCGAGGGACTGTTCCAGGTTCTCGGCGCCGTCGTCGATCCCGGGAAGGAGATGGCAGTGAAGATCGATCAATGCTCAGCTCCGACGCTGTTCATGCCTTGCCGGCGGGCGTCGCCAAAAGGCGGGAGACGCGCCAAGGGCGCGCCATCAGGCATCCGGACGTGAGGGCAGCGAGAGACGGGCGCCGAGGCGGCGACGATCGCAGGCTGCGCTCCAAAACGCCGGGAGCCTCCATAGCAGTCGCGACAGCGAAGGCAACCTCCTTGCGCGATGCACCGGAATGGCGGGATCGCGAAAGACTGATCATTGTCGCCGGCGGATATCCGCTCGACCCCGCTCACGTCCCGCCGGGATTCGCCAAAAGAACCGTCGCGGCGCCGATCGCTCCGTCCGCTCGGAGAGCGCGATAAGCCAGCGAAAATCAGTCGACCTTCCGCGCGATCGCCCGGTCGGCATGGGAAAAACCGGCGAACTGAGCGTAGTCGAGGCGGGTAAGGCGCCGTTACCGCGATCCGACAAGCGTTAGCCGCAGCATCCATCCCCCCGAACGCACCTTTCGCTTCCGGATCGCTCGTCCGCAACACGAGGGCCGCGTGAACGCCAAAGCTCCTCATGCCGCAAAGAAAGCCGCGCCAGCAACACGCCGGCTAAAGCGCTCGAAAGGCCGCTGCCGTCTCCCCTGTTCAGACCCTTCGCCAAAGGCGCCGCGGGCAATCGCCAAGCGTCGCCGTCAGACGCCCCCCAATGCGGGGCGAATAGGCGCGCGCCTCAAGGACTGAGGCTGGGGTGGGAACTCGCGATAGCGATCGCGGCGCCGACCCCGGCGAGTCCCGCGAGGCCGAGTCCAACGGCGGTCGCGTTGAACGCCGGTCCCGTCGCCGTTCCCGCAGCAGTCGAAGGCCGCAAACACGTAAGACCGTCTTGCTCAGTCACGACGGAAATCGAATTGGCCGGCATAAAAGCGAAGCACGTCTGTCCCAAGCCCACCTGGCCCGCGCCGTTCCGCGCCAAGATCCGGTCGCCGCTCAGAATGGCGGCGCCGCTCCCGATCTGACTGACGGCTCCGGCTCGCTCAAGCGAAATATCGCCGCTGACACTGGAAACAATTCCGCTGCCCGTCCAGCAAATCGTGTCGCTCACCGAATGACACGCAAACGGCAAAGTCTGCGCCCATGCGCCGGCGGGCGCAACGGACGTCCACGCTGAAACCGCGGCGGCGCAAATTGTCAACGCCCGAATTCTCATTGCCACAATCTCCGTCCGCGTTGCACCGCCTGCATACACGCGAACCGTGAAGGCAATTTTACTATCAGAGTCGCGACCAGAGGGCAAGAAAGTCGAAGGCGGCGAAAGCGTCCGCGGCGTTCGGTCGCAAGGTTTCGCTCCGCCGACGGCGCGATCCCCTCGAAAAAACCGGAAGCGTGGCCGATCGGCAACAGCTTCTTTAGTGCTGACGGAATCCGAGCACGGACTTGATGACGCCGAACACCGGCTCCGGGGTCTGCTTGCGCAAGGCATAGAGGGCTCGGCCTTGGAGCGTCTTCAGCCGATGCGCCATCGCCTCGACCGGCGTCGGATTTTCCGGCGCGGCCGGCGCCTTCTCGAAACGTTCGGCCAGCGGCGGATGATGCGGCTGGCGGCCCATTGCGATCATCGGTTCGACGCCCGCCTCTTCGCAAGCCTCCACATTGGCCGCGCTGAAATAACCCGTGTCCGCCAGCAGATTTTCAGCCTCGCCCAATTCCCCTGGCAACGCTCCGATCTTGCCCAGCATCGGCTCGACCTCGTTCTTGTCGTTGGGCGCCTGGACCACGTCGGTCGCCACCACCAGCAGGCTGCCGGCGGCGACCGCCGCCTGCGCGTTGTAGCACTGCTCGAAGCCGCCGCCGGCCACCGGCATGATGCGCGATTCTTCGTCGGTCAGATTGACCTGATCGTTCGGCAGCGGTCCTTCGCTCGGCGGCTGCGGCGGCTTGCCGCCCGGCTTCTTGCCCGTCGCCGCTTTTCTGGCTTCGCGCGCCGCCATTTTGGCTTGATGTTCCGCCATCTCGCGCTCGTGGCGCTCCTTGGCGCGCGCCTCGATCGTCGCGCGCGCCCGGGCGATCTTGCGTAGGCGCTCCTCGCGCAGCGCCAGCTCGTCCGGGATCGACATCCCGTCGGGAAGCTCCGCCGCCGTCCGCCGCCTCGGCCTTGGCCATCAGATCGGCGACTTCGGCCTTCAGTTGCGCCTCCCCCCGGGCTCTTCGACCCGGGGGTTGCCCGCGTGCTCATAGGAAAGCGCGCTGTGCCGGCTGGCGTTGGCCTGAATCCTCGTGCCGTCGAGCCCGATCGTGCCCATCTGCAGAACGCCCATCTCGCGCGCAAGCAGCAACACTTGGACGAACAGCCCCTCGATCCGTTTGAGAAAACGCCGCCGAAACGTCGCCAGCGTGTCGTGGTCGGGATGATCGGTGGCCGCGATGAAGCGAAACGCCACCGAGTCATAGGTCGCCCGCTCCAGCTTGCGGCTCGAAAACACCCCCGTCGCATAGCCGTAAACAAGAAGACCCAACAACATCCGCGGATGGTAGGACGCCGAACCGCAACCGCGATAATCGCCGCTCATCGCGCGAAGATCGAGCCCGTCGATCACTTC
>Ga0326728_10007890_pt1 | contig 26842 bp, 24 predicted proteins | sample MB3enrmetagenome_FD_207602 | JGI IMG/M metagenome (GOLD analysis project Ga0326728, IMG submission 207602) | Lab enriched peat soil microbial communities from McLean, Ithaca, NY, United States - MB31MN | ecosystem: Environmental > Terrestrial > Soil > Wetlands > Peat | place: USA: New York...
GACTACATCCGCAACGGCCCCTTCGCGAAGATTGCCCTGGCCGACTTGATCGAAGACTACATCGCCGTCCGCCGCGCCACCGTTTCTCTGTTTCGTCATCTCGACGAAGCCGCCTGGATTCGCCAAGGTGTAACCGCCAACAAAGAAGTGACCGTGCGCGCCCTCGCCTTCATCGCCGCCGGACACGAACTCCACCATCGAAAAATTCTGGAAGAAAAATACCTGCGTTGAAATTAGTCCCCAGTTCTCAGTAGCAGAGCCGAAAACTGAGAACCGAGAACTGAGAACTGAGAACTGATCTTGCGCAACCAGCTCATCGGACGCCTCACCATGCATCGCGACGGCTTCGGCTTCGTCATCCCCGAAGCCGCGTCTCTCAATGCCAGTCTCAAAAGCCGCCTCGCCGGCGATATTTTCATTCCTCCCCACGCCATCGGCTCCTCCATGCACGGCGACCGCGTCCTCGTCGAAGTCTCCGCCATCCGCGCCGATGGCCGCGCCGAGGGCCGCATTGCCCGTTCCCTCTCGCGCGCCCATCCCACCGTCGTCGGCATCTTCCACTACGGACATCGCCACAACTTCGTCAAGCCCTTCGACGAAAAAATTACCCAGGAAGTCGTCATCCCGCCAGGCATGGAAATCCCACAATCTTCCGTGACTTCGGAATCCCCTTCGCTCCCGATGTCCCCCGTGTCCTCTGTGCCCACCGTGGTTAAGATTTTGAATTCCTCAGCCAAAGTGCCGCACTCGCAGAAGCACTCCCGCGACCGCGTCATAGGCGACGAAGCCAAAGTCCACACCGACAAACAAAATCTCGAAGGCGTGGTTGTCGATGTCGAAATCACCGACTGGCCCAGCGCCACGCAAAACCCGCGCGGCCGCGTCATCGAAATTCTCGGCGATGAAAACGACTTCGGCGTCGATGTCGAAATCATCATTCGCAAATTTCATCTCCCCCACCGCTTCCCGCCCGATGTGATCGAAGAAGCCCAAGCCATCGAGAATGTAGTCCCCGAAGATGAACTGCAGGTGCCCCAGGATCGCGCCCGTTCTTTGGGCGCTAACCTGGGCTCCTTGCGCCACCGCCGCGATTATCGCGCCTTGCCCATCGTCACCATCGACGGCGAAACCGCCCGCGATTTCGACGACGCCGTCCACGTCCACCAACTCGAAAACGGCAACTACGAACTGCAAGTCCACATCGCCGACGTCGCGCATTACGTAACGCCCAACTCGCCGCTCGATCAAGAAGCCCGTCTGCGCGGCACCAGCGTCTATTTCCCCGACCGCGCCGTTCCCATGCTGCCGCTCGAACTCTCGACCGACCTTTGCAGCCTGCGCCCGCAAGTCGACCGCCTCGTGCTTTCCTGCACCATGGAGATCGACCACCAAGGCGAAATCGTCAACTACGAAATCAACGAAGGTGTGATCCGCTCCGCCAATCGCATGACCTACACCGCCGTCAATGCCGTGATCGAAGGAAACGTCGACGCCCGTCGCGAATACGCAAATCAGGTCGAACATTTCGAGCGCATGCGCGATCTCGCCATGGTCCTCAACCGCAAACGCCGGCGTCGCGGCTCCATCGACTTCGATCTCCCCGAGCCGGTCATCGAGTTCGACGAATTCGGCATGATGAAGAGCATCGCCCGCTCCGAGCGCAACATCGCCCACCGCCTCATCGAAGAATTCATGCTCTCGGCCAACGAGTGCGTCGCCCACTATCTCGAAAACAAACGCATCGCCTCGCTCTACCGCATCCACGAAAAGCCCGACGCCAAGCGCGTTTACGACTTCGAAGTCATCGCCGCCACTTTTGGATATTCGCTCGGCGTGGGCTCGCTGCCTATTCAGCGCGTGCAACTGAAAGCCGACCGCCGCGACGCCCGCGGCACCGGCAAGCGCGTCCGCGAAATCGAAGTGCCCAAGGAAATTCACATCACCCCGCGCATGTATCAAAAACTCACGGATAAAATCGCGGGCAGGCCGGAAGAAAGAATCCTGAGTTTCCTGATGCTGCGCTCGTTAAAACAAGCCCGCTATTCCGAAGAAAATCTCGGACACTTCGCCCTCGCCGCCACCACTTACACCCACTTCACCTCGCCCATCCGCCGCTATCCCGACCTCATCGTGCATCGCATCCTAAAACAAGTCCTCCGCGACTCCGCCGAAAAAATGGACGGTAATGTCTCTGTTGGTTTGTCGGCATCCGTTGTCATAGATCGCTCTGAATCAGCCGCAGAGCGGCGTGAGAATGCAGCCCACGGCGTAAGCCGTGGGTTTGCGACGGATCAAGAACGAGCCCCAGAGGGGCGAAAGAAAAATCGCGATGCGGAAGCGTTAACCCTGCCTCCATCCCCCTGGTCCAAGCGCCGCGACCACTCCGCTCACCAGCAAGCGCTCGCCCCCCTCGGCGGCCCCATCGCGCTCAAAGAGCTCCACAACATCGCCGAAGAATCCAGCCTCTCCGAACGCCGCGCCGACGAAGCCGAGCGCGCCCTCATGGAATGGAAGAAAGTAAAATTCATGGAGCGCCGCATCGGCGAAGACTTCGACGGCCTCATCGTCAGCGTGACTAAGTTCGGTTTCTTCGTCGAACTCACCGACCTCTTCGTCGAAGGCTTGGTCCCGCTCAACACCCTGACCGATGGCGATAAGAACGACCGCTACACCTACCACGAAACCACCCGCCAAATCATCGCTCAACGCTCCCGCAAAACCTACAGCATGGGCGACCGCGTCCGCGTGCTGGTCAATCGCATCGATCCGGTAGAGAAGAAGATTCAGTTCGCAGTCTTTGAAGACCAGCCCAAGCCGTCAGCGAAACGCCGGCGCAGATGACCGTGTGGGGACGGGGCTATGCCCCGTCCAAGCCAAGCGAAGCTCGGTAGCTCCCTGTGACTGTAGCAACTCTGGATTCACTACAAGAAATGCGCCAATCCCATATAAAATCAATCTGTACCGGGAGCGAAGACCATGCCAGCACCGACCGAACCCAATCCCGAGCAAGATCCGGCCCAGGCGGCCGAGCACGTCGCCAGCGCGCACAAGATTCTGAAGGAACTCCAGCAGAAGGTTGGAGATCATCCCGAACTCGGCGAGGCCATCACCAGACTGGAAATGGCGCTCAACATTCTCGCGATAAAGACTGGCGGATTGTTGTGAATGCATTTCGCTGTTGAAGTCGTTCCTAGCTAAACAATCCATTCCGGCAGGTACATAAATGGAAGTTACCATCCAAGAACGCACTCTAAGTTTCAGGTCGGAGTACGAAATTGAGACGCCAGGTTCTTTCTATTCCGCGCAAAAAGCTATTTTTTCATTTCCCGCCAAGATAAAACTACAATCGTCAGACAAACGCATTCTCGCAAACATAAAGGGTCGTTTTTCATTCTTCCGAGAAAGGTATGACTTTGCACTCTCGGATGGCCGGGTCTTCCATTTTTGGTGCGAAAAGAGATGGAAACGCGTTTTCGATTGCAAGGGTGACAAAGATAGCTATCGTCTCTACGGACATAAAGGGCTCAAGTATTCCATTTTTCAGGATGACCGTCAGATCGCAGCTTTTACCAAGAACCGTATCGTAATCGGTAAGGGTAATCAGTATGAGATAAGCCTTAATGATGATGCAGACGTCATCGTGATCATATGCATGGTGCTTGCAATAAACACTTCAGAGGATGACGACAATAACGCGACTGTCACAATCGATGTAGGAAGCATCGGCCCTGAAGAAAGACCGTTCGACGACCGCTGGCAACCAAGCTGAATTTAACAAATTCGATTACGCCGCAGCATCGCGTATGCGCGTGCCCAACGCTCTTTACCATTCACCTGCTAGAATCCCTCCGTCACACTCTTTGCGTTTGCCCACAAGGTCAGTTCTATGCCAAGCAATCCAACTCCACGCACCCGCGTCGTTCGCCAGCCGCAGCGCGCCGTTTACGACCGCGACGCCATCAACCAGATTCTCGACGAAGCTCTCCTCTGCTACGTCAGTTTCGTCGCCAATTCTCAGCCCTTCGTCATCCCCATGAATTACGGACGCGACGGAGACGCGCTCTACATCCACGGCTCGCCCGCCAGCCGCATGTTACGCCAGCTCGATCAGGGCGTCCCCGTCTGCGTTACGGTCACTCTAGTCGATGGCTTAGTGCTCGCCCGCGCGATTTTTAATCACTCGATGAACTACCGCTCGGTAGTAATTTTTGGCACGGCAACGCTGGTGGACGATCCCGCCGAAAAACTCGCCGCCCTGCGCGCCATCGCAGAGCACATCATCCCGCATCGCTGGGACGACTCGCGCCCGCCCAACGAAAAAGAACTGAAGGCAACCTCCGTCCTGCGCCTTCCCATCGACGAATTTTCCGCCAAAGTCCGCGTCGGCCCGCCCGAGGACGACGCTGAGGATTATTCCTTCCCAACCTGGGCAGGAGTGATTCCGTTAGAGATGAAGTTAGGCGCCGCGATTCGTGACGACCGCTGCCAGCAAGAGTTGCCGGCGTACCTGAAAACCTACTCGCGCAAACCTGCTCCCTAACGACTGTCATCCTGAGCGCAGCGAAGGACCTATGTATTTTGCCCGTAGCTTAGGGATGGACAGATCCTTCGCTTCGCTCAGGATGACAAATATATTAGGAACGCCAATCGCTCACGGCAACAGCAGCAACTTCCCCGTAGTCTTCCGTCCTTCAAGGTCGCGGTGCGCCTGCCGCGCTTCAGCCAGCGGATACACATGTTCAATCCGTAGCTTGAGCTTGCCCGCGCCAATCATGCCAAAGACCGCCGCCGCCCGCTGCTGCAACTCCTGCGCGGTCGCAATGTAATTCCCCAGCGATGGCCGCGTTAAAAAGATCGATCCCTTCTGCGTCAGCACCAGCGGATCCAGCGGCGCGACCGCCCCGCTCGACCCGCCATACAGCACCATCATCCCCCGCGGACGCAACAGGTTCAGCCCCTTGTCGAACGTCGTCTTGCCCACCGAGTCATACACCACGTCAACGCCCTTGCCGCCAGTTAGGCGCTTCGTTTCCGCCTCAAAATCCACCTGCGTATACAGAATGACTTCGTCCGCTCCCGCCGCTCGCGCCAGCTTGGCTTTTTCCTCGGACGAAACCGTCGCAATCACCCGCACTCCGAGGTTGTGCGCCATCTGTACCAGCAGCAGCCCCACTCCGCCGGCAGCCGCATGGACCAGCGCCGTCTCGCCCTTCTTCAGCGGATACGTGTCATGAGAAAGATAGTGCGCCGTCATTCCCTGCAGCATGGCCGCCGCCGCCTCGCGCTCGCCCACTGCCGCCGGAATCTTTACCAGCCGGTCGGCAGGCACCGCCGCATACTCGGCATAGCTCCCCATCGCCATGGTGTAGGCCACGCGCTCCCCCACCACGACTTCGCGCACATTTTTGGATACATCGGAGCCCACAGCCGACACCACGCCCGCCGCTTCCTGTCCCAGCACAAACGGCAGCGCCGCCTTGTAACGCCCTTCCCGGTTATAGACATCGATGAAGTTCACGCCCGCCGCCTGGATCCTCACCACGGCCTCGTTCGCCTTCGGCTGCGGAACCGGCAAGTCCACCAGTTCCATCACTTCCGGCCCACCTGATTGCTTGATCTGGATCGCTTTCATAGTTTCCTTTCGATGATTCCGAAACCTCCAAAGACTCCGTACGAGCCGCCACTCGCCCGTTTGCCATTCCCCGCAATGCCAGGGTAATATTGCCCCCGGTTCCTAAAGTAACTGGATGCCGCACTCTTCCGTGGCGTTGACCCAATGAATTTTGCGATAGTACCATTACTACAGGCAGCAACGCACGGGTTGCGCCCGGGAACGGTTGCGATCTCTTTCTGAAGATTATGAGAATTTCTTCTCACTCGTTTCTGGCGATCCTGCTCTCCGCCGTTTTAACAGCGACTTTGGCGGCGACCCTCGCTTGTCGGAGTGCCCAGAAATCATCCTCTTTCCTGCCTCCCGCCCCAGCCCAAGCCCCAGCCCTGACCGCGGCCAACACGCCGCCCGATCCACACCAGCAGCCTGCCGCCGCCGAGCCGCAATCGAAGCCGCCGGTTCCGCAGGCGCTGCAAGTCGATCCCATCGGCGATCTCATCGCCCGCGTCGAGAAGGAATACCAGTCTGGACAGGACAACTATCGCGACGGCCACCTCGAAGCCGCCAAACAGAACTTCGACTCCGCCTTCAACCTCCTGCTCGGCAGCGGATTCGATCTCCGCTCCAATTCCGACGACCGCCTGCAGCGTGAACTCGACCGCATCCTCGACGGCATCAACGCCCTCGAATTCGCCGCCCTCCAGCAGGGCGACGGCTTCTCCGAGCAAAAGTCCGAACCCGCTCCCATCGACGAAGCCAACGAGATCACTACGACCGTCGACCAGAACGTTAAAGCCAAAGCCGAGGCCGAGCTGAAATCCACGCCTTCCGATCTGCCGCTGGTCATGACCGACCAAGTTGCCGGTTACATCAATTACTTCTCTGGACGCGGACACAGCATCCTCGAACGCGCCCTGGCCCGCTCCGGCCGCTACGAAGACATGATCCACAGCACCCTGCGCGAAGCCGGCGTGCCGCAGGACCTGATCTATCTCGCCGAAGCCGAGTCCGGGTTCCATCCCCTGGCCGTTTCCCACGCCGGCGCTCGCGGCATGTGGCAGTTCATGGGCGGCAGCGGCCATCTCTATGGGCTCGAACGCAGTTGGTGGGTCGACGACCGGCAAGACCCCGAAAAGGCGACCCGCGCCGCCGCCCACTATCTCAAAGATCTCTACAACCAGTTTGGCGACTGGTATCTGGCCATGGCCGCCTACGACTCCGGAGCTGGCACCGTCCAGAGCGCCGTCAAGCGCACCGGCTACGCCGATTTCTGGGAACTTTACAACCGCAACGTGCTCCCCAAGGAAACCCGCAACTACGTCCCCATCATTGTGGCCATGACCATCATGGCCAAGAATCCCGCGCAATACGGCTTGGATTCCGTGGTCAAGGAAAAGCCCATCCCTTATGACACGGTCAAGATCGACTACCCAATCGATCTTCGGCTGGCCGCCGAGTGCGTCGATGCCACCGCCTCCGACCTGCTCGATCTCAACCCCAGCCTGCTCCGCATGACCACTCCCAAAGATGCAGGAAAAGCCCGCGAATTCGAGCTCCACCTGCCCGCCGGAACCGCCGATAAATTTCAAACTGTCGTCGCTTCGATTCCACCCGACATGCGCGTCTGGTGGCATTATCACAAGGTGCAAGCCGGAGAATCCCTGGCCTCCATCGCCCGCACCTATCACACCACGCTCGAAGCCATCGCCCAAGCCAACGATCTCACCGACGATTTAGTCGTGCCCGATAGCCGCCTCATCATTCCCATCGCCCCAGGCAAAGAGAAAGACAAGCAGATCGGCACCAGCACCTACGCTCACGCCATCACGCACTACAAAGTACGCAAGGGAGATACGGTCGAGTCGGTGGCCGACAATTTCGGCGTCTCCGCCAAAATGCTGCGCAGTTGGAACCGCCTCAAAGGCAGCAGCCTGGCCGGAAGAAAGGTCTTGTATCTACATCTTCCCGTCACCAGGGGAGCCGCCGAATCCCAAGTTGCCGCCAAGCATTCCAGCAAATCAAAACACCACGCCGCAACCGAAACCGCCCAAGCCAGCGCCGCAGCCAATCCCAAGACGGCTCATTCCACGGCGACGCGTCACACCGTGACCCAGCACAAGGTCAAGCCCGGCGAAACCCTGTATTCGATAGCCAACTCCTACAACACCACAGTTCAAGCCCTGAAGCACGACAACCGCGACGTCGCCATCCTCCGCCCCGGAATGATCCTAATAGTCCGCGACACCCACTAAACCTGAGCTAGGTTGTCATTCTGAGCGAAGCGAAGGACCTATCAGAAATCAAAGCGGCGTTTGCCTAGAATCTCTTGCGAAGAAATTCAAAAAGGACATAGCCGATGAGCGCGGCGATCATGGCAATTTCAAAATTGGCAGCGGTAAAAACGTCTCCGATTGCCCAAGCCAAACCCCGCTTAAGCCCCATTCCTGAGCGCTCAAATTCTCCCATCAAAAGATTGGAATAAAACAGGAAGATGATAAAACCTATTTCGATCACCGCTCTCCAGATATCTTTCTTCATACCTCTTTATCCCATCAGCATTCCGCCATTCACGTTGAGCACATGCCCTGTGATGTAGGAAGCATCGTCGGAAGCCAGAAAGCACACCGCGTTCGCAATATCTCCCGGCAAACCAACTCGGTCTAGCGGGATCGTCTTCAACGCATTTTGCTTGAATTCTTCGCTCAACACCGCTGTCATGCTGGTCTCGATAAATCCCGGAGCGACTGCATTACAAGTAATATTGCGCGACGCCACCTCGCGCGCCATCGCCATGGTCAGCCCGATCAGCCCGGCCTTCGACGCGGCGTAGTTCGCCTGTCCCGCCTGACCCGTCTGCCCAAACACGCTGGTGATGTTAACGATCCGTCCCCAGCGCTGCTTGAGCATCGAGCCAATTGCCTGCTGGATGCACAGATACGCGGAAGTCAGGTTCGTATTCAGCACCGCGTCCCAATCGGCACGCTTCATGCGCATCACCAGTTGGTCGCGCGTGATGCCCGCGTTATTCACCAGAATGTCGATCTTGCCGAATTGCGCAATCGCCGCCTTGATGCCGGATTTCACCTGCTCTTCGTCCGAGACGTCGATGACGAAAGCCGCCGCCTTGCCGCCCGCTGCCGCAATCTGCGCGACCAGTTCGTCGAGCTTCTCCCGATTGCGCGCCGCCACCGCGACCGTCGCGCCCTCCCGCGCCAGCGCCAGCGCGCAGGCATGACCAATGCCCTGCGACGCTCCCGTAACCAGTGCGACTCTGCCTTCGAATTTCATGTGTGCTCCTTAGGAAACAAAACTGGCAATCGAACTTATGAATGGAGGATTATAAACTCCGCGGAAGCCCGCCGCTTGGCAAAGAGCAAAGTCCTCTGTGTTCCTCTGTGCCCCTGTGGGGCAGAATTGCCTTTCGCAGTTTGGGCCGCCTTTTCTTGCGCGCGGTGCTACATTAGTCTCAGTATGAGCATCCAGAGTGCTTATCGAAGAGTGCCGGACTACTTCGCGCTGCCTCTAGCTCTTCTGGCTTCCGCCGTCATGGCCCTGACGTTCGCAGCTCTTGGTGCAGCCACGCTGGATTTCCTCCTTGGGAAGTTCCATCGGTCGAACGATCTCGATAATGCAATTACCGTCTTCTTCTTTGCGGCACCGAGCATTGCTGTTCTTGCCTTCGTATTTTGCTTTTCCATCTTGATCAACTGGCATCACGCCACGTCTTGGCGGACACCGACATTCGCGTTTGCGCTAGGCTCTATTTTGCTTTGGTTGTGGGCTCATGATTGGATCGGCTTTGCATGGTACATACCGGGAATCATCGCTTGGCTTGTTAGTTACTGGTTGTTGCGACGAAAATTGAACGCTCATTCTGAACATGTCATCGAAGCGTAAATCCAAAGGTGCATACATGATCTCGGCGGTGGCCGAGATGTATGAGATCCATCCCCAGACCCTCCGCCTCTACGAGCGCGAAGGCTTGCTCAAACCCAGCCGCACCGAAGGCAACACCCGCCTTTACACCGATGAAGATTTGCAGCGCCTCGAATTCATCCTTTCGCTCGCCCGCGATCTCGGCGTCAACATCAGCGGCATCGCCATCATTCTTCAGATGCGCGAGCGCATGGAAGAAATGCAGCGCCAGATCCAGGAGTTCGTGCACTCCATCCAGCACGAGGTGTTGGCGCGGGCCTCGGCCGCCGCCGATCCCTCCAAAGGCGCGATCGTTCCGTTGCGCCGCCCGCTGGTTCCAGCCGTGGATTCGGCTTTATCCAAGCGCAAGGAGTCAAAGCAGGGATAAAATCGCTCTTGGCTTTTAGCTAATAGCCAACAGCTAAAAGCCAATAGCGTTTTTCTTCTCTACTTTTCCCGGTGAAAGCGGTAGCGCCCGCCTCTGTCTTTTGCCACCTGCTCCGCTACTTTCAAAAACGCGCGCCCGGCGTGCGACAGCGTCGCTTCCTCCCTGTACACCAGGCGCAGTTTGCGCTGAAAATGCAGATCGCGCACGGGAACGCGCACCAGGTCACCACGGCGGATTTCGTTTTCCACGCTCATCTCGGGCACCAGCGCCACCCCGTTCCCCATGCGCACGAAGCGCGAAATGGCTTGCAGCGTGGGCAGTTCCACGTCCATGTGCAACGGGGTCTTATGCCGGCGGAAGGCTTCAATCACCTTATCGCGATAAGGCGACGCCACAATGTGGGCGACGAACGACTCCACGCCCAGTTGCCGCACGCTGACTTCGCCCGCCGCCGCCAGCGCATGGCCCGGAGGAACCACCAGCACCAACTCGTCCAGATAAACCACCGCCGAGCGCAACTGCGGTTCCTGCGGATCGTAAGAAAGCACACCGAATTCCACGGTGTGCTTGAGCACATCGTCGGGAATGCGGCTGCCCAGCGAACGCCGCACCGTAATTTTGATCATGGGATGCAGCCGCCGAAACTCGGCCAGCACCGGTAACAAATAGAGCGCGGTGAATTCATTGGCGGCAATGGCCAGTTGGCCTTTTTGCAGTTCGCGCATTTCCACCAGCGCGGTTTGCGCGTCCTGCCGCAAGTTGAGCAGCTTCTCGGCGTATTCCTGCAGGACCCGCCCCGCGTCGGTGAGCACGCCCTCGCGCGATGAGCGGTCGAACAGCGGCTCGCCAATTTCCACTTCGAGTTTGCGGATGGTCTGGCTGACCGCCGATTGCGTGCGAAACAATTTTTCCGCCGCCCGCGAAAAGCGCCGTTCGCGCGCCACCGTTAGAAATACTTCGAGTTGCGATAGGTCCATGGGGATCAGGTCTCAGGTCTCAGCTCTCGGTTTTCAGGTCCGATGTTACCGGCAGCGATTGTCCGAAGCAGGGGTTCCTGAGACCTGAGACCTAGCACCTGAGACCCTTTATCAAACATAGATTATACATAAGCTAGTCTAATACTATCGCAAATGCTAATGAATTTGTAAATATTATAACCTTTTCTTTTGCCTTCTTCCGCCGATAGAGTAGACAAATAATCTTCACTGGAGGCACGAAATCCATGAGTCAGCCACGCATCGCCATCTTCGACACCACGCTCCGCGACGGCGAGCAGTCGCCGGGTTGCAGCATGAATGTGCGGGAAAAGCTGCACTTGGCCCAGCAACTCGACCGCCTCGGCGTCGACGTGATCGAGGCTGGATTCCCCATCGCCTCCGATGGCGACTTCGAAGCCGTGCAATGCATCGCCGCTTCGGTGCGGCGTCCCATCATTGCCGGCCTGGCCCGCGCCTGTGCCGGCGATGTCGACCGCGCCTGGCAGGCGTTGCAGGGAGCCGCGCACCCGCGTATCCACGTTTTTCTCGCCACTTCCGACATTCATTTGAAGTACAAGCTGCGCATCACGCGTGAGCAGTGTATGGAGCAGGCGCGGAACGCCGTCCGCCACGCCAAGTCTTTATGCCCCGACGTTGAATTCTCGCCCGAAGACGCCACCCGCACCGACGTCGCGTTTCTCTGCCAGGTGGTCGAAGCCGTCATCGCTGCCGGCGCAACCACCGTCAACATTCCCGACACCGTCGGCTACACCATGCCCGAGGAATACGGCCAACTCATCCGCACGCTCTGTGAAAACGTTGCCGGCATCGATCGAGTCACGATTTCCACGCACTGCCACAACGATCTTGGTTTAGCGGTCGCGAACTCGCTCGCCGGGGTGCAGCACGGCGCGCGCCAGGTGGAATGCACCCTCAACGGCATTGGCGAGCGCGCCGGCAATGCGTCGCTGGAAGAAATCGTCATGGCCATGCGCGTTCGTCCTGATCGCTATCCATACACAACCGCGGTCGCCAGCGAACAACTCTATCCCGCCAGCCAGATGTTGGCGGAGATCACCCATGTCCCCGTGCAGCCCAACAAGGCCATCACCGGCCGCAATGCCTTCGCGCACGAAGCCGGAATTCATCAGGATGGCATGCTCAAGAATCCGCTGACCTACGAAATCATGACGCCGCATTCGGTCGGCGTGCCCGATTCGCGGCTGGTGCTGGGCAAGCACTCCGGCCGCCACGCGCTGGCCCTGCGCTGCGAACAACTCGGACACCAGTTTGAGCGCCGCCAACTCGATGAGGTCTATCGCAAGTTTGTCGTCCTTGCCGATCGCATTAAAAAAGTTCAAGACAGCCATCTGCTCGAACTGATCGAGGACGTTAATAGAGACGGCGTTATCAGAGACGGCGTCAACCGAGATGTTGTGTACAGCAGCGCCGTCGGCCCGAGCCAGAAGTTTCCGCCCGCCGGAGTCTCGTGGCCTCTTCCACATGCCGCCTCCGCTGCCGCCGGCGCCGATTCCAATTCCAATTCCAACGACTCCCATTCCGCTCCAGCCCCCGGCGCCACCGGCCAGCCGCCACAGCCCCGGCCGTGCCGCCCTGCGCCTGCCAATTGGTTCGGCGGGGCTCCAACCTCCGTCGCCGATCGTCACGGCGAGCAGGAAGATTATCTCTGGGGTGTGTAACCAGGGCGTGCGCCACTACAGCTGGTAGTTACAATCAAGGAACTCCCTGAAACGGGCCTGCCATAACCGTTTTTTCGCATATACTATCGGTAAGATATTGGGGATTCCATGCGGCTCTGTGTTACTTCCCTCTCTGGTGACGGAATCGGCCCTGAAGTTACCTCCCAAGCCATTTGTGTTCTGGAAGAAGTGGCCTTCGCTTTTAGCCACGAACTCGAACTCGACGAAAAAGAAATCGGCGGCGCTGCCTTGACCAAGTTCGGCAATCCCTTGCCGGACTCGACCATCCAAGCCTGCCTCGCCTCGCAGGCCGTGCTGCTCGGGGCCGTCGGCAGTCCCGACTTCGATCGCAATCCTCGCGATCTTCGCCCCGAAGCGGGCTTGTTGCGTCTTCGCCAGGAACTCGGGGCCTTCGCCAATCTTCGTCCCGCTGTCTTTTATCCGGTGCTCGCCGCCTGCTCTCCGCTGCGCACAGATGTTGTCAAGGGGACCGACATCCTCATCGTGCGCGAGCTGCTCGGCGGATTGTATTTCGGCCAGCCCCGCTCCATCGAAGGCAGCATCGAAGGCAATGCCGGCGCACGCCAAGCCGTCAACACCATGCGCTACAGCGAGCCCGAGATCGAGCGCATCGCCCGCGTCGCCTTTCAACTCGCTCGCACTCGCCGCCACCGGCTGCTCTCCATCGACAAGGCCAATGTTCTCGAGTGCTCGCGTCTCTGGCGCGAAGCCGTCACTCGCATCGCCTGCGATTTTCCCGATGTCGAGCTTTCCCACATGTACGTCGACTCCGCCGCCATGGCCCTCGTTCTCCAGCCTGCCGAGTTCGACGTCATCCTCACGGAAAACATGTTCGGCGACATCCTCTCCGATCTAGCCGGCGGAATCGTCGGATCGCTTGGCCTGCTCGCCTCGGCCAGCATTGGAGGCCCGGTCGGACTCTACGAACCCGTCCACGGATCGGCTCCCGATATCGCGGGCAAGGGCATCGCCAATCCGCTAGGCGCCATCCTCTCCGTCGCCCTCATGCTGCGCCATACTTTTCATCTGCCCAAGGAAGCCGAGTGCGTGGAGACTGCCGTCCTCTCCATCCTGGAAGGTGGCTTCCGCACCCGCGATCTCGCCCGCCCCGGTGAGCGCACCGTCTCCACCGAGGAAATGGGGTCCCAGATCGCCGAATTCATACGCCTAACCGCAACCGCTAACCCGTGAGCCGTCAAACCCAGTGAATTTGATAAGGGTGTGAAGAAAATCTTCCCTGTGTCCTCGGCGTCCTCTGTGGTGAAGAACTTGTGGTGAAGGAAATGAGCACCTTGTAGAGAAGGGACTTGCTCCGTCTCCACCGTGCATCAGACACCGCTTTCGGAGCCGGGGTTGGGCGCTTCAGCCACTTCTACGATTTTCCTGCCGCCGCCGCGTACTCCCCCGTCATCGCATTCCACCGGATCCGCAAAACTTCCACGAACATTCGTATGCCATCGCGCAACGGATGTAGCCGCGTCCCCTCGCTGTGCGCCCACACTACCGGGACCTCTTCCACCCGCATCCCCGCGCGCCTCGCCAGAAACAGAATCTCCGGATCGAATCCCCAGCGTTCAATCTTTTGCAGCGGAAAAATGCGCCGCGCCGCCTCTCGCCGAAAAGCCTTGAAGCCGCATTGCGTGTCCGCGAAACTCAGCCCCAGAATCGCCCGCAGCGCCACATTGAAGATCCGTCCCAACGCCTGCCGGTACAGCGGCTGCCGCTCGGTCTGCAGTTCCGTCCGCAGCCAGCGCGATCCGATCGCGATGTCGGCGCCTCGCTCAATCGCCGTAAAGAGTTTTAGCGCCTCCGTGACCGGCGAAGAAAGATCGGCATCCGTGAACAGACAAATATCGCCGCGCGCATGAAGCATCCCATTGCGCACGCTGTATCCCTTGCCCCGGTTCCCGGGATTTTCCACCAGCAGGACCTGCGCGTGCCGCTGCCCGTATTCCCGCACAATTTGCGCCGTATCGTCCGTCGATCCGTCGTCCACCACCAATATTTCCGCGTCCCAGTGTTGTTCCGCTGCGTAGCGCAGCACCTCATCGAGCGTCGGACGCAGGCGCTCGCTTTCGTTATAGGCGGGAATTACGAAACTGTAAGTCAATAGGCCATCCGTGGATCTTGCCGCGCATTCCTTGCGCGAAAAAACTCCACGCAAGGTACCACATAACTTTGAACTTCCTAGTCTCCCACACCCCCGGAAACCGCGCTACCATTAAGGGATCGTTGCGGCCCACGCGGGGACGGGCGGGCCCATCTGGCCTGTGCCGCCATAAAACCGAACATTTTCCCTGTTCATCCGTCATAGCCACGCCTTCCGCGCCCGTGCCACTCTTCCTACATGCTGCGGAAACTTCTGCCGATCTTCGTCATGACGTTCGTCGTCCTCGGTCTGGCGTGCGGCGAATGCGCCGCCGTCCCGAAACCTCACATCATTGCTTTTGGAAAATGGATTGCCGCCAAATGGCCCAACGCCACCGGACAGAAGCTCCTCGACCTGAAAGTGCGTCCGTTGTTTGTGGATACAAGGCTCAAGGAATACACCACCGGAACTCCGCACGAACTGACCGACCGCCTGTTCGTAGTCCGCCGCGCCTTTCGCGTCAACGATGCGCTGCCCACGGACAATGCCACTGCCAATGCCCCGCACTGGCAGTGGCAACGCGGAGGCTGGCTCCTGGTCGACCGCCTCACCGGACGCGTCTCCCAACTCGACCTTCCCGAGTTCGATCCCTTTTATTCGACGGCAAGCTGGTATCGCGACTACATCGCCTACTGCGGAGTTTCCGAAGACGGCAAGAAACTCTACGCGGTAGTAGCCCAAGTAGGACGTAGAAAGCCCATCCTAAAAAAAGATGCAGGCGAACCCCTGGCCTCCGACGATCCCGACTCCGAATGCCCCGCGCCAGTATGGGAGCGCACTCCGATAAGAGTAACCTTCGAACCCACCGGCAAACCCAAGTTAGTGTTCTCCATAAGAAGCCGAGTTGTCGATGTAGTCAACGACGCCGAAGAGCCGGAAGAATAAGAACAGTCAGTGGAGAGACGGGCGTCCTCGCCCGTCCACCGCAGCCAGCCCTTCCGCTGCCCGCTTCGAGACCTTCGCGCTTGTCACCAGCACCACTGAAGCGATGATGATCGCGCTGCCCATTGCAATATAGCGGTCGATGCGCTCGTGCAGCACCAGCCATCCCAGAAACACCGCGACCACGGGATTGACGTAAGCGTAAGTGGAAACCTTCGATGTTGGAACGTGCTGCAGCAACCAGATATAAGCCGTATATCCTATCCAGGAGCCAAATACCACGAGATACAAAATCGCGCCCACTCCACGATAAGTCCAAGTTACATGGAATGTTTTCTCGACCAGCAGCGCGAAGATCAAATTTCCTATGCCCGCGAAGGTTACTTGCCATGCGATGGCGCTAAATGGATCGTTCGCCGCGGTCTGCCACTTTTTCGAAAGCACCGAACCAAGCGCCCAACTGACCGATCCGAGTTGCAGCGTAAGCGTCCACCACAGTTCGCGATGGCCCAAGACATTGGGATGACGAAGGTCGGGCCAAATCAGCACGATCACCCCGGCGATGCCGACGACCAGGCCGATCTTGCCGCGCCGCGAAATGTGATGATCGCCGAGTAACAGGCTGTCGAGCACGAGAAACCAGAGCGGTGAAATGGCGATGAGCAGCGCCGACAACCCCGTGGGAACGATTTTCTCGGCGTAGGAAAGCGTAAGATTGCCGCCCATCAAGAGCAGAATGCCGACCACCGCGAGATGCCAAAGCTGCCGCGCCGAAAAACGAATGCGGTGTCCAGCGAGCGCGCAGTAAGCGAGCATGACCACGCCCGCAATTAGAAAGCGCACTGCGCACATCGTCGCCGGAGGTATCTGCTCGACTGCGATGCCGATGCCCAGATACGTCGAGCCCCAGAAGACATAGACCAGCCCGAAGGCAAAAACGATCTTCCATCGGCTGGCGGATGCAGTCATTGTCATGAGATGAGAATAATATCCGGTAAAATTCAGAATATCAGAGCGAGGGCGGGAAAGTCGGGTCGTCGGCTGTCGGGTCATCGGCCGATCGAATCATCTGCTCATCTAAGTTCAACTGCTTTTGACTTTCGATGGCCCGATCATCAGATGCCCCAATCTTATTGCGCGGCTCCGTTCAGCAAGTTTCGCAGCACCGCGACTTCCGCGCGAATGGCCGTATGGAGCGCCGGATCCATGTCCGGTGCGAAATACGGAGAATGATTGGAGGGCAGCATGGTTCCACCATTCCTGCTGTCGGCAAACTTCTGCGGGTCAGCGCCTCCCAGGCTCATGTATAGCGAAGGGATGCCCTGTTCAACAAAAAAGGAGTAGTCCTCGGAAGGCGCGATCGGCTCGGTAGCGACCACGTTCTCTTTGCCCAGCGCAGCTTCGAGCGGCACTCTAAGTCGCTGTGCCAGTGCCGGGTCGTTGTAGACCAAGTCGGTCGCTTCGGAGTGCTCGATGAGAGGTTCCTGCTGCGCCCCGCCTGCCATCGCTTCCGCCTTGACGACGCGAGTGATGGCCGCCAGAACTTGTTTCCGCACATTCGTCTTAAAGGTTCGCACCGTAAGGCCAAGCTCCGCCTGGTCCGGAATGATGTTGTTTTTCGTGCCTGCCCGAATGTAGCCGACGGTTACGACGGCCATCTCTCCGGGCTTCACTTCGCGCGATACTATGGTTTGCAGAGCGAGAATCGTTCTGGCAGCGATCACGATGGGATCGATGGTCTCGTTCGGCGATGCGCCGTGCCCTCCTTTGCCATAGATGGTGATCCGCAAAGAATCGGCATTCGTGTTGTAGATGCCCGGAGTGATCCCCACCTGCCCGGCAGGAAGATCGTTGCCCACATGGAGCGCGACGCCCACAGCCGGTTTCGGAAAGCGCGTGAACAGGCCATCGTCGATCATTCTCTTGGCCCCGGAAATGGTCTCCTCAGCCGGCTGCCCAATCAGCATCAGCGTGCCGTGCCAGCTTTCTTTGCTGTGCGCCATGATGGCCGCGGTCCCGGCCAGCGCTGCCATGTGCAGATCGTGCCCGCAGGCATGCATCACCGGGACGTCGCGTCCGGAGTCATCTTTCGCGTGCACTTTGCTCGCATAGGGAAGTCCGGTTTTTTCCTCGACTGGAAGCGCGTCGAGTTCTGTGCGCAGCATGACCGTAGGCCCGGCGCCGTTCTTGAGAATGGCGACAACCCCCGTGCCGCCGACTCCTTCCGTGACTTCATAGCCCAGGCTCCGCAAACGAGCGGCGATTTTGGAAGCGGTCTGGGTTTCGTGTGAGGAGAGTTCGGGACTCTGATGAATATCAATGTACAGATCGTGCGCCGCAGGATATACGGATTCCACTTCTTTGGACGTTGCCACCGTTTGCGCATAGCCGGAAACAGCCAGCGCGAGAAGCGAGGAAAGGAGGGACATCATTGCCGTTTTCATGATCCACGCATGATATCGAGCGACGGTGGAGACGGCAAGGCGACAATGCAAGGCTTGGTGGTGGGGCTAGGCAGACGGCCACATCCCCATTTCGCTAAGGACCTGGCTGGCCGCTTCGGCGCCAGAGCGAACGCAGTCGGGAACTCCGATGCCGTTATAACCGTTGCCCGCAAGCGCCAAGCCGGGAAGTTTCTGGCGGAGCGCTTCGATGCGCTGCAAGCGTTCGAGGTGGCCGACTGAATATTGCGCCATCGCCGACTTCCATTTGTAAACGCGCGCAAACAGAGGCTCGGCATTGAGGGCATTGCCAACGATCTGCCGTAACTCGTGGCGAACAATTTGCAAAATTTCTTCTTCGCTGCTGCCGAGCATTTGCTCGACGCACGCGCCTCCGAGAAAACAGCGGATGATAGCGCGATTCTCCGGGGCGCGGTGGGGAAATTTGTTGTGCACGAAAGTTGCGGCGAGCATGCGCCGGCCTTCGCTGCGGGGCACCAGAAATCCAAAACCGGGCGGAAGAGAGCGGCGCACAGTCTCGCCGTAGATGAGATTGATGGTCACGGAAGAACTGTAGCGAATCTCGCCGAGCTCGCGCGCCAGGTTTGCATCGGCGAGTTGCAGCAGCTTGGACGCGGCCTGCGCCGGGGTCGCAACGATGACTGCGTCGAAGCGGTCACTCTGGCGTTCGGAGGACACAGTCCAGCCGTCCTCATGGGCGACGACCGATTGGACAGGCGCTGAAGTTTGCAGCGCGTTCGAGTCGAGACGCGCGAGCAGCGCATCCACCATCTGCTGCATGCCGTCTTTGAGCGAAGTGAACAGCGGAGGCGCGGGACGCTTGCTGGCTCCGGCCATTTTTTTGCGCGCCGCCAACATGGCGCGGCCCAGGCTGCCGTGCTTGGCTTCCATTTCCGCGAAGCGCGCCAGCGCGGCCCGCACGCTGAGTTGCGCCGCTTCGCCGCCGTAGATTCCGGAAAGCAGCGGGTCGGCAAGACGATCGACCATTTCGGCGCCGTAGTGGCGTTCCACCATCTCGGCGACACTTTCGTCGGCGGAGGCCTTATGCGGCGGATGGAACCATTCCGTCGCCATGCGTATTTTTGTGCGCCATGAAAATAGCGGCGAGAAAACCGTGGGCAGGATTTTCGTTGGCACCATGAACATGAGCCCGTCAGGCATCACCACCAGTTTGCCCTTTACCAATATGTAGGTCTTGCGCTTGGAATCGTTCGATCCGATAAGTTGATCGCCGAGGCCGATCTTGCGGCAGAGGTCGGCAGCCCAGGGTTTTTCGCTGACGAACGAATCGGGCCCAGCTTCGACCAGGCAGCTATCATCATCAATGCGGTCGGTGACCATAACACCGCCGAGGCGCGGACTGGACTCGAACAATACATACTCGATGGGCGCGCCAGCCCGGCGTTTTTCTTCGAGCGTGAACGCGGCCGAAAGGCCGGAAATTCCGCCGCCGATGATGGCAATTCGTTTCATGAAATGCAGCAGTTAGCACTTAGCAATTAGTATTTAGATTCCATCAGTCAATGCTACATTCCACAGATCAGAGGTACAAATTCACTTTGTCATCCTGAGCGAAGCGAAGGACCTATGGATTTGACTCGCAATGTGGATAGGTGCGTCGCACAGCTAAAAGCCCAGCGCCTTCACGCGGCTGTTTACTAATTCCGCCAGGGCCGCTGTTAACGTCTTTGACCCGTTCAACGACACGGCCCGCCACAGGCGCATACCTTCTTTTTCCGCGAACTGCTTAAAGGCTATGTCGATATCGTAGAGCACCTCGACGTGATCGCACACAAATCCGATGGGATGAAGGAAGACGCCGCTGTGGCCTTTTGCTTTTAGACCCTTGATTGTGTCCTCGACCGTGGGGCCTATCCACGCGCCGCCGGACATGCCCTGGCTCTGGAAGGCGAAAGTCCAGTCGTCATCTGCAATGCCAGCCTCTTTCGCCACTAACTCGGCGGTTTCTTTGGCTTGGCGCTCGTAGGGATCGCCTTCGGCAATCGTGCGTACGGGGACGCTGTGCGCGGTGAAGATCACGGGGAGTTTGGCACCGTGCTTGGCGCTGGCATTTTCCCAGCCCGTGCGCAGTTTTTCGGCGAAGGCTTTCACGAGCAGCGGCTGGTCGTGCCACTCCTCGACGAAGTCCAACTTGAAAGGAAGGTCTCCGTCGCCGCTGGCGTCGCCAGTAACCGCGCTGCGATAGAGGCCAACGCTGGTGCGCGAATTTTGCGGGGCAAGACAGATGGCGATGACGCGGGCGTATTGCCGATTTTCAATCGCGTTCACGGCATCCGCGATGAAGGGCTTCCAGTTTCTCATGCCGACGAAGACCGGCATGTTCAACAACTGCGAAAGTTGATCGGCTTGCAGGAGGGTCCAGCAGGGGAGCGGCGAAAAACCGATCAGCGAATAGCGGCGGCGAATCTCTTCGACTACGGCTGGCTGCAGCGTACGTCCTCCGGTGACATAACTTAGAAATTCGGGAACCTGGTCGGGATTTTCGGGGCTGCCGTGGGCGAGCAGAAGCACGGCGGTCCTCGCGGATCGCTCCGACGACGGATCCGGCGCGGCAAACGAATTCACTCGATTCGCGCAATAGCACTGGCCGGCGTATCTCAACGGACAGGGTGTCATTTTCTTAACTGCGTCTTCATTTTTGCGGAGCTGTCGCGGAATTGGCGGCCGCTCTCTTCTGTATTTTCGCGATGGCCTCTGCGGCCCACTTCCTGATCGAATGGCCATGAACCTCTAGCGCTGGGTCGGTGTCAGCGACTGCTTTGAGCGCTGGAATCATGTCTTCGGACCCGAATTTCCCCAATCCTTCGACGACGTCGATCCTGACTCCTTCGTCCGAGTCATGAAGAGCACTCAGAGTAGCCTGTTGAACTGCTTCTACTGTGGCGGGATCAATCTCCTTTCTTCCCTTGGCCAACGCCTGCACCATCATCGCGACCACCTCCCCTCGAAAGGCGTGCGGGACGTTCTTGAACCTTTGCAAGAGGCAGGGGACAGATACCCTCGCATGATCCGCCAGTTCGTCTTCGAGATAAGCACCATCCGCTAGGATGCACACTTGGCGTTGGTCGTTCCAGTCAACAACCTTTGCGACGGTTTCTGCAAGCCAGGCGACGTATTCAGAATAACCTTCATCGTCGCGGGCCCACGTCACACGATTCTCGCGTTCCATTAGGCTGACGAGGGCGAGTTTGACCTTGGGATCCCGAAGAGCGTCGGGATTGGAGCGCAACTGCTCCAACGCATCGTTTCTTACCACCGGTTCGTCTGAGCTGAGTTGCTTAACCAACTCTGCTGGGCTCGCTTGTTGTGAGGAGACCTGCTGCCCCCAAACCGCGGTCAGCATTGCGCACGCCGCAAGGGTTATAACCGTAATTCGCATGGTCACTCCTTAAGACAAATGGCCCGATGATCGGGTGATCCGATCACCCTATCCTATCCACTCCTCTTTTCATCTGTGCCCCGTTTGAGGTTTCGTCTTGAACTCCGCTGAGTGGTCGCGGATGTAATCGCAGAGGGCTTTCACGTTCTCCACCGGAGTTTCGGGAAGAATGCCGTGGCCGAGATTGAAGATGTGGCCAGTTCGTCCAGCGGCTTGGCGCAAAATGTTTTCGGCGCGCGATTTGAGTTCTTTCCAATCGGCGAAGAGGAGCACGGGATCGAGATTGCCCTGCACCGCGCCTTTGAAACCAAGGCTCTGCCATCCGGTGTCAAGCGGAATGCGCCAGTCGATGCCAATGACTTCAGCTCCGGTCTCTTGCATCGAGGGCAGAAGCGTCGAGCTGTCGGTGCCGAAATAAATCACGGGCGCGCCGGTTTTTTGCAGACGTTTTACCAGATCGGTCGCGTGCGGCAGAACATAGCGGCGATAATCTTCTACGCTCAGGCAGCCCACCCAGCTATCGAAAATCTGGATGGTGTCGGCCCCGGCGCACACCTGCTCGGCGGAATACTCGGCGGTGACCGCGACCAGCTTTTGCATCAGCTCGTTCCAGGCGGCGGGCGCGGAGTACATCATCTTTTTGGTGAAAAGATAATTGCGCGAGCCTCCGCCTTCGATCATGTAACTGGCGAGGGTGAAGGGCGCGCCGCAGAATCCGATGACGGGCAACTTGTCTCCGAAGTGCTTGCACACAAGTTTCACCGCTTCAGAGACATAGCCGAGATCGGCGGCGCGATCGGTGCGCAAGTGGGCAACGTCTTCGGCGGTGCGCACAGGCTTCTTGATCTTTGGGCCCTCGCCAGCCGAGAAGTAAAAGGGCAACCCCATGACTTCGAGCGGTAGAAGAAGATCGGCGAAGATGATGGCCGCATCGACCTTGAGGATCTCGGCAGCTTCGATGGTGACCTGGGCCGCGACCTCCGGCTTCTTGCAAATCTCGATGAGCGAATATTGTTTGCGGATGGCGCGGTACTCAGCCATGTAGCGCCCAGCTTGACGCATGAACCAGACCGGAGTCCGTTCGGTGGGCAGGGCCTTGGCGGCGCGAATCAAGAGAGCGTTTGGGGCGGACATTATGTTTAGAATCAGCGACTATCTAATTTAGCATTTCGTGCGGACTGTTGGCCGAATCGACTTGCGGATGCGGTCAGTTTGCGGTAGACCCGTTCGAGGAAGCCATGTAATATTGTGCCGGCGTGGCTGGCGCGTGTTTCTGGGGGTTGCTTATAGGGGCACTGGCAAATGGTCGTATGCGTGTGGCAATCGGATGGATTGCCGTGGGAGGATCGATCCTCATTGCGTGCTTTTGGGCGTTCTGGGGCGGCATAGAGGCTTTTCACGAAGGATGGTATAACCGCAGCATCTGGGCGAACGTCGCACTGACGCTGGCGCAGTACCTATCGCCGATGGCGCTGTTTGTGATGGCTGCGGCGGCGTCGGTGAAATGGCGCGCGGTGGGCGCAACGTTTCATCTCGGATTGGCGGTATTTGCGTTTTACTTTTTTCACGGCGGCGCCAGGATGATGCTCTTCACCGTATTGCCGCTGATTGTATTGCCGCTGCTCTTGCTCGCAGCCTGCTATTGGTTCGGACGTCCCCAGCCTCAGCGTCTTGCGCTTTGGCTGGTCGTAGCGTTGCCATTGCTCACTGCCGTAGTTTGTGGCGCAGCTCCAGCATGGCGCGTGGCCCAGCGCGTCGATGATGGGAACTATGGAATGCGCCGGATCGCGGGCAATGGGGTTGAACTGACCTGGGCGCCAGAGGGGCCCGGTTGGCCGGAACGCGGCGGCGCGGACTGGTTCGAAGCGGCGCACGCTTGTAGCTATCTGGAGCAGGACGGCAAGACCCTTGCCGCTACTCCGCAAAACATCTGGAGGCTGCCAACGGCGGATGAGAGCGTTCGTTCCATGGTTCGGCATGGCCGGAATGCGGGCGGCGTTCTGGATCCAAAGGCGCCGATGAAAGCAAGCTATCCAACGCAGCCCGATAAAGAAACTCCGCTATGGAATCCACACTCGATGATCATATATTGGTGGACGGGCACTGAGTTAAATGGCGATCACGCACTCCGAGTGACTTACAACGGATTTGTGAATGAGTTTCCTAAAACAGTTCGAATGGGCGACTTCTCCTATCGTTGCGTGCGTCCCTAGGAACTCCCACCCACTCCCGCTGCCGGAGCGCCGGCGAAGATCGTCATCGGCCTCTGGGTCGGGTAGAATTGCTGGCACGGGGTCGCGGTCGTCAAATTGTCCGGCACTTTGACCGTCACCTTAGCTTTACCGTCACCATGGGCTGTATCCCTGGTCACAGATCGCGGTAACGGCCAGTGCTGTACTCATAATGGGGAAAATTGCCATGTGCCTTGCCATCCCAGGGAAAATTCTCGAAATTCAGGAGCAGGGACCGTTGCGCTCGGCCCGCGTGCAGTTCGGCGGCATCGTGCGCCAGGTGTCCCTCAACTTTGTTCCCGAGGCTGGACTGGGCGACTATGTGGTGGTCCACGTCGGCTTCGCGATAAGCCGTATCGACGCGGACGAAGCCGAGCGCACGTACAAGCTGCTCGAAGAGATGGGAGCGCTGGAAGCGGAATTGCCGCCAGCGGAATAGAAATTTCGCCCGCGCTGGATTTCAATTTATGAAATATCTCGACGAATACCGCGATCGACGCATTGCGCGGGCCCTGGTGGCTGAGATCGTTGAGCGCGCAACTCGGCCTTGGGTGCTGATGGAAATCTGCGGCGGACAAACCCACACCATCATGCGCTACGGCCTTGACGAACTGCTGCCGCGCGGCATCGAACTGGTGCACGGCCCCGGATGTCCAGTCTGCGTTACGCCGCTGGAAACCGTGGACAAAGCGATTGCGTTGGCGCTGCGGCCGGACGTCATCTTAGTCTCTTATGGAGACATGCTGCGCGTTCCAGGTTCTCGATCGGACCTGTTTCGCGCCAAGGCGCAGGGCGCGGACGTGCGCATCGCGTACACGCCGACCGAGGCAGTAAAGATCGCCCGCGCGAACCCGGACCGCAAAGTCGTGTTTCTGGCGATTGGTTTCGAGACCACGGCTCCGGCGAATGCGATGGTTGCTTGGCAAGCCCGGCGCGAAGGTCTTACTAATTTTTCCATGCTGGTTTCGCATGTGCTGGTGCCGCCCGCGATCCGCGCCTTGATGGTTTCGAGTACCAACCGCGTGCAAGGCTTTATCGCGCCAGGGCATGTCTGCACGGTGATGGGATGCAGGGAGTATGAAGACCTGGTGCGCGATTTTCGCATACCGATTGTGGTCGGAGGATTCGAGCCAGTAGATGTATTGGAGGCAGTTCTCATGCTGATTCGGCAACTCGAGTCGGGTGAGGCACGGATGGAAAACCAGTATGTGCGATCGGTGAGTTACGAGGGGAATCGGCCGGCGCAGAAGATCGTGGCCGAGGTGTTTGAAGTCGCCGATCAAAAGTGGCGCGGCATTGGGATGATTCCGCGGAGTGGCCTGCGCTTGCGCGAGGAATATGCCGCTTATGACGCCGACCGCATCTTCGATTTAGGCGAGTTCACGGTAGACGAGCCCGCCGAGTGCATTAGCGCGCAAATTTTGCAAGGATTGAAGAAGCCGACGGATTGTCCCGCGTTTGGCATGAGATGCACGCCAGAAAATCCATTGGGAGCGCCCATGGTGTCGAGTGAAGGCGCATGCGCGGCATACTATCATTATCGGCGCCATAAGGTCGCGAGTTAGGGAATCTCTGCTTGAGTTCGTTGTGGAGTAGCTTTGGGTAGGGCACGGCTTTAGCCGTGCCGTTAGGGCTCGTTGAACGCGCGGCTTTAGCCGCTGAGGGCCACACTCCCAATGTGTCTCGTATCGGCTGCGTGGACTCGTTCAGAGTTTCATGAGGAAAAAGCGTGTCGGGAAAAAGCGGCAGCGAAATAAAATTCGAACTGAGTTGCCCAACGCCGCTTGCGGCCAAAGACACAATTCTGCTCGGCCACGGCAGCGGCGGTAAGTTGAGCGCCGAGTTAGTTCGCGATATCTTCCTGCCCGCATTCCAGAATCCAGTGCTGGCGCGGCTCGACGACCAGGCTATCGTGAACGTAAACGGTCAGCGTCTCGCCATTACCACCGATTCTTTCGTGGTCAAGCCGCTGTTCTTTCCCGGAGGCGATATCGGCTCGCTCGCGGTTCACGGCACGGTGAACGACTTGGCGATGGGAGGAGCGATGCCGCTGTTCTTGAGCGCCGCCTTCATCATCGAAGAAGGTTTCGCGATGGACGATCTGCGGCGCGTGGTGAATTCGCTGCGCCATGCGACAGCGGACGCGGGCGTGCAGGTTGTAACTGGAGATACTAAGGTCGTTGAAAAAGGCAAGGGCGACGGCCTTTTTATCAACACGACAGGAATCGGGCTGGTGCCCGAAGGCGTCGATCTATCCGCCGATCGCGCTTGTCCCGGCGACAAAGTGCTCCTGAGTGGCTCGATCGGCGATCACGGCATTGCGATTCTGGCGCAGCGCGAGGGGCTGGAGTTCGAAACGAAAATAATGAGTGACAGCGCCGCTTTGCACACGCTGGTGGCCGCGATGCTTGCAGTAAGCCGCGGCATCCGTTGCATGAGAGATCCGACGCGAGGCGGCGTCTCCAGCACGCTCAACGAAATCGCAGAACGTTCGCGGGTTGGGATCGAACTCGAAGAAAGCTCGCTTCCGATCCACGAAGAGGTTCGAGGCGCCTGCGAGTTACTCGGCCTCGATCCTTTATATGTCGCTAACGAAGGCAAGCTGATCGCAATTGTTGCGCCCGAGGCTGCCGCCGCGGTGTTGCAGGCGATGAGAAATCATCCGCTGGGAGCGGAAGCGCGGATTATTGGTACGGTAAAAAAAGAAAACCCGGGCCTGGTAACGATGCGAACGCCTTTGGGCACGACACGCATCGTGGATATGCTCGCGGGCGATCAATTGCCTCGTATTTGCTAACTCCTGTAGAGACGGGGCTTGCTCCGTCTCTTTTGGACGTGGCGGGAGACGCGGCAAGTCGCGTCTCTACAGGGAACTATGCACGAACTGGGGATCGCAAATTCGGTGCTGGACGCGGTCAGGACCGAGATGCGCCGCTATCCGGGCAGCTATCCGTGCAAAGTCGGTGTGCGGATCGGCGAGATGGCGGCCATCGATAAAGAGTCCTTGCGCTTTTGTTTTGAAGCGATCGTTCAAGATACCGATCTGAAGTCGCTTCAGTTGGCGATCGAAGTCTGTCCCCGCCGCCATCGTTGCGGGCCCTGCGGA
>Ga0326728_10007893_pt1 | contig 26831 bp, 15 predicted proteins | sample MB3enrmetagenome_FD_207602 | JGI IMG/M metagenome (GOLD analysis project Ga0326728, IMG submission 207602) | Lab enriched peat soil microbial communities from McLean, Ithaca, NY, United States - MB31MN | ecosystem: Environmental > Terrestrial > Soil > Wetlands > Peat | place: USA: New York...
CGAGAAAGTCAGGGTGAAGGTGGGTTGCATTTCCATGGGAGTAACCTCCTTAAAGGGAGATACCGGCCTTGGACCAGCAACGAATTCCTTCACGTCGGCTGGGCCACGAACAGTAGTAAAAGGTTTCATCATAACCTCCAGCGATATGAATGCGACTTTCATATCTGCCCTTTTGTCAGCATTTTTAGTTCCTTTCTGTCCGCCTAGATGTTGTTCAGTGTCAGCGGAGGGTGCACGCTGTGAACGAAAAACGGACAAATTGAGTATCCACACGCAATTCCATGTGGCTTTTGCCCCAAGTTCCAGCTCGAAGAAGCTCCCTGTGGCCCCCCCGCCAGGAAAACTACGGCAAATTTCTCGTCCATTATCAAGGGATTATGGGGCATGGACATTTTTTCCGGGCTGGCAACCGAGATGCCGAATGAAGGGATTTGAGGGGCATTAGTGGATATTACGGAGATATCAACTTCAGTAAAGCTTGGGAACACCTTCAGATGAGGAGCAATTAATGGGTAGTCGCCATTCCAGTTTCGATAGGGTACTGCAATTCTTCAGTTCGCTGAGGTGCGGGTTGTTGTTACTCGGCTTGCTGGGAATATCCACGATCTTGGGTACGTTCATTTTGCAAAGACCCATGGCCCAGGAAGGCCAAATCGAGCAGGTCTATGCTCCGCAGATCGTCCGCCTTTTGAATGTGGTAGGGCTGTTTGACGTCTTCCATACGTGGTGGTTCATACTCCTCCTGGGGCTTTTGGGAGCCAACATCGCGCTGGCGTCGATAGAGCGTTTCCCTCAGGTGTGGCGACTGTACGCGCGCCCGCATTTCCTGGCCGACGCGGCTTTCATACGGGCGCTGCCCTTCCAGCGGGAAATTCCCTTAGGCCCTCACACCCCCAAGGAAGCAATGGCGCTGGCCTCTCAAAAGCTTCAAAACGTGGGGTATCCGCCCCGACGGGACGTTCTTCCGAAGGGTACTCTTTACGTGGAAAAGCACCGACTGGTGCGTCTTGCCCCTTACGTGGTTCACTCGAGCCTGCTGATTATCTTTGCCGGGGCGATCCTCGATGGGACGCACGGCTACCGGGGGTTCATCAGCCTTCGGGAGGGGATGAGCACCAACGTTGTGGAACCTTTGACCACGCCGGGACCCCGCCGCCAACTCGATTTCACCTTGCGTTGCGATGCGGCGGGTATGGACGCTTATCCGGACGGCTCACCGCGGCAGTATTGGAGCCAACTCTCGGTGCTGGAAAACGGCCGCGAGGTGGAACGGAAGAAGATCTATGTGAATGACCCTCTCACTTACAAAGGAGTGCGGTTTTTCCAGGCAAACTACGGTTCCACGGGGTCGCCCCGCAAACTCGTCATGGAGGCGAGTTGGCTGGAGAACGGCGCGCCGAAGCAGCAGATGCTCACCTTGGCTCCCGGGGCGCCGGCGCCGCTGGATGCGCAGGGCTCGGCCGTCGAGCTGGCCGACTTCATTCCCGACTACGTCTTGCAGGGCAACCAGATCGCCTCGCGTTCCGACGAGCCGCGTAATCCCGCCATTCACCTGCAAGTGACGCGGGCCGGCAGCCCCCCAACCAACGCCTGGGTGCTGGCCAAGTCGCCGGAATTGAATCCGCCCAACGACACGGGCATCACCTTCCGGTTTGTCAGCGTGGAGATGGAATCCATGACCGGATTGCAGGTCGCGCACGAACCCGGGCAGTGGCTGATCTGGGCGGGGTGCCTGCTTCTGACCAGCGGTTTGATGATGGCCTTATACCTCTCGCACATCCGCATTTGGGGAATCGTAGCGGCGGACCGCAAGGGCCAGCCGATTCTCCTGCTGGGTGGGCAGCCCAGCAAGTATCGCGAGAATTTTGAGCGCAAGTTCCGCGAATTGACGGATGAAGTTGAAGCCGCCTTAAAGCAAAATCGCGAAGAAATAAGTGAGGACGCCCCTGCGGCGTAGGCGCATTGTGGATATTCCGCTACTGCCCACTATTAGCCGGCACTGGTAGAGTTGCGGCAGGCTGGAGATATAGACAAAATGTCCATCGCAGGCGCTCGGTAGCCGCAGGTAGCGGGAAACAGACAAAATGACCCAGCGAAGCCCCGTTAGCAAGCATTTCCGGCAAGGTAGGCAAGGCAGGTAAGGTTAAAAGGAGGAGCAAGTCATGGCGAAAGCGATAACCCACACCACGGAGCGCAGCCAGCCCAATTCTGCAAGTTGGATTTTGCTGGTGGTCAGCGTGTTGTCGTTGACGGTGCTGGCGATTTCTGTCCCTCATCTGATCGGCCCGGAGGGGTGGTTGGTGGGTGCGCGGGCGGGCGAAAAGTTCCTGTTCATAGCCCTCATCGCATATCTGGGCGCATCGGTGTTGTACGGTTGTTCGGTGGCCATGCGGCAGTCGGACCTCTATGATGGCGCGGTATTGCTGGCGCGCGGCGGCCTGCTGCTGCACACCATGGCTATTCTCACCCGCTGGGCGAGTTCCGGGCACGCGCCGCTTTCCGATATTTACGAGATGGTGCTGGTATTCTCCTGGGCGGTGGTCGCCTTGCACACCCTGGCGGAATGGCGGCTCAAGCTGCCCTTCCTGGGAGCGATCACCCTCCCCATTGCCTCCCTGGCGCTCATCCTGATGCAAGTGTTGCCGGGAGAAATCCGTCCGCTGGTGCCGGCCCTGCAATCCACCTGGCTGCAAATTCACGTGACGCTGGCCATGCTGAGTTACGCGGGCTTTACGATTTCGTTTGCCGCAGCGCTCCTCTACCTCATCAAGGACGGCGTTTCGCCCCGGAGTTTCCTGACTTGGACCGCCGCCCTGGCGCTGGCGGTGTATGGGACCATCGTAGCCACCTGCGTCAACGGCAACATGGCGCTGACCCTGGCCGCCTGGGACCCCGTCGCCCGGGAAAAGGTGATGATCGCACCCAAGCAGGCGTTATTGGTGCCCCTGGAATCGCTGGCCTGGCCGTTCGTGATTGCCCTGGCGCTGGCCGCCGCCACCCTGGCTCTGAACCTTGTGGCCACCTACTCCGCCCAGCCCGAGCGTTGGGACAAAACCGTGCGCTGGGCCTTCCTGGCGGCGCTGGGAGCTCAGGCGCTGGCCCTGGTGCTCCTGCTGGTGAAGGTGAATGACGGCCCCCATTACCTCGCGGAATACTCCCGCAGCTTTGAAGTGCGCCTGACCGACAGCCCCTTCCTGCTGGCGGGCGTGGCGACGGCCCTGTTTGCCTCGATTGCCTGGATCGTGCTCAACTGGAAATATGATTCCATTGTCGGCTACCTGCCCACCCGTGACTCCCTGGACAGCCTGATTTACAAGACCGTAGCGATTTCCTTCCCCCTGCTGACGTTCATGATCATCGCCGGGGCCTACTGGGCCAATCGCACCTGGGGCAATTATTGGAGCTGGGACCCGAAGGAAGACTGGGCGCTGATTACCTGGCTGACTTACGCGGGATACCTGCACATGCGGCTCACGCGCGGCTGGCGCGGCAGGCGCTCGGCCTACTTCGCCATCATCGGCTTCGGCATTGTGATGTTCACTTTCTTCGGCGTCACCTACCTGCTGCCCGGACTGCACGCTTATGCTTGAGGGGGGAAGTCGACGCAGCGCACCCCTTGAATGCACGAGCGGGAAGGCGGCAGGAGGTAGGGGATTTTGCGGTAGGTCAAGAAACCCTTGACCTTTTCTATTTACCTTGGCATTATTAACCGCAAGCTAGATTCTCATACCCGGGACCCTACTTCATATGTCCCGGACCAAACCGCTCACCGCGCCTCATTGCGGTGGGCGGTTTTTTCTTGGGTTATTCACATGGATGGACACGATGGACAGGATAAACGAGGGGCGAAATACCCTCAGAATGGGCGAAACCCCTTGGGCACATCCCTCTTTGTAGCAGCGGCCCGCGGGACGTTCAATACTGTCTTGACATTGTCGGGCAAGAACGATAATCTGAACATCACGAGGAGGAGCCATTCGGCCAAGGACCACGCGCAGCGAAAAACTCGACCTGCGACTTACCCCCCATGCCAAGCGAACGCTCAAGGCAGCGGCGGCGACTTCCCGTTGCTCCGTCAGCGAGTTCGTTCTCCAGAGCGCACTGGCGCGTGCCGATGAGGCGCTGGCGGACCGTAGGATCTTCACCCTGAATGCTGTGCAGTGGAAAGCCTTCTTAGCCGCTCTCGATGCGCCCCCCCGTCCTCTGCCTCGCCTGGAGCGTCTCTTAAAAGAACCGGGATTCTTTGATGCCGGGTCCAACCCGTGAGTGCTGACCGACGAATAGAGAAATTGTGCCCCGAGCACCGGGTCGAAGGCTTCGATTGCGGCCGGGATGAACTGAACCGTTACTTGGTTCGCTACGCCGCCCAGAATCAGCAGGCAGGCGCCGCGCAGACGTACGTTGGATGCGTAGGGGAAACGGTGGTGGGATACCATACCCTCGCGGTGGGCCATGTGACCCGCGAAGAAGCCCCTGAGCGTTTACCCAAGGGCTTGGCGCGCCATCCGGTGCCCATCATGCTGTTGGCACGTCTCGCCGTTGACATTCGCTGGCAAGGGCAGGGGATCGGTAAGGCACTTTTGAGAGACGCCATGCAGCGCACGCTGCAAGCGGCCGACATCGCCGGCATCCGCGCCTTGGCGGTTCATGCCAAAGACGAGGCCGCCCGGGCTTTCTACCAGAAATTCGATTTCATTCCTTCGCCCACCGACCCCCTGCACCTGTTCGTTCTTTTGAAAGACGTCCGCCGGATTATTTTGGGGTAAGCTTGCGCGCCCGCAGGCGGTAGGTGGCAGGTCGTAGGTGGCATGTGGGGGAAGAGCAGTAGGTGGTAGATGGTAGGTGGCATGTGGGGGTTTCCCCACCTACCACCTACCACCTACGACCTACCCTGCTTGAATCTTGAATCTCCAATCCCCCGTCCCGTCTCCCGCGTTTCTCGTCCCTCGCCACTATCCACTACCTTTGACAAGGGAAGCTTGCACTGGGGTTGGCTTCGTGGTAGCTTCAGTCGCCAGACCACAACCTCACGTGATGGGGTGGAGGCTCATTCGGATCGGGGGAGCAAGATGCAAATCCCGGATAAAATGCTGCCTGATCCCGAAATCCGTGAGGATTTCCGGTCTCCCCCGAGACCGCGCGGAGGACCCGTCGTATGGCCATACTGGACACCATCCTTAGCACCCCCGTCAATATCGCGAAACTTCGCTTGGACAAGAAACCGCTGGAGAGTCTGCTTAGTGGCGCATTCACCAACCTTCTCTACTACGCGAAATCTCACTGGAGCTATACGGCCAGCGGCAGCACGGGCGGTGATGCGCTTCTTGCCGGAACGGCCACGTCCGCGCCGTGCGGCGGCATCGCCACCGCCCTCAAGCGGGTCTTCATTGACGGGCTGGGAATCCCCGAGACCGATATCGAGTACATTCGCGTCACCGGATACGTGTGGACGGATCCCCAGTACACGTGCTTCGACCCAAAGGTGCACGGCAATCTCCGTAAGCTCGACGGCGCCCGGGTCTACAACCTTGGGTGTATTTTCAACGAGCACTACTACCTGAAGTGCCAAGGCAAGTACTACGATCCTTGCCTGTCCACGGTGTACATGATCAAGGACCAGTCGATCAAGGAGAACTTCGCGGGCAAAGGCACGATGGTGGTCGGCACCCGGAAGATGCTCGCCACCCGGGACCGGAAAACTTGCATCCTGTACATGCCTCTGGAGCCCGTGCCCGGCTTCCAGGGGGCGTGGGCGATGTTTGAAGCAACCAAGAAGAACATCGAGAAGGCCCTGGGAAGCCAGGATTTCAAAAAGGAGCTGGCCTCCATGGGGGGAACCACAGGGTTTGCCCAGTTCGTCAAAACGCTGAAGTGAGCGACCGCGCGTCGCGACGCGCGGTCTGTTCCCGGCGTCTTCACCAGGCAGGCAGGGCCGCGGGTCCCCATCCCCATCACTCGAAGGCCATACCCTGGAGAACCTTACGGCCAAGGCTGCCCTGGCCGTCCGTCCTTTGATGTCGAAGTTGTAGCCCGCGGGAATAATTCAATCCCCGGCGCAAGGGGCATTGGCGTTTCCCGTGCCCCGTAACCCGTATCCCGTTTCCCGCGCTTCCTGCCCTCTTGAATTTTGAATCTTGAATCTGCAATCTTCCGCCCCGTGCCCCGCCCTTAACCCCAATTCGTAGGTGGCAGGTCGTAGGTGGCATGTGGGGATTTCCCCATCTACCACCTACCACCTACGACCTACCACTCCTGCTTGAATCTTGAATCCCCTGTTGGGTTTAGGGATTCGGGGTTAGGGTTTCGGAATCTTGAATCTTGAATTTTGAATCTTGAATCCCGCGTCCCCGTGCCCCGTGCTTCGATCCCCCCTCTTGAATCTTGAATTTTGAATCTCCAATCCCCCGTCCCGTATCCCGTTTCCCGCTTGTCTCGCCACTGCTGCCACGCTCAAGATGGTATTGACCGCGGCTACCTGCTGCTATATAAGGATGCGCGCGTGTTGCCTGCAATCGTGCAGGCGGGAGCGGAGATTGAACAACTTGAAATCACAATTTGTGACTTCAAAATTGGCGATTCCGGCGGAGCGGATTGAACGGCGGATTCTGCTCATTCGTAGGCAAAAAGTGATGCTCAGCCCCGACTTGGCGGAACTCTATGAAGTGGCGCCGAAGGTTCTGGTGCAGGCGGTCAAACGCAACCTGCACCGGTTTCCCGCGGATTTCATGTTTCAACTGACCAAGGACGAGTCCGCCCACTTGAAGTCACAATTTGTGACTTCAAGTTGGGGTGGCGCGCGCCGTGCCACACCTTACGCCTTCACCGAGCAGGGCGTGGCGATGCTTTCCACCGTGTTGCACAGCGAGCGCGCCGTGCAGGTCAACATCGCCATCATGCGCGCCTTTGTCAAGCTCCGGGAATTGCTGGCCTCGCACCGCAGTTTCGCGCGCCGCCTCGACGAGATGGAGAAGAAATACGACGCCCAATTCAAGGTGGTCTTCGACGCCATTCGCCAAATGATGAGTCCGCCGGCCAAACCCTCACGCAAAATCGGCTTTCGCTCCCCGGGCTAGAGTGGACGCGCGAATTCCGGCTCCTCGGAGTCCGCACTGTCTTTCTCCAGCGTGGCCAAAGCCTTCGCCGATTCCGCCTCGGTCAATCAAGCCTTGCGCCTGCTCTTGCAGCTTGCCCGCACGAACGTTTCTTTAGACAGACAACCGGCCAAGACGGCGCCGCCGACCAGTCGCGCCCCACGCCGCGCCAAGAAGCCCAAGCCCGTTCGCGCTGCTCGCGAGGGAAAAGGTATGTGACACCCTTCTCTCCAGGATAAAAAAGCGGAGTAAATAATCCTGTATATCCTGTCTATCCATGTTTGAACCTGGTTTTCTCGCACATTGACTTGACGCGGGTGCGGAGGGCCTTGATAATTATCCTGCCTCATGGGGGGCAAACTTACTCCATTCGAGCGAGGTGCGTATGGCGGCAACACGGCGAGCCCTGGGTGTCGGCTGGTTGGTCGTTTTCATGGGCCTCGCGTCCCTGGCGCTGGCTCAGGAAGGCGCCACGCACACCATGCGGCCGGTCATTCGCGGACGGCAGGCGGCGGTATCGTCCATGAAGGCCGAGGCCACGGAAGCGGCCCGCCGCATTTTGGCGGAAGGCGGGAACGCCTTTGACGCGATTGTGGGCGGTCAGGCGGCGTTGGCCGTCACCGACTTCCCCATGAACGGCGTGGGCAGCGATGCCGTGGCGCTGGTCTACGTGGCGCGCGAGAAAAAAGTCTGGTCCATTAACGCTGAGCCGCGCGCTCCCCAGCTCGCCACCATCGATTGGTATGAAAAGAATAACGACGGCAAAATTCCGGACAGCGATGGCTTGCTCTCCGGCGGAATTCCGGGAGTCGTCGACGCGTGGTACATCATGCTGGATCGCTGGGGCACCATGAGCTTTGCGCAGGTGCTCCAGCCCGCCATCGACTTGGCGGAGAATGGATATCCCCTCAGCGAGGCGCGCGCCCGCATCATCGCCGGCGTGGGGAAGATTCGCAAATACCCTACCACCGCCAAAATCTATCTGCCCAACGGCCAGGCTCCCCAGGCCGGGGAGATTTTCAAAAATCCCGACCTCGCGCGCACGCTGAAGAAGTTGGTGGAGGCCGAGCAGGAAAATCAATCGCACGGCCGGCACGCGGCGCTGAAGGCGGCGCGCGACCGCTTCTACCAGGGCGACATTGCGCGCGACATGGCAGCCTTCTCGGAGGCCAATGGCGGATTGTTCCGTTACGACGATTTCGCACAATACAGCGCGGAGGTTGAGGCGCCCGTTTCCATCGACTATCGCGGCTATCAAATCTTTAAGAATGCCTCCGCCAGCCAGGGCCCGGCCGAACTCATCGCGCTCAACTTGCTGGAAGGGTACGACCTCAAGGCGCTCGGCCACAACAGCGCCGACTTTATTCATGTCAACGTGGAGGCCATGAAGCTGGCGATGGCCGATCGCGAGAAGTACCTGGGGGACATGGACTTTATCAAGATTCCCTTCGCGGGGCTGCTCTCAAAAGAATACGCCAGCGAGCGCCGCAAGCTGATCGACCCGGCCAAAGCCTCGCTGGAACTTCGCCCGGGATCGCCGGAAAAATTCATGAGCGGCATGCCGCCGTCAGACCGGCAGGTGCGCGTGGTTCTGGACGGCAATGCGGATTTCGAGGGCGACACCAGCTACATCGGCATCGTGGACAAAGATCGCAACATGGTGAGCTTTGAGCCAAGTTTGCACAGCGCCTTCGGAACCGGCGTGGTGATGGGAGACACCGGCATCATCTTCAACTGCCGCGGTGACTACTATTCGCTGGTGCGCGGTGAGGCGAACGCGCTGGAACCGGGCAAGCGGCCGCGCAGCACGCTGCAAAGCACCCTGGTGATGAAAGATGGCGAGCCGTTCGCGATCATGGGCAGTCCCGGCGGCGACGATCAGGTGATGCGCACCATCCAGACACTCATCAACATCATCGATTTCGGCATGAACATCCAACAGGCCATCGAAGCTTCGCGCTGGTCAACGACCAGTTTCCCGCAGTCGCCGTTCCCGCACACCATGCAGCCGGGCGCCATGGCGGTGGAGGCGCGAATTCCGGAAGCCACGCGCGCGGCGTTGATTGCCCGCGGCCACAAGCTGAGCGTGGCGGGGCCGTGGTCGATGGGGTCGAACGCGGGCATCGTGGTGGATGGAAAAACGGGGGTGCTCAGCGCCGGCGCCGATCCGCGCGTCGAGGCGTATGCGTGGGCGTGGTGAGGGTGGCACGGGCGTCCCGCCCGTGAGCGGTCATGGCCAAGATGGCCATGGCACGAGGCGTGGCACGAGGTGGGGCACGAGGGGGGAACATGGGCATTCGCATTGGCGTCGAACTGAGGCTTGATCCAACCGCGGCCTTCGAGGCGATGAGTGAGGAATTGTCGACCGCGCTGGCGCGGCTGGGGATGGAGTTCCAACCCGGACCGGACGGCCGCATGATGCAAGGTGATGTGGAAGTGGGTCGCGTAGTCCGCTGGCAACCGCCGGAAGAGATTGTCCTTGAGTGGCGTGCGGGGGATTGGGATCCCGCGGTCGTAACCTCGATGGAGGTGCGGTTCGAACCTCTTGAGGATGGCACGCGCGTAACCCTGACAGACCTCGGTTGGGGCAATCTTTTGGGGGACCTGGGGAAGGAGTTGGCCGGCTGGTTCGCCGGGGAGGTTGCCGCCCCGCTTCTCAACTCGATGGCGCCCCTTCGCTTGGGCGATTGGCTCACCGATCGCCGGGCGCGACGCCCGATGGGGCCTCTGGGACGCGCCATCTATCGCGATCCCATCTACCATCGCCCTAACTTCAAAGCCATACTGGCAGTGCTGAAGCTAACACCCGACGATTATTTGGTCGAGGTCGGGTGTGGGGGCGGGGCATTCCTGTACGACGCGCTGCAAAGCGGCTGCAAGGCGGCGGCCATCGATCACAGTTCCGACATGGTCAAAGTGGCGCGCGAAGTTAATGACGAGGCAATCCAACAAAACCGGCTGGAGATTTGCCAGGGTGACGCCGGTTTACTGCCTTATCCCGATGGGACTTTTACCTGTGCCGTGATGACCGGGGTTTTTGGCTTCATCGCTGAGCCGCTGAAAGCGCTCTCCGAGATTTGCCGGGTTCTCGCACCCGGCGGGCGCTTTGTGCTCTTTACCGGCTCCAAGGAACTGCGCGGCACACCCGCGGCGCCTGAGCCCATTGCCTCGCGCCTGCATTTTTACGAAGATCAAGAACTGATCGAGTTGGCGCGAAAGGCGGGATTTGGTGAAGCCCACCTGGAGTGGCCCGACTTTGAGCCTCTCGCGCGCGAGGCAGGAGTGCCGGAGGAAGCTTTGGACCTTTTCAAGGGCCGCGGCGGCGCACAGCTTTTGGTGGCAAGCAAGGAATGATCGTGAGGCACCTTGGACTGCGGCGGCTCGACGCCGCCTTGAAATAATGCTGAGGACGAGGGCCAAGGCAACAATTCAAGGCGGCGTCGAGCCGCCGCAGTCCAAGGTGCTTCGCACATTTCCAGTGGTACAGGAGGCAAGCGATGGACCTGCAATATCCGATCGGGAAGTTTGCGTGGGACCGCCGTGGCGAAGGTTTGTTGGCCAGCGAGGCGGAGCGGCAGCAGTGGCTTGCCGAAATTGAAGAGGCGCCGGCGCGGCTGCAAGCGGCCGTGGCAGGCCTTACGGAAGCCCAGCTTGACACGCCTTACCGGCCCGGCGGCTGGACCGTCCGCCAGGTGGTGCATCACCTGCCCGATAGTCACATGAACGCCTATGTGCGCTTCCGCCTGGCGCTGACCGAGAACGAACCCACCATCAAGCCTTACCAGGAGGATCTCTGGGCGCAATTAAGCGACGCGCGCACATCGCCCACGCAGCCCTCCTTAACCCTGCTGGCCGCTCTGCACCAACGCTGGGTGGCGCTGCTCCGTTCGCTGAAGCCGGAGGATCTTTCCCGCACCCTCAAGCATCCGGAACTGGGGCGGGTGACGCTGGAGAAATATCTGGCGATGTACGCCTGGCACGGGAAGCACCATGTGGCCCACATCAACGGTTTGCGGCAGCGCTCTGGTTGGTAGACAGGCGGCGCCTAGGACTTTCTGCGCGGGCGTCACGCCCGCTGTGCCACGGGCGTCCCGCCCGTGCTCGGTCACGGCCAGGATGGCCGTGGCACGGGTGCCGGCGGGACGCCGGCGGTACGGGCAGTGGGCGGTACGGATTCTATTTCTGCATGACCAACAACGTGGGGTACGACGTCGCAGAAGTGGAGGGGCTGAACATCACGAATTTGGTATTGGAAATGATGACGCCGGCCACCGCCCCGCCGGAGGAACTGGTGCTGAAGGTCCCGTCGGAATTAACGCTGTAGGTGGCGGCGAGGAAGGCCGAGCCCGCGTCCTGCGCGCTCATTGAACTCATCTCCGTGGTCCCGATAATGTTCCCGCTGCCGTCAGGCGCCACGGGGTCCACTTCCGCCTCGATGCTTTGGATGGCCACCTCCTCCATCCCGCCGAAGAAACTTCCCGACAGCGAGGCGTTGTTGAAGGGCCCGGCCGACTGCGGCTCGAAGGAACCCGTGTCCACCCCCGGGGAGACATCCACGATGAAGCCCGTGTTCAGGTCCGTCAAATAGAGCACGGGAGGAGCGCCTCCGCAACTTTGCGTGCCGCTGCTGAGCACCACACGCCCGCTCGGCTCAACCGTGTAGGTGCAGGTGTAATTGTTGGAAGCCTGCATGACGCCCGCGCGATCCATATAAAAGTTGATGGTCATGGAACTGGTCCCATCGGCCGTGGCCGTTTGCAGGGAGACGGCCGACGCGGTATTCAGCACGCTCAGCCCGTTGAGGTATAAAACCAGGTTGCCGCTCAGGGAAGCTTGAGTGAAGCCGGCCCCGCCCGCCGGCACGTTTTGCTGGTCCCATTCCCCGCCGGCGAAGGGGCCGGGGTCGGCATTCGCCATCAGCAGTTGCGAACCGGACACCGCATAAAACGTAATGTTGAAGTTGCTTTCTCCCAAGCCGATGATTCCGGTGCCGCGGCCATTGGCGTCGAGGGAAGTGTACGTCCCGGTGGGGCCGGGGGACGTGGCGTTGGAGACGGTCCACGCGTCGTTGCAGTCCTGCTCAAGATTGCTGAAGGTGTTGCCGCTCGCGGTCATCACGCCCACACAAGCGTAACGCCCGTTGAGAAAGGGGTCCCACCCAACCGTGCGGAAAACGTAACTGCCGCTCAATCCGCCGGCGAAGGCGCCGGTGTTCTGGCGCAGAAGCTGGCCCGCGGCGATATAGGCGCTGGCGCTGGGGCTGTCCCACTCAATGATGCGGCCGCCGGTGGCCGTGTTGGAAGACATTGACCCCAGAGCGAAGTGCGTGACGAAGGTTCCAAACGGGGTCGCGAGGGTGGCGCAGCCGCGATTGTCGGGCCCCACCGAGTAGGAGCTGGCGGAGGTGATGAGGTTGCCGCTTTGGGGGCCCAGAACGCCGTTGGTGTCCGCTTCGCCCGCGGTGATCTTGCCGGTTCCATCGGCGGTGAAGGAGCCCACCACGGCCAGAAATCCGACGGCATTAAACCCGCTCAGGCTGAAGGCATAGGGCCCGCTGAGTACGGCGTTGTTGCCCGAACTGGGGCAGGCTTCTGCGGCGTTGTCCACCGCGATGTGGAGCTCTTGCGTTTGAGACTCGGGCGTCGAACTTGCATCCGTCACCATGACGGTGAAATCTGCCGTCCCCGTGGCGGGCGGGGTCCCTGAAATCGCGCCCGTCGATGGGTTAAGGGACACGCTGGTGGGCAGTGCTCCGGTGACGATGCTCCACGTGTAGGGAGGTGTGCCGCCCATCGCCGCCACCCTGGCGTAGTAGGGCGCGTTCAGGGTGCCGTCGGGCAGTGCGGACGTGGTGATGGCCAGGGGCCCCGGAGTGCCAATGGCCAGCGTCAAGGACTGGCTTTGGCTCTGCTGCGTCGGGCTCGAATCCCTGGCCATGACCGTAAACGTGAAGTTTCCCTGCGCCGTTGGGTCGCCGGAAATTACTCCGGAGCTCGGCTGCATCGTGAGGCCCGCCGGGAGCGAGCCCGTCGTCATGGTCCAGGTGTACGGAGGGGTGCCGCCGCTGGCGTCGATTTCTGAAAGGTAGGTGATGCCCTGGGATCCGGCCGGCAGCGACGCGGTGGTGATGATCATCACCGTGACAACGGTGAGGCTGAGCTGCGTTTGCGCCGTATCGGGACCGGTTGGCGCGGTTGACGAATCGGTGACTTGCACTGTGAAGGTGGCAGTCCCGGACACGGTGGGATCGCCGGAAATCGTCCCGGAACTGCTGAGCGCCAATCCGGTCGGCAAAGCGCCGCTGAATAAGCTCCAGGTAAGCGTTCCTATGCCGCCCGTGGTTTGGAGGATTGCGCTGTAATTTGTATTCGGTGTGGCATTGGTCAGGGTGGTGGTGGTGATGGTTAGCGGCCCCGGAGCGCCCATGACGAGCGTCAGGGACTGGGTTTGGGTCTGCCTGGTCGGGCTCGAATCCTGTGCGGCAACCGTAAAGGTGAAACTCCCCTGCGCCGTGGGAGTCCCGGATATCACTCCGGTGCTCGATTGTAGCGTCAGACCGGCGGGAAGTGAGCCTGTCGTGACGCTCCAAGTGTAAGGAGCAGTGCCGCCGCTGGCGTTAATTCCCGCACGGTAAGCGAAAGTCTCCGCCCCGGCGGGCAAAGATGTGGTGGAGATGCTCAATACCGTAACCACAGTAAGGCTGAGCGACGCTTGCATCGTATCCGGACCGCCCGGCGCGGTTGACGAATCGGTGACTTGCACCGTGAAGGTGGAAATCTCGGGCACGGTGGGGGTGCCGGTGATGGCCCCGGAACTACTCAATGATAGGCCGGTCGGCAAAGTGCCGCTGGCCATGCTCCAGGTAAGCGTTCCCACCCCGCCCGTGGCTTGGAGAGTCGCGCTGTAATTTGTATTCGGTGTGGCATTGGTCAGCGTGGTGGTGGTGATGGATAGTGGCAATGGAGCGGGAATCACAATTGTCAGGGACTGAGTTGGGGTTTGTTTCGTCGGGCTCGAATCTTGGACGCCCACCGTAAAGGTGAAACTCCCTGGCGCCGTCGGAGTCCCCGAAATCACTCCGGAGTTCGATTGTAATGTCAGGCCGGCGGGAAGTGCGCCTGTCGTCAAACTCCAAGTGTAGGGAGGCGTGCCGCCGCTGGCATTAATTCCCGCACGATAAGTGATATCCAGGGCCCCCGCGGGCAAAGATGTGGTGGTGATGCCCATCACCGTGACAACGGTAAGGCTGAGTTGCGCTTGCGCCGTATTCGGACCACCCGGTGCGGCTGACGAATCGGTGACTTGCACCGTGAAGGTGGAAGTCCCGGGTACGGTGGGGGTGCCGGTGATGGCCCCGGAGCTGCCGAGCGACAAGCCGGTGGGTAGAGTGCCGCCGGCCAAGCTCCACGTTAGCGTTCCCACACCACCCGTGGCTTGGAGGGTCGCGCTGTAGCTGGCATTCGGCGTGGCATTGGTCAGCGTGGTGGTGGTGATGGTTAGCAGCCCCGAAGCGCCAATGACTATTGTCAGGGACTGGGTTTGGGTTTGCCTTGTCGGGCTTGAATCTTGGACGGCGACCGTAAAGGTGAAACTCCCCGGCGCGGTGGGAGTCCCCGAAATCACTCCGGAGCTCGATTGTAGCGTCAGACCGGCGGGAAGTGGGCCTGGCGTCAAACTCCAGGTGTAGGGAGGAGTGCCGCCGCTGGCATTAATTCCTGCATGATAGGCGACACCCTCTGCCCCTGCAGGCAAAGATGTGGTGGAAATGCTCAGCACCGTAACGACAGTAAGGCTGAGCTGTGCTTGCGCTGAAGCCGCGCCGCCCGGCGCAGTTGACGAATCGGTGACTTGCACCGTGAAGGTGGAAGTCACCGGTACGGTGGGGGTGCCGGTGATGGCCCCGGAACTACTTAATGACAGGCCGGTCGGCAAAGTGCCGCTGGCGATGCTCCAGGTGAGCGTTCCTACTCCGCCCGTGGCTTGGAGAGTCGCGCTGTAATTCATGTTCGGCGTGGCATTGGTCAGCGTGGTGGTGGTAATGCTCGGCGGCGGGGAAACCACGACCCCGGCGGAACTTGTTTTGGTGGCATCGGCGACGGAAGTTGCGGTAACCGTAATATTGAGGTTGGCGGAAACCGGGGAGGGGGCATTGTAAGTTGCCGCGCTCGTCGTGGTGTTGGTGAGAGTTCCACAGGCCGCGCCCGTAACCCCCGTCCCGGAAACGCTCCAAGATACTCCCGCGTTACTCGAGTCGTTTTCTACGCTGGCGGTGAACTTCACGGTTTGTCCCTGGTCGACACCGGTCTGAGTCGAAGGAGAAATGGAAACGTAGAGAGCCGGTGGAGTGGGAGTGCCGCCTCCCCCGCCTCCGCCCCCACCCCCACCGCATGCGCAGGTGACCGCCAAAGCGCCGATTACGAGCCAGAGTTTATTCATGAGGGCCATACCTCATTAGAATTCCTTCATGATTGGTTATCGGCGGATGGGGGGTCTGGGATGAGGAAATTTCGCAGGGGACCGCCCGCGGCGGGAGGGTTCGCAGATTCTCAAGACCGGGCCTGCGTCCTGCGACAATGTGCTGTTCTCGTAGTGCCGGGCTTCACACGCTGCGGAAAAGAGAAACAACAGGGCTGCACGGCGATGCCTGAGGGTTAAGAGCCGCGGAGTAACGCAAACTACGCGTGACTCCACGCCACAGGCTTGCTGCGCGGTTATGGAATTTTATCGTTGTCCGATCTGAAGGGTCGGAAAGGTCAAGGTCGGATTGTTAACGATGACAAACTTGCTCCCGGAAATGGCAATGCCCACCGTGGTTCCGCCGGAAGAACCCGTGCTGAGGGTCCCATTAGAATTCAACGAGTAGGTGTCTGAGCCCGCAACGCCTGCCACCGGGCCGAAGATCGAAGCGGCGTCGGTGGTGCTGGTTAAAATTCCCGTGCTCCCGAGGGTCAGAACACCCACCTCAGCCTGCGCGGATTGATTGACCACTTCCGAAGTGCCCACAAAGTAAGTTCCGGCCACGGAGGCGTTGGTAAGGCCCGTCGTCTGGGGTTCAAACAATCCCACCTCAACCGAGGAGTCCGTACCGAGCACGAAGGCGGTATTGAGGGCGGACATATAGGAAATGGGTGGACTGGCGCCGCAACCGCTGCTCAGGGTCAGCCGGCCAATCAAGACAATCGAATAAGAGCAAGTGAAGTTGTCAGGATTGGGAGTTTGCCAGGCGCCCGCCACATCCCGGTAAAGCTGGCCGGTAAGGGAACTGCCTCCATTGGCCGTCTCCGTCGCAATGGAGACGTCCCCGCCTGCTCCGGACAGTCCTAAACCACTCGAATAGGAGGTGACGGTACTGTTGAAGGCGGCCTGGCTAAAGCCCGAGCTGCCGATGGGCACCTCTTCCTGCTGCCAATCCCCGCTAAAAGTGGGGCTGGGATCGGAGTTGACAATAAACAGTTGCGTGGTGGATACCCAGTAGAAGGTGAGATCGGAGACAGTTCCCCCCACCAAAAGAATCCCGGTGCCCCGCCCATTCGTGTCGGCAATCGTGAAGGTGTTGAGCGTCGTATTGGTGGGAGTGTAGGAATTGGTCGTACTGGAGACGGTGCCGTTGTCGTTGCAGTCCTGCTCCAGGAATCCAAACTTAAAGGCGCTGCCGGTCACAAGCCCGACGCAGGCGAGGCGGCCGGAAGTGGCGGGATCCCAGCCCGACGTCCGTAGCGTGTAACCTCCTGTGAGGGAAATGATGAAAGCGGAAGAGTTTTGCTGAAGGATCTGGCCGGCGGCAATGTAGGCGCTGGCTCCCGGGTTGTCAAACTCAATGATGCGGCCCTGGGTGGCAATCCCTGCGGATACACCCCCCAAAGCGAAACGGGTAAAGAACGTCCCGAACGGAGTCGCGAGGGTGGCGCAACCCCGGTTATCCGGCCCTACCGAGTAGGAACTGGCGCTGGTGATGAGGCTGCCATTTTGGGCGCCCAGGACACCGTTGGTGTCAGCCTCGCCGGTGGTGATTTTGCCGGTGCCGTCGGCGGTGAAGGAGCCCACCAACGCAAGAAAACCCACGCCGTTATACCCGCGCAGGCTGAAGGCGTATTGTCCCACGAGAAGAGAATTGTTACCCGAACTCGAGCAGGTTGCCGGCGTGGCATTGATGGTGATACTCAGATGTTGGGTGGCGGTTTGCTGCGGCAAGCTGGTGTCCGACACTTCTACGCTGAAGGCATAGGTGCCGGGTGAGCCCGTGGGAATGCCCGAAATCACCCCCGTCGAGGGGTTGAGCGCCAACCCCGGCGGCAGTCCCCCCGTGGTGACGGTCCAAGCGAGGGGCGGTTGGCCACCGGTGGCCACCAGTTTTCCCTGGTAAGGTATACCCGCCGAGCCGTCCAACAGAGCGCTGGTGGTGATGGTCAGTGGTCCCGAAGGCAGTACGGTGATGGTGAAGGTTGAGCTGATGTAATACTGCTGGGTGGGGCTGGAATCAAAAACCTCCACCTCAAAGGAGGTGGTCCCCGCCAGTGTGGGCGTGCCGGAAATCACTCCGGAACTTGATTGCAACACCAATCCCGAAGGCAGACTTCCGCTGTACAGGCTCCAGGTCATGGGGACCAATCCCCCGGAAACGGGGAGGGTGGCGCTGTAAGGAATGCCCACCGTGGCTTTCGGGAAAATGGCGGTGGGGATGGTGAGGATGCCCACGACGGTCAGGCTGAACGTCTGCTGCGTGGAGGCTGCCCCCCCCGGCGCCCCCGAAGAATCGGTCACCTTGAGAGTGAAATTGGAGGTACCCCCGGCGGTGGGTATTCCATAAATTGATCCCGCGCTGTTCAAGGTCAAGCCTGCCGGAAGGGTTCCGCTGGCCAGGCTCCATTTCAGGGGCAGCACCCCGCCGGAGGCCTGAAGACTGGTGTTGTAAATATAAGTTGGCGTGGCAGTGGGCAAATTGGTGGTAACGATACTGGGCGGCGGCAAGACGTAGAAGGTGGAGGAAGCGTACTGGGTCGTTTGGTCCACCGACGTTGCCGTCACCGTAACACTCAAGCTGGCGGAAACCGACGCCGGAGCGACGTATGTTGCCGAGGTGGTGGTGACATTGGTAAATGTTCCGCACGCCACGCCCGCGCACCCCGGCCCGGTGGCCGTCCACGTCACGCCCTTGTTAACATTGGTAGCGTTGTCGGCCAGGCTGGCAATGAACTGCATGGTCTGGCCCTGGTCGATGTTGGCGGGAGCGCTGGGAGCAATCGACACAATAATGACCGTGGAGGGCGGGCGGGTGCCGCAACCGCACATCAACAGCAGAAGCGAAAGTGCCAGCGCGAACTTCTTCATTATTTATGCCTTCCCTCTACCGTAACACATCCCTCAGGGCTTTGGGTATATCGGGCTTAACAACCTGCCCGCGAGACACCGGGTAATGGTGCATGAGGTCGTCGCGGCGAGTTTACCTCGCCATATGGCGGCGTAAAGCCGCCTCTACGTCAGACTGCACCGCTTCCCCACGCCGGTAAGCCGCCACCGGCGGAAAGCCTCAAGGGAAAGATGATGAAACTCCGCCAAACGCTGCTTCGCGCCTCGCCGAAATCCGGACGTGCGGCCGTCCGGCCGGGGGTCCCCCAGCAACACAAGTCGCCCCCCCGTCTCCGCGATCAGGAAGAGGTGTGATCGGTTGACGTGGAAGTGAACGAAACCTGAAGCACTCCCGCTAAAACGGGCGATCGAGAGTGGCGAGTACCGCCGTTCCTGCAGAACGAACCCATAAAACCCGTCTTTGCCAGGAGGGCGTCCCAGCCCCCCCAACAAAAGCCACATATATTTCTACCTGCGTCCAAAAGTAATGTCAATTCTTCTTGCTCTTCTTCTTGCTCAAGGGGCGTAGCAGAGCGAAGCGAGTGGAGGTTGGCGGGATGATTTATCATGCGCTCTGACCTCATTTCTCCCCGCCTATATGGCAGCAGCACTTGGGCTCGGGCGGTCAAAAGAGTCTCATCTTCTCACCTGAAACCACCGATAACCGAAACGGGATAGTGTGGGCCGCGCGACTTGTGGACAACCCCTGAGTCATAGCGCGGGCAATCCACGAATCGTAGCGTGGGCATCCTGCCCGCCGTGGCAGGGGCGTCCCGCCCGTGCGCTGTCACGGCCAGGATGGCCGTGCTACGAGGCGCGCCATGAGCCGCCCCCCCGATTCATTGTGGTCCCGCCTGTGCGCAGAACCGTAAATCGAGCATGCCGCAGGGGGAGCGGGGGGAGCGGGGCCCCATATTTCCTATTTATTCTCAGGCATATTGACCCTTCCGCCATCATTCCGCTTGACCTTCCACTTTGCCAGGCGTACTACTCGCAGAATGAATAGGTGAGGCTGGAGGACCGTGTTGCGGATTCGCGGCGGCACGAGGACCGTACATTGGGGGCGTAGCGCCGCCCTTCAGGGCGGCACTTCCCGTACTCGGCCATCGCGATTGGAAAATCTGCGTGCATTCGAAAGTGCCGGGCTAAAGCCCGGCGCTACGAGGATCCGACGGGCGCGGTGGTGATGGCAGCCGCTGCGCACCCGGTGACGCCGCGCGAGCGCTGAACAGAGCCCCCGGCGGCGCTTGACGCCTGGCCCGCGCGGTCGTCCCCGGAAAACGCCGAAGGAAGAAATCCACCCCGTGCTGAGGCTCAAAACATGAGCCAGAATCATGACCGACACTCTCCCATAATAGGAAATATCGTGTCCCGGTTTTCCAGAGCAAAAAGTTTCTGGGGAGGGGATATTCCGATGCGAACGACACAACGTCGTATGCTGTGGGGCATTTGCTTTGTGTCGCTGTATGCACTCGCCGGCATGGCTTTGACGGCGGAGGCGCAGACGACGGCCCCGAACGAATGGACCTGGTTAGGCGGAAGCAAAACCGGAAACATCCCCAGTGGTCCGCCTGGCGTGTACGGAACACTGGGAACGCCGGCGGCGAGCAACATTCCGGGCGGACGAGACAGCGCCGCCACCTGGACCGACAGCAGCGGCAATTTCTGGCTCTTTGGGGGCGGGGGCGCCGATGCCAACGGGAACTCCGGTGGGCTGAACGACCTCTGGGAGTTCCAACCCTCCACGCAGGAATGGACCTGGATAGGGGGAAGCAGCACCCTGCCGGCCAGTTGCGCAGGCAGTACCACCGTTGCTTGTGGCCAACCGGGAGTTTACGGGACCCTTGGCTCCGCCGCTGCCGCCAACATCCCCGGCGGCCGCACCGACGCTTCGTACTGGACCGACAGCCGCGGCAATTTCTGGCTGTTCGCCGGCTATGGCTTCGATGCGAACCAAAATCTCGGCGAACTCAACGACCTCTGGGAATTCAACTCCACCACCAAAGAGTGGACGTGGATGGGTGGGAGCAGCAACCTCGGCAGCCAAGGCGGCCAGCCCGGAGTCTATGGGACGCTCGGCTCCGCCGCTGCCACGAACATCCCCGGCGGTCGTGACTCCGCCACCAACTGGATCGACAAGACCGGCCACCTCTGGATGTATGGCGGCAAAGGCTTCGACGGGCAGGGAAATTACGGTCACTTGGACGATCTGTGGGAGTTCGACCCCTCCACCCAGCAGTGGACGTGGGTGGGCGGAAGCAGCACTTTGCCCGCCGTCTGCGAAGCCAGCAACATCAATCATAGCCTCTGTGGTTGGCCGGCCCTCTACGGCACAATTGGAGTTTTCGCGACAGGCATCAGCCCGGGAAGCCGCGTAGCCGCGCTCGGTTGGACAGACAAGAATGGTAACCTCTGGCTCTTCGGGGGCCTGGGTTCAGTCTTCTGGGAGAGTGATGATTTCTCCGAGACCGATCAATACGATCTCTGGGAATTCAACCCCTCCACCCAACAATGGGCATGGATGAGTGGAAACAGCACCTCGATCTGTGAATTAAGCTACTGCGGACAGTACGGCATCCTCGGCACGCAGGGAACTCCCGCCATCGCCAACCTTCCACTCAGCCGCAGCAATGCCACGACCTGGACTGACACCACCGGCAATCTCTGGCTTTTTGGCGGGGCCCAGTCGGCGACAACAGGCAGCTCCGGATCGAGTGTCTGCAACGACGTCTGGGTCTTCGAACCCGCCGCGAACGAGTGGGCCTGGATGGACGGAGCGGGCAACTACTGTATCTCAACAGAGGGAACATACGGTGTGCTCGGAACACCCGCCGCCGCGAACACTCCTTCCCCAAGAATCGGAGCTGCCCGTTGGACCGATTCCAGTGGCAATCTATGGCTCTTGGGTGGTTATGGTTGGTGTCCCGACGGTTTTTGTTTCGCTGACTTCAACGACCTTTGGATCTACGCGCCCGTCGCTCCCGCCCCCCAGCCCTCCTTCGAGATCATTGCGTCTCCCAACCCCATCAACATCGCCGCCATGAGTGCTGGTGCCCCCACCGTCACTACCGGGACCACCACGGTCAATATTCTCGTTGCCGACGGCTTCGATTCTCCGCTCACTTTGACAGCCACCAATGCCACGATGAATGGGGTTACAGACATTACCGGAAGCTTCAGCCCGGCGACCATCACCGGCGCCGGCTCCTCCACGCTGACCATCTCCGTTACCGGCGCGGCGGTTGGGATCGCCCATCCCTACCCTCTCACCATCACCGCGACCGGTGGTGGCACCTCACAATCCATTCAGGTCATCGTGTACGTCACAACAACAGGGATTGCCGCTCCAATCTTTTCCCTCCCGGCGGGAACATATTACACACCCCAAACCGTGAGCATCACCGATACCTACCTCGTTCCCTACAACAATATGTTCATCTACTACACCCTCGACGGCACCACGCCAAACCCGAGTTCCCCCGTCTACGTCAATCCGCTTACCGTAGCGTCGACCGCAACGTTGCAGGCGATTGCCATCGACGTTGCTGACGAGCAGAGCGCGGTGTCCAGCGCAACTTACACCATCGTCACCGGCAGTTTCTCCATCACCGGCACCGCCGTCAGCGTAGCTCCCGGAGCGACTACGGGAAACACCTCCACGATCACCTTGACGCCCTCGGGCGGATTCACCGGCGTGATTAGTCTGAGCTGCGCGATAACTCCCCCCGCGGCAAGCGATCCCGCCACATGCAGCATGCCAGCCTCTGCCACCATCAGCAGTTCTGCCGCGCCAACCGTTACTCTTACTGTGAACACCACGCCGGCCACCTCCGCTCTCAACCGGACCAGAAGGTTTTTCCGGCCGTTGGCGGGCGGCACAGCTCTCGCGTGCATCCTGCTCGTGGGCATCCCGGCCCGGCGGCGGAGATGGTGGAGCATGCTCGGAATGCTCGTATTGCTTTTCTCCCTCGTGGGAGGCGCACTCGGTTGCGGCGGGGGCGGCAATGGCGGTGGAGGCGGAGGTGGAGGGAACCCCGGCACCACCCCAGGTGCATACGTCATTACCGTTACGGGCACTTATGGCGCCATTACGCAAACGGGAACGGTCTCTCTCACCGTGCAGTAGCCCGGTTCGAGCGTGATGAAACCGTGTCCGCGGCTCCTGATTTTTAGCTCTTGGAAAACTGGCTGGAGAGATTTGTTCTTCTTGGCATCCCCTTTCATAGAACCTTTTCCCTCCTCATGGTGCGATATTACTGAGATTTTGCACCAGCGCGAGCGATAGACCTTACATCACACCTCGTGACCTCGCACAGCCAGAATTAGGAGCAGAATTAGCAATACGGTCAATTTGTCCAGGGCCAGTTTGTCCAGTTGACGGGCGGCAATGACGCTGATAGAGTGCGCTCGCCTGCACGGGTCCGTCAGGCCAAGGAAACAGTTCCCGAATCTCGCTTCAGGCCTAAACGTGTGAAATCCCTTCACGAGCGTCTGTGGACCAACTCAGCAAGAGGTTGGGTGAAGATCGCCACATTGCTGGCCCTGCTTAGCGGGCTGCCGACAAGCCCTGCTTTTGGCCAGAAATCGGCGTCCCCCAAACCGCCCGCTGTGCCCACCGTTTCACAAACTCTCCCGGCAGAAGAGCCGCCTCACGATCGACTGGGTCGCGACACACCTTACGGAGCTGTGACGGGTTTCCTTAAGGCCAGTGCCCAGGGAAACTGGGAACGGGCGTCAGAGTTCCTGGAGAGCAAGCAGGCCCCTGTCAAGAAACAGGAGTTAGCCCGCCAGCTTAAGCTGGTGATGGATCGAGGACTCACCGTCGACCTTCAAACCCTCAGCAAGATCCCCGAAGGGACGCATCAGGATATTCACGCATTTGCACGAGAGTCGGTGGGATGGGCGCGCGTCGGGGCACAGAACGTGGAGATTTCGCTCGATCGGGTTCTACAAACAAATAGCCCTCCTTACTGGTTATTTTCCGCAGAAACGCTTACCAAGATCCCCGAACTTGCTCAAAGTCTCAAGGCGCCTTGGTTCGAAGAGTACCTTCCAAAATCTCTGATGGCCAATCAGATTCTGGAAATCCCGTTGTTCTTTTGGGTGGTGTTCCCCTTTGTCCTCTGCATCGTTTTCGGTTTTGTATGGCTGGTGACATGGTTGCTGGGCGTCTTGGCAGTGGGGATTCTCCGACTTTTCGGTATGAAGGATGTTGTTTTGGCACGAGCCAGTTTTCTCGGCCCGCTCCGTCTGCTGATCTTTGGGTATCTGGTCAACATTTGCGGGAGCTATGGGCAGACGCTCGCTGGACGCCAAATCTGGAGAAGCGCCGCGATCGCAGCGACGATCATGGGTTTCACCTGGCTGGCTACACGCATGCTGGATCTGGCTGACGAGCTGACCCGAGCGCGATTTAAAAGAACCCAATCCTTACACAAAGTAGCTGCCCTGCAACTGTCCCTTTGGACCATCAAAGGAATCATTGTCGTTACCGGACTCGTCGTTATCCTCTCTCTTGAGGGAATAAATCCCACAACCGTGATTACCGGTTTGGGTCTAGGTGGTATCGCCATCGCCTTTGCCGCCCAGAAAACCATTGAGAACATATTTGGCACCGTGATGCTCGTTGCCGATCAGCCGTTGCGAGTTGGAGATTGGTGCAAGGTTGGGGATACAAAAGGGAAAGTGGAGGAGATTGGACTGCGCTCAACACGGATCCGCACCCGCGAGCGGACTTTGGTGACCGTCCCCAATGGCCAACTCGCCTCGATGATCGTGGAGAACTTCGCCACACGAGAGAAGCTCAGCTTCAATCATATTCTTCATTTGAGCGTCAATACCAGCGCCGACCAACTCCGTTTTTTCCTTGCGGAAATTCGAAGGATTCTGCAGGAGCACCCAGCAGTGCAACCGACCACAGCAAGCGTTCGGTTCATCGGATTTGGGGCCTCGTCGCTGGACATAGAAATCCTCGCTTACGTTCTGGTCAATCAATCCCCGGCATTCCTTGCGGTTCAGGAGGAGCTCCTGCTCCGGATGATGGACGTTATCAAAGGATGCGGGCCCATTATCGCCCCATCGCCCTCTATCAATCAGGGCGCCTTGGACTTGGCCTTGGACACCAATAAAAGCCCGGCGGCCATCGAGGAAGATGGTAAACCACAGGCCAAGAAGTAGGGTCTGAGGGTTGTTGTAAAGGGGGTATTACGGCCACAAAATCACTCCACTATTGGAAGGGGCAAGAAGCCTGCACTTTCAGCGGTGGAAATCGACCCGAGGATGGACATGGCCTCCGGTTAAACCCGGTCAATTCCATGACCGCAGCCAAACACTTTGCCTGGCAGACCAAACCTGAGGGAGGGAAAACATGCGGAATCCCGCAATGCTGGTCATTTTATTATTTGGCAGTTCTATGGTTCTCGGCCCGATAGGAGTGTTAGCGAGCGGACCCGTGCCGCAAGCGCCAATTCCCGCACAAGCTGGCCCGGGGCAGAAGTCGCCCGGCGCAAGCTTGGGCATCTTCCCGTATCCCAAGAACAACCAAACTCCCGCCCAGCAACTGCAAGATGAAACTCAATGTTACGGCTGGGCCCGGCAACAGACCGGCATCGACCCCGCCGCTCCTCCTCCACCCCCGCAGGAGCCAAAGAAAATCCAAGGAGCAGGGGTGAAGGGCGCGGCCAGCGGTGCCGCAGCCGGCACAGCGGTCGGAGCCGCTGCCGGTGACGCCGGCAAGGGTGCGGCCGTAGGGGCCACCGCCGGTGCCATCAGAGCCCGGCGCCAACAGAGAATGGCCAACAAGCAGGCCGAGAAGCAGGCAGACGCCGCCGCCAAGCAAAAGCAGCAACAGACCCTGGACGTTTTCAAAAAGGCCTTTGGCGGGTGCATGGACGGGCGCGGCTATTCCGTGAAATAAGCAGTGCCTTACTTTCGGGCGGCGTAAATAGGCGGGTAGAGGAGTGCGGCTCGGTCAAGCACAATGTGAATCCCATCGACTTTCGCAGAGAAGAAAAGAGACCCGAGACAGGTACAAGACTATGGCGTTCAAACGAATACCCTGCTTGACCGCGGCAACTTTCCTGTGCATCTTCGCCTCAACACTCACTCACGCGACTTCCCTGCCGACGGATTCGAGTGGGGCAACAAGCTCCGCGACGCCGGCGTCCATGGCCCCTCAGGAAGAAATCGCCCTTACGACTTCACTCGGACCTGCGGCTTCCGTACTGTGGCCGAATCCATTCGATAGCTTTTCAGCAACGCCCGCGGGTGTTGCGGTGGATGGCCCAGGGGCCTTCAGCGCGAATCCGGGAGTTCCTCCGGCCTCGCTTTTTCCGGAAGGAAACCCGCTGCCGGGAAAGGGTTCTTCAACGTCCGGCATGAAATCGACGCATTTCGAGATTCAGGGTATCGCCCAGTGGCGGAACATGTCGAGTAGTAGCGGCGTGACGACCGCCCAGTTTGGAAGCATCAGCCTCAGCAATACCCTGGGGGTGGCGAGGATGCAAGTCGGCCCCCTTTTGCGCTTCATTTGGACTCCCGAGTTCAAGCTCCTGGGTGCGAAAAGTAAGTTCTGGGTGGAATTCGGGGAGATCACGCGTTTGCGCTCGCATACGATTTCGTATTCTTTTACCTTCCTGGGAAACCTCTATGTGATCGACTCGACTTTAAGCGCGCAATTCAAAACGCGGCAATTCGAGCTTGCTTATGCGCCTCGCTGGGGCAATGCCAAGTTCAGAATCGGGCCCGGTTTCTGGTATGAGCGGATGGACGTCAGCCTTGCCCTCAGCGATGTGAATGCGGGACAGCCGCCAATCACAGGCGGTCTGGACTTCCCTAATAGCATCTTCCTGCTGGGTCCCGATTTCGACTACGCGCCGAAACGGCGGTTTGACCTCTATGGGCATGCCGGGGCAGTTCCTTGTTGCGGCGGCGGGTGGCACGTTTTCGAATCGGAATTGGGGGCAAAATACTATTTTGCGCATGGATTCGGGGTGATGGGTGGAGTCCGGTATTCCTACGTGAAACGGGATTGGAGTGTGCCTGCCAATGTAGTGGGTGGGGTAACCATCGGTCCCTTTTCCGGTTTTCTCAAGTTCCCTGAATGGGGACCGTTCGTGGGTATGTCGTGGAGGTTTTAGCAGGCAGTTGCTTCACCTGCGAAATCATGGAGCCGGTGTCTCCGCTGTCGCAAAGTGCCGGGATCGGCGACCCCAATGAGAGGAAAAGGGGAAAAGGTGTCAGGTACCTTTTTTCTTAAGCTATGATGGGGTAGAATGCCGATATGGGGAGGAAAAGGTGTCAGGTACCTTTTTTCTTAAGCCATGATGGGGTAGAATGCCGATATGGGGAGAGTCAGACGAGTTGATGTGGGCGAGATGATTTACCATGTGTTGA
>Ga0326728_10007895_pt1 | contig 26827 bp, 27 predicted proteins | sample MB3enrmetagenome_FD_207602 | JGI IMG/M metagenome (GOLD analysis project Ga0326728, IMG submission 207602) | Lab enriched peat soil microbial communities from McLean, Ithaca, NY, United States - MB31MN | ecosystem: Environmental > Terrestrial > Soil > Wetlands > Peat | place: USA: New York...
TGGTATCAGGTGATCACTACCAATGTAGGGGCGATGGAATTTGCGGATTTTGGCTTCAGGCTATGGTCGAAAGGCCCGCTGCCGCCCAATCAGGGTTACGAGATTATGGCGACAGTGAGCCTGACTGGCCTGTATCCCAATACCGTCACCACGGCTCCGCCGAATGGCGACATGCCGTGGTTCAGCAGCCCGGAGACGGCTTCTCCCCTGCCGGTGAGGTTCTTCTTCGATGCTGCCCGCTGCCGCGCCATGCCTCTGCGGTAAGAAGGCCCATTATGATAGGATCGGCTCAGGGTCAGACCATGAAGCAGCCTGAAGAGTCAAAACCACCTGAAGCGGCGGGCGCCGCACCGGAGCTTCTCGTCTTCTCCATCCTGCGGGCCTCGCAATGTTCGCAGTGCAAGGTCAAGCTGGAGTCGGGAAGCTTTCTCACTCTGGAGAAGGGCCAGCCACTGTGCATGACCTGCGCGGACCTGGATCACCTTGTCTATCTTCCCAGAGGTGACACGGCGCTTACGCGCCGCGCCCGGAAGCACAGTTCCCTCTCGGTGGTGGTGGTGAAGTTCAGTCGGGCGCGGCAGCGTTATGAACGGCAGGGAGTTCTGGTCGAGGAGGCAGGCCTCGATAAAGCACAGGAGGAATGCCTCTCCGACGAGGAGGTGCGCGCCCGGCGCCGTGAGCGTGAAGCTGCCCGGCGCGAGGAGGAAGACCAGGAACTGGTCCAGGAGATGGCCGGAAAGATCCGAGCTTTGTACCCCGGCTGCCCTTCGAGCGAAGCCCTGGCCATTGCCCTGCACACTGCCGAGCGCGGCAGCGGGCGCGTGGGCCGCTCAGCCCCAGGCCGCGCACTCGATGAAGGCGCCCTGCGCCTGGCTGTCATCGCCTCCGTCCGGCACAAGCATACCCATTACGACGAGTTGTTGATGCAGGGGTTGGACCGGAGTGAGGCCCGATGGGCAGTGCACGACAAAATCGAAGAGGTGCTCTCGAGCTGGGAGAACCCGTAGGATTCCAAATGAGTGCAAAAAAAGCTATCGGACTTGGTTTCAAAACACTATTAGTCACCCTTGTGGTGGGCGTCAGCTTCGTCATCGGAGCGATGGTCTCCGGAATAGGGCGGGGAGTACCGGCCCCGACCGGTGCAGCGGCAGCCACGGCCGCGACCAGCCCCGCAATGACCCTGTTGTTGTACTTTACCGCGTCGCTCGTTCAGGCCGTTGTCGCCGCCTACATCGTGCTGCAAGCGAATTGGAGTGGCTGGAAGGCGGCGGGTGCGCTTTTCCTGTTGTCTCTTAACCCAACGGTGGAGTCGGTAATTGAAGCCGCCGCATATCTCCGGAGCCACTTGCCCTCGCATTTCATCCCCCATATGCTGGTAATGGGATTGGTGGCCAGCGCACTGTTTGCGCCGTTAGCCGTGTGGATTCTGGGAGGCTTCCGGCGTGGCCCGCGTGAAGTGCCGGTCGAACGCGCCCACTGGTCCGCCGCTCGGTGGACCGGAACCCTCGCCGCAACCACCGTCGCCTTTGTGGCGCTCTACTACCTTTGCGGTTACTACATCGCCTGGCAGAGCGCGGCGCTCCGCCAATTCTATTCCGGCACGACCGAGATCAGGAGCTTCTGGGGACAGATCGCTTCGATTTGGTCTTCCACGCCTTGGATGTTCGCGCTCCAGGCCGGGCGGGCGCTGCTGTTTGTGGGGCTGACGCTGCCGGCGATACGGATGCTCCGCGGCGGAGCCCAGCGCGTGGCTTTGGGAACCGCGTTAATGTACGTGGCGTTCGACGGGAGCCCGGGGCTGATCCTGCCTAACCCCATTATGCCCCCGCCCGTTGCGCACGCCCACGCGATTGAAATGGTCGTATGGGGCCTGGTGTACGGCGCGTTTGTGGGCTGGTTAATGAGCCGAGGCCGCGCCGCCGAACCTGCGGAGTCGCCGGTCGCCAAAGCCGCCTGAAACGTGAGTTACCCAAGCGGGATGCGGGCCTTGTTTTGGGCGAGCCAGGCGTCGAAGGTTAGCAGGGCGGGGTTGAGGGCTCGCGCCAGCTCGAGGTTGCGCACTCCACAGAAGCACACGTTGAAGTCGCGCTTGAACTGGAACATGTTGCCCAGATCCTCGGCCCCCGGAAAACCGAAGCTGCGGTACACCTCGGGCGGCACGGCGTTGTAGCGCACCTCTTGACCCAGCGCTTGGGCGAGCGCAGCGGCCATCTGCGCGCCGGTCAAATGCTCGCCGGCAATACTGACCGTCTTGCCGATGAACTCGCCCCCCCGCTTGAAGATGCCGTAGGCGCAGCGGCCGATGTCCTCGGCGGCGATGCCTGGGAGCTTCTTGTCGCCCATGGGCAGAGTCAAAGCCAGCTTGCCGTCCGGGCCCTTCTTGGGGCCCATGCCGAAGTAGATGAAGTTGTCCCAATAGAACGAGGTCTGAAGGAACGTCACCGGCAGTCCGAGGTCGCTGAACACGTGGTTAGCCTCGCCCTTGGCGTCAAAATGTGGGACCTTGTACTTGCCCATGAGGGTGGGCATGCGGTTATCGCTGAGGGGCACCCACTTGCGCGTGTCTTCGAGGGTTGACCAGATCACGTGTTGGATTCCGGCGCTTTTCGCCGCCTGGGCCATGTTGGTGGCCTCAGCTAACTCTTTCTCCGGCGAGAAGTGCTCCCAGAAAAACGTGACGCAGTACGCCCCGCAGGCGCCTTGAAACGCCCTCTTCAGGGTCTCGAGGTTGTCGACGTCGGCGGCGACCACCTCGGCCCCCAGCTTTGCCAATGCTTTTGCTTTGTCAGAGTTGACGTCCCGCGTGAGCGCGCGCGCGCTGAAGCCACCCTGCGGGTCGCTCATGATGGCGCGGACCAAGCCGCCACCCTGCGCACCGGTTGCGCCTGCTACTGCAATGATCTTCTTTCCAGCCATACCGTCCTCCCTGCTAGATTGGAAATGCAATGTCCTACGGTTAGCGGTAGTGGGCCAATCTGATGTAGAGGCGGTTTTGCGCCGCCATTTGGCGAGGTAAACTCGGCGCTACAGAATCAAATTGACCCACTACCCGGTTAGCAGCCACGCACTTACCCCTCGGTGGCGCGCCCCCATCAACGCTCGAAGACCTGGCGCCAACACCGTCGACGAGAGCGTGCAGTTAGCCAGCCCCGGGTGTTATGACCACTTCCTGCCCAGCTCGTCCAGGCCGGCCTTTGCCAGGTCTTCCGGTGTCATCACAACATGGAACTCGCATTCCGCATCGAAGGTGAGGAACCAGGGCTCCGCGAACGTCGGGATTTTTGAAGGATCATCCAAGTTGATGATCATGATCCCTCCACGCTGGCCTTGGAACTCCCCGAAGTAGACCGCCTCTGGCTTCAGCTCGTCGAGAATGCGCCGCATCTTCTTTCCTGCCGTGCCATCCTTCACCGCAGTGTTAAATGGCTCGATCGGAAGCTTGATATGGAGAAGCACTCGCATGTGTCACCTCATTGAATGGAGATTCAGTTGGTTTGTCTAACTCTTGATACGTGCGCGCCCGCGTAAAAACCCGCCACGCTGGGCAAAGGACGAAGCCGCCGCGAACAGTCCAACTCGCGCGCGTCGAATTCAGCAACTTGTGTGCGCTGCGACGATTTGTTTCCAAAATGCTATGCGAATTGCCCTGCAATACCTATTAAGCCATCGCCTGAGCTGGGAGTCAAGCGGAGCGGGATTCCACTGGCACCCGACGAAAAAGCGAGGCTTCGGCAGTTTCGTCATCTAGAGCGTGTTACCGAGCGTATGGAGTGCGCTTGGCAAAGGCCCGGAGGGCCGAAAGAGTTTAGCCCAGGGCGCCCTGGGCTGAATTCTATCGCCCGTCAGCCGACGGGCTCCGGACTAGCCAGCGGCTGCCGCCGTAAGCTCTCGCAAATATGTCTTGCCCCAGCGGCAGGCCCCCCACTTTCATGTCGCACATCCGGATTTCGCCTTCCATTTCGGAGCAACACGCGGTAGGCTGAATGCTTCCAGGAATATGTAATGACATTTCAGGAATTAAAAGGTGACTTATGCTGAACCAACACACGTTGCGCCGGCTCGTCTGCGGCGTAGCCATCACGCTCCTGATGGGCGGGCAATCTTTCGCCCAAAGCACCGTGACTTCCACGCAGCAGGATCAGAAAGAGGTGGCGGTGACCGTTTACAACTCCAACGTCGCGCTGGTGCGGGACGTGCGCAGGCTGCGGCTTCCCGCGGGGACACTGGACCTGCGTTATATGGATATCGCCGCGCAAGTGAATCCGGCCACGGTCCACATCGTCTCACTTACCGCCCCCAAGGACCTGAACGTCCTCGAGCAGAACTACGAGTACGACCTGCTCAGCCCCCAGAAACTGCTTCAGAAATATGTGGGCAAAGAGCTGACCCTCGTGCGTCTGGTGACGGAGAACAATTCCACCAAAGAAGTTCCCGTTAGAGCCACCCTGCTGGCCCTCAACGAAGGGCCGGTGTGGAAAGTGGGAAACGAAATCATCACCGGGATGGCGACTGACCGGTATGTTTTCCCCGACCTGCCGGAAAACCTCTACAGTAAGCCGACGCTGATATGGCTGCTGGACAACGCGCGGGCGGGGGAGCAGATGGTGGAAGCCTCCTACATGACCAACCAAGTCAATTGGAACGCCGACTACGTGCTCACCATCCGCTCGGAGCAGAAGGGGGCGGATTTGAACGGATGGGTGACGGTGGTCAACAATAGCGGAACTGCCTTTCGGAATGCGCAGCTCCAGCTTGTAGCAGGCGAAGTACACAGGGTTACCGAAGCGCCGGCTGCGCCGGTTCGGGCCATGGCGATGCGGGCCGCTGCAACTGCGGCGCCTCAATTTGTCCAGGAGCCAATCTCCGAGTACCACCTTTATACGCTGGAGCGTCGTACCAACCTCGAGGACAAAGAAACCAAGCAGATCAGCCTGCTGGGGGCAACCGGGGTCGGCTTCGATAAGATTTTCGAAGTGGATGGACAGGGGAACTACTATCATAACGCCCAGCGCCCCGGGCAGCCCATTAAGGAACCGGTCCAAGTCCATATCAAGTTCAAAAACTCAGAGGACAACTTTCTCGGCATGCCGCTGCCGGCCGGAACGGTGCGCGTATATCAAAGCGACTCGAAGGGACGGGTCCAGTTTATCGGCGAGGACCGCATCGTGCATACTCCCAAGGACGAGATACTCGATCTCCATATCGGCAACGCTTTTGATGTGGTGTCGGAAAGAAAGCAGACGGATTTCAAGACTTATGGCCAGGCTTTCGAGTTTGCCTTCGAGATTTCACTGCGCAATCACAAGCCGGAACCCATTTCCGTGGTTGTGAATGAGCCCCTTGGCGGCGATTGGACGATGCTCGACTCCAACTATAAGTATGAGAAGACGGCTGCTTTCGCGGCGCGCTTCACCGTGCCGGTGGCGGCCAATGCGGAATCCGTGCTGAAATACCGCGTGCGGGTGCAGTGGTAAGTCCGTAGTGGCGTTATAATGCGAAAGTGGCCGCATGTGGTGGTTGCTGGGTCATCCCCAGGGGTCATTTCTTCCGATGACTGAGCTTTGACGAGCCAGCCAGGGAAGGGAAACACGATGTCCAGGATTGATGAACTCAAAGCAGATATCGAGAGACTTTCCGGCGAGGAAGTCGCCGAGCTTTTCCGATGGTTGTCCGAAAAGGAATGGGAAAGCTGGGACAAGGAAATCGAAGCCGACTCTGAGGCTGGCAAGCTCGATTTCTTGGTGCAGGAGGCCCACGAGGAGAGGAGGAAAGGGGCTCTCAAGGAAATGTGAATGCATCGCACCACCACTCGCTTTTGGGCTTCGCTCGCGCGTCTGCCGGAACCCATCCAGCGAATTGCCCACCAAAACTTCGCGATCTTGAAAGTGAACCCCGCGCACCCCTCCTTGCGTTTCAGGAAAATCGGGGATCTATGGTCCGCAAGGGTTGGGATCAATTACCGTGCCGTAGCCGTGCAGGACGGCGCGGACTTCATCTGGGTCTGGGTCGGTCCCCACGATGAGTATCAGTGGTTGATCAAACAACAAGCCTGACGGGCCGACCCTGTTCTCGGAAGTGGCACAGGCAAGAGTGCCTGTGCCACCTTCCCCAGCCGGCCTCGGGAGTCCATTGGCGTTTGTTGAGTGCTTGACAGCCTCTGAGAGAATATGTAAATATGATTGTATGAAAGTACGTATTTCTGCAACGGAAACCGTCCGCCGCTTTTCCGAACTGATGAATCGGGTCCGTTATCGGGGCGAGAGTTTCATTGTGGAACGGGGGGGCAAGCCCGTCTGTGAAATTCTGCCAGCCCAGCCAGCGAGATTCAGTGGCAAAGAACTGGCGGACCTCCTTCGTTCACTGCCCAAGCCGGACGAGGAGTACCTCGCCTTGGTTGAGAAGCTCTCCGCAAAGCAATCCACGGTGGCAGAGTCGCGATGGCCACGCTAATCGATTCGAGTGTCCTGATCGCCGTGGAGCGGGGAGACCTCGCCGGTGACACAATCACGGCTCGTTATGCCGGGGAGGATGTGGCGATCTCGGCGGTGACTGCCTCCGAACTGTTGCACGGCGTTTATCGGGCAAGGACACCCGGCCAGCGCCATCGGCGTCAAGCCTTCATTGAGGGGTTGCTGGCCCAGCTTCCGGTGATCGCTTTTGATCTCACCGTGGCCAGGGTGCATGCCTCGCTATGGGCCGACCTCGCCAAGCGCGGCCTTGCCGTAGGTGAGCGTGACCTGATGATCGGCGCTACCGCCATCGCCAGGAATTACACACTGGCCACCCGCGACGAGCGAAGCTTCCGCAAAATACCGGGGCTCAGCGTACAGGTGCTCTAGGAAATTGGGGTTTTGCTTAGGTGCGCTGGGGAGGGGCAAGGGGGATCTGCGGATGGCAACAACCAACATCGAGGAACAGGCTCGAAAGCTCATCGAGAAAATGCCGGACGACTCCACCTGGGACGACCTGATGCGTGAGATCTACGTGCGTCAGGCCATCGAATCCGGGCTGGCCGATATTCAAGCGGGGCGCACCACCAGCGTCGAAACGCTCCGCGCGGGATTTGGCCTCGAAAATCATCTATTACATCAAGCCTGATCAGATCGACGTGCTTGCTGTTATCCACGGCGCACAGCAAATCCCACCCAGCGAATAAACAACGGCCGAGGGCTGATGCATCCCATGCATGGGGCACAGGCAAGAGTGCCTGTGCCACCGCGAGAACCTTCTGTTGCTTCCGGTCATCAAATAGCTTAGGATTGAAGTGTTCTCCGAGCCCGGGGTTGCTAAAGGCACAACACAAGCCCATGCCCTGCGGGCCGACAGGGTGACTTGAGAAATCGAGCCGCCTCCCGTGTTTGGAAAGGAGGACAGGGCCTACTCCAAACGCGGGTAGGTCTTTTTGTTTGGGGCGCAGCTTTGGAGTGCGGCAGCAAGCTGCCGCACTCCAAAATCTTCGTATGCAACGATGATGTTGAAAGACAAATTCGGGCGCGAGATCCGCGACCTTCGCATTTCGGTTACCGACCGGTGCAACTTCAGTTGCGTTTACTGCAAGTCCGCCGATCCGAAGAACTATTTTCCGCACCAGGATCTGCTGAACTGGGATGAGTTCCTGCGGCTCAGCCGGATTCTGGCAGGGCTCGGAATCCGCAAAGTGCGTGTTACGGGAGGCGAGCCCCTGCTGCGCCCGGGAGTTGTGGATTTTATCTCACGTCTGGGGCAAATCGCCGGGCTCGAGGACGTGGCGATAACCACCAACGGTTACCTCTTGCCTGAGCTGGCTGGGGACCTCGCTGCGGCGGGCTCTCCCCGCGTCACCGTAAGCCTGGATTCGCTGGACGCGGCAAAGTTCACCCGCATGACGCGCACGCCGCGTTCCCTCGAGAAAGTGATGGCCGGAATAGATGCCGCGCTGGAGGCGGGCTTGAAGCCTGTAAAGGTGAACATCGTGCTGGTGCGCGGGTTCAACGACGATGAGATTGTGGGTTTTGCCCGTCTCGCCCGGAAGCGCGACATTATTCTCCGCTTTATCGAATTCATGCCCCTGGATGCCGACCATTCCTGGAAGCGCGAGTTGGTGGTCACCGCGGAGGAAATCGTTGCGGCCATCGACCCGGTTTTTCCCCTGGTCGAGGCGCCTCGACATTCTCCCAGCGAGACCGCCTTGCGTTATCGCTTCGCGGACGGGCAGGGCGAAATTGGAATCATCGCACCGGTTTCCATCCCCTTTTGCGGGCAGTGCAGCCGGATTCGCCTGACTGCCGACGGGAAGCTGCGCACGTGTTTGTTCTCGATGGAAGAGCGTGACGTGCGGCATCTGGTGCGCAATGGAGCAACGGACGGTGACATTGAGCGATTCTTCCTCGATGCTGTTGATCAGAAAGAGCCCGGCCACCGCATTAATGAGCCCGATTTTGTTCAGCCGGACCGCACCATGGTGTACATCGGCGGCTGACAGGATGGAGGTGGCACAGGCACTCTTGCCTGTGCTGAAAGTTGATGCATCCAATGCATGTAACACAGGCAAGAGTGCCCGTGCCACGTTAGAATAGAGTAAGGGAGCGATATGGCCACGGCAGTCTTTAATACCCTACCGGAGCTCTATGTGGGGCTTTCCGAGGAGGAACTCGAGGAGCGCATCGCCGGCGCGAAAGCCGCGCTGGGGCCGCGCCTGGTGATCCTGGGGCATCACTACCAACGCGACGAGGTGGTGAAGTTTGCCGATTTCCGAGGCGATTCTCTCAAGCTCTCGCAACTGGCAGCCGCCCGGCCGGAGGCGCAATACATCGTTTTTTGCGGCGTGCACTTCATGGCGGAGAGCGCGGATATATTGAGCGGCGACCATCAAATCGTAATGCTTCCCGATTTGAATGCCGGCTGTTCGATGGCCGACATGGCCGAGCTCGAGCAGGTGGAAACCTGTTGGGAGGAGCTGAACCGGGCTAACGGCGCGAAGATCGTTCCCGTTACCTACATCAACTCGACTGCCGCCATCAAAGCGTTTGTAGGGCGAAAGGGCGGCGCGGTTTGCACCTCCTCGAATTGCAGAAAGCTGATGGAATGGGCTTTGGCACGGGGGGAGAAGGCTTTGTTTTTGCCGGATGAGCACCTGGGCCGCAACACCGGCTACCGCATGGGCATTGCGCTCGATCAAATGGCCGTTTGGAATCCACGGGAGGAAGCGGGGGGACTTTCCGAGGAGGAGATGCGGAAGGCGCGCATCTTTTTGTGGAAGGGGCACTGTTCCGTCCACCTGCGATTCTTGCCCCGGCACGTCGAGCGGGCGCGCCAGGCGCATCCTGGCATTCGGATCATTGCCCACCCGGAGTGTAGCTGGGAAGTGTGCCAAATGGCGGACGAAGTGGGGTCGACGGAATACATTGTCAAGCGGATCGAGGAATCGCCGGCGGGGAGCCAATGGGCCGTAGGCACGGAAATACACCTGGTGAACCGCCTGGCGGCGGAGCATGCGGACCGCCGGATCATCCCTCTCGACGATTGCGTGTGCATGTGCAGCACCATGTACCGAATTTCGCCTCAGCACCTTTGCTGGACGCTGGAAAACCTGGTGGATGGACAGGTGGTGAACCAGGTTACTGTGGACCCGGAAACCAAACGCTGGGCGCGTGTGGCGCTGGAGCGCATGCTGGAGAGCAGTTGACAGTCGACAGTCAACAGCCGACAGTTCGCGCGGGTTTGACTGTCGACTGTTAACTGTCGACTTCTCTTATGATGCTGGAGAGCAGTTGACAGTCGACAGTCAACAGCCGACAGTTCGCGCGGGTTCGACTGTTGACTGTCAACTGTCGACTGTCGACTTCTTTTATGGCTGAAAAGTATTTCAACCGCCACGAAGCCGAAGAGCTTTTGCCCGTGATCGGGCAGTTTCTCGAGGAGGCTCGCAAGCAGAAGCGCGCCCTGGACAGCGTTGGCGCCGAAATCTCCAACGCGGCGCTGCGGATTATGATGCTGGGTGGTTCGCTTCCGCCTTTCACGGAGCTCAACCGCAAGAAGGCCCAGCGCGATAAGATCGCCGAGCAATTGGCCCGCACCATCGAGGAGATTCAAAAAACCGGGTGCCTGGTGAAGGATCTGGAGACGGGGTTGGTGGACTTTCCAAGCCAGCGGGAAGGTGAAGAGGTTTATCTCTGCTGGAAGCTGGGTGAAGCGCGCATTGGATACTGGCACGGAATCGAGGAAGGCTTTGCAGGACGCAAACCTCTGGATGATTCCAAATCCGAAGACGAGCCGCCCAAGTCCTCGCGCCTGCAGTGACGGCGGAAAATGGAAACTGGAAAATAGAAAATGGAAACTGGAAAATAGAAACTGGAAAGTGGAAATTGGAATCAGAAGCAGAATTCAGGGTGATACCTTCCAATTTCCCTCTTTCTAGTTTCTATTTTCCAGTTTCCATTTTCCAGTTTCTATTTTCCAGTTTCCAGTCGAGACGGAGCCGCATGAGTTTCGAGGAGCCGAGCAACGAGTTGGCGCAAGCCGCGAGCGCTTATTTGCGCAGTGCCGCGCGCCAGCCTGTCCACTGGCGAGAGTGGGGGGACCAAGCCTTCGCGCAGGCTCGCGAGCAGGACAAACCCATCCTTCTGGACATCGGGGCGGTCTGGTGCCACTGGTGTCACGTGATGGACCGGGAGAGCTATGAGAACCCGGAAGTCGCCCGCCTGATTAATGAGCACTACGTGGCGGTGAAGGTGGACCGTGACGAGCGGCCGGATATCGACTCGAGATACCAGACGGCCGTGAGCGCTCTGAGCGGGCAAGGGGGGTGGCCGCTGACGGCGTTCCTCACCCCCGAAGGCAAACCCTTTTACGGCGGCACGTATTTCCCGCCGGAAGATCAGTACGGCCGGCCGGGGATGAGGCGGCTGCTGGAGGCCATCGCGCACGGTTACAAGGTCCAGCGGACCCAAATCCTGGAGAGCGCGCAGAAGATCTGCGAGGCGCTGGCCGGGGTGGAACAGCTCAAGGGGGGAGATAAGAAAGCCGAAGAGGAAATCCTCAGATCCCTGATCGAGAATATCGAGGGAATCTACGACGCGCAGTTCGGTGGGTTCGGCAACGCTCCGAAGTTTCCTCACCCCAGCGCCCTCGAATTGCTGCTGGAGGCCTATCTCGGCACTCGCCAAACCTGGTTGCTGACCGCGGTGTCCAATACCCTCGAGCACATGGGCCGCGGAGGTGTTTACGACCAACTGGGGGGCGGTTTTCATCGCTACGCGGTGGACGAGCGCTGGATCGTGCCTCACTTTGAGAAGATGGCCTATGACAACGCGGGCTTGCTCGTAAGCTACCTGCGCGCCTATCAGGTGACGGGGAATCGCTTCTTCCGGGAGATTGCCGAAGGCATGCTTTCCTTTGTTGAGAATGTTCTCTCCAACCCGCAGGGTGGATTCTACGCCAGCCAGGACGCTGACTACAGCCTGGAAGATGATGGGGATTACTTCACCTGGACCTTGGAGGAAACCAAGGCGGTTCTCGACGACCTCGAGGCGCGCGTGGTATCACTCCATTACCACATCGAGCCCCAAGGTGAGATGCACCACAACCCGGCCAAGAACGTCCTGTTCGTCGACCAGCCCATCGAGGCCATTGCAGCCCGCGTGGGATTGAAGCCCGAGGAGGTCGGCGCGATTCTGGCGCGGGCCAAGGCCAAGCTGCTGGAAGCGCGCGCCAAGCGCCCGACACCTTTTGTGGACAAGACGATCTACGCCAGTTGGAACGGGATGATGATTTCCGCCCTCCTCGAGGCGTTCAAGGTCCTGGGCGTGGCGGGCGCGCGCGACAGGGCCCTGGCGACTCTCGACCTGCTTCTCGCCAAGGCCTACGATCCCCAGAGGGGGATGTACCATAGCCTGGTGAACGGGCAGCGGCGTGTCGAGGGGTTGCTGGACGACCAGGTGTTCATGGTCGCGGCGCTTTTGGACGCTTATGAGGTTACCGGCGCTCGCGTCTACTTTGACCGCGCCCTGGAGTTGATGCAAATTACTATGCGCCGCTTCTGGGATGATGAGGGCGGCGGCTTCTTTGATGCCGCGCGCGACCTGGATGACCGGCTGGGAAACCTGACGATGTCGCGCAAGCCATTCCAGGATTCACCGACTCCGGCGGGCAATTGTGTAGCGATCCTCGCCCTCGACCGTCTCGCCAGCCTCGCGGCCCGGCCGGATTTCCACGAGAAGGCGGAAAAAACGCTGGCTCTGTTTGCCTCGAGAGCCGTCGAGCACGGCCTCTTTGCGTCCACTTACGGGCTGGCCCTGCTAAACCACCTGGAAGCTGCGGTGGAAGTGGTGGTCATTGGCGAGGCCGAGGACAGACGGACTTCCGAACTCTTAGCCGCCGCATATCAGACGCCGCGCGCGGGCAAGCGAGTGCTGGCGGTTGCCCCGGAGGTGGTAAAGAAAGGCGAACTTCCTCCAGGACTCGCTGCCACGTTGCCCAATTTGCCGCTGGCGAGTGCGCCTTTGGCGCTGGTCTGTACCGGATCTTCGTGCCAGCCGCCGGTCAATACGCCGGAAGCGCTCAAAGAAGCGCTGGCGGAACATGGAGGGTGACCCTTGGAGTGCGGCAGCGGAGCTTGCGGAGCTGCCGCCTTCCAGATCCGGGTTCGCAAAAGGCGGCAGCTCCGCAAGCTCCGCTGCCGCACTCCAAGGCACGGCTTGCGGCGTGTCGAGGCAGGCGCTACACTGAAAAGGTAGGAGAGAATGCTTATGTTGCCTCCAATTCGGAGTGATTGGGTCAAGAAGCGCACCGGGCCCGTGGTGACGCAGATGCACTATGCACGCCAGGGGATTGTTACGGAAGAGATGGAGTTTGTGGCCAGGCGCGAAAACCTTCCCGCGGAAACCATCCGGGCTGAGGTGGGGCGTGGACGCATGATCATTCCTGCCAACATCCGCCACCTCGAGCTCGAGCCTATGGCCATTGGCATTGCGGCGAAATGCAAAATCAACGCCAACATCGGCAACTCTGCCACCACTTCCAATATCGAGCAGGAGCTGGAAAAACTCCACGCCGCCGTCCATTTCGGGTCGGACACGGCGATGGACCTCTCGACGGGCGGCGACATTCACGAGATCCGCGAAGCGATTCTGCGTCACAGCCCCATCCCCATCGGGACCGTGCCCATTTATGAAGCCCTTTCACGCGTGTCACGGGTGCGTGAACTGACTCCCGAGATCATGCTTGAGGTGATTGAGGAGCAGGCGGCGCAGGGTGTGGATTACATGACCATCCATGCCGGCGTGCTGCGCGAGTATATCCCCATGACGCGGCAACGCATCACTGGTATCGTGAGCCGCGGCGGGGCGATTCTGGCCCAGTGGTGCGTGGAAAATAACCGCCAGAATTTTCTCTATACGCACTTCGAGGAAATCTGCAAGATCTTCCAGAAATACGACGTCTCCTTTTCGCTCGGCGACGGCCTGCGCCCTGGCTGCCTGGCGGACGCCAGCGACGAAGCGCAGTTCGCCGAACTCGAGACCCTGGGCAAACTCACCCAGAAGGCCTGGGAATATGACGTCCAGGTGATGATCGAAGGTCCCGGGCACATCCCCTTGGACCAGATCAAGCTCCAGGTGGACAAGGAGCTGGAGATGTGCCACGAAGCGCCGTTTTACACGCTGGGTCCGCTGGTCACCGACATCGCGCCGGGTTACGATCACATCACCTCGGCCATCGGGGCGGCGATGATCGGCTGGCACGGCGCCTCGATGCTGTGCTACGTGACGCCCAAGGAACACCTCGGACTCCCCAATAAGGACGACGTCCGGCAGGGTATCATCGCCTACAAGATTGCCGCCCACGCGGCGGATGTTGCCCGGCACCGCCCCGGAGCTCGCGACCGCGACGACGCCATTTCCTATGCCCGTTTCCTCTTCGATTGGAATCGGCAGTTTGACCTCTCGCTCGACCCTGAGACTGCACGCTCCATGCACGACGAAACCTTGGCCAACGAAACTTACAAAGACGCCGCCTTCTGCTCCATGTGCGGCCCCAAGTTCTGCTCCATGAATGCCACTCAGGTCATGGAGAAGCAACTGGGACTCAACCAGGGCGAGCGCGAGCAGAAGTTCGTGGAACTGCTGGCGAAGGTGAATAAATAACGAAGATATGGGAAACGAGCCTACGCTCAGCTAGTATGCTGCTGACATGGCAGAAGTGTGTGAAGGAGGAATTGTCGGATGATTTTGACTCTTAACCCTGAACACGAGCGAATGGTAAACGAGGAACTCCGGGCTGGTCACTTTGGAAGCGCCGAGGAGGTAATTGGGTGTGCCTTAGAGGCCTTGCGAGAGAAAGAGCACGGCTTCCTGCGCCGAGCAGAAAAGCGTGATCCCAAACGAGCAGCGGCCCGAATTCGAGAGCGCCGTAGAGGAGTGACACTGGGTGGCCTGAGAATCAAAGACTTGGTCAACGAGGGTCGCCGGTAAGCACCGATGATCGATATGAAATACTCACTCGTAATAGAAGCCACCGAGGACCCCAACTTCTTCGGGTTCTATTCTCCCGACCTGGCAGGCTTTACCGGCGTCGGCAACTCCGTCGAAGATTGTCTTTACAAGGCCAAGTGGGGCATGGAGGAGCACGTTGCCTTACTTCGCGAACATGGCCTGACCGTCCCGGCCCCTGTGAGTGAGCCAAAGGTTACGATTCAGAACGCCAAAGCCGTTCCCGCTTAGGCTCGGACCGGCAATTCCTGTGTCGGGCCCGAACCCTCTCCCCAAGGGCGAAGGCCGTAATCCGATGTATTTTTGGCACCAGCTTTCTCCCCAGCGGAGGGGGCCGCCCTCTCCCCCTTGGGGGAGAGGGTGGCCCGCCGCCGGCGTTCTTCAGCCGGGGCGGGCCGGGTGAGGGGGTCACTTCCACGGCGCGCAGACGTCGGACGGAGGGTGAAACTACAGGGATTCTTCGGCCCCCAAAGGACGGGGGCCTCAGAATGACATTGGCTTGGCTTTTTCATCTCCATACGGTCGGTACACGCCTGTGCAAGTTGTCTAACTCACATGAGCGAGAAACTAACGGAACACCACCTTCGCGAAGAATTCAACCGCTGGGCGGAAGCGGGGCGCGGCGACGCGATGGAAGAGCAGCATCTCCCCATCGTCGAGCCGATGCTGGCGCTCATCGAATTCAATCCTCACGACAAAGTTCTCGATGTGGGCTGCGGAACGGGCTGGTTGGTCCGCAGGACTGCGCTGCTGGTTTCCGCCGGTCTGGCGGCGGGGATGGATGTCTCGGATGCCATGCTTCGGCGGGCGGAGGCGCTGAGCGCCGGACTGCCCAATGTGGTCTTCGCGCGCGGGGGAGTGGATGCCATTCCTTGGGCCAGCGGGTTCTTTACCAAGGTCCTCTCCGTCGAGTCCGCCTATTATTGGCCTGACCCCGCCAAGGGCCTCAGAGAGATCTTCCGCGTGCTCTCACCCGGCGGCGCGGCCTGGATTCTCATCAATTATTACCGCGACAATCCGCATTGCCACCAATGGGGTGAGTTGTTGAAGGTGCCGACGCATTTGTTCTGGGCCGAGGAGTGGGGAGAACTTTTCCGCCAAGCCGGGTTCCGCGATGTATCCCACCGGCGCATTCCTGACCGCTCGCCAACCCCCGATGTTTACCCAGGGCGCTGGTTCCGAGACGCGGAGCAGTTGCGGAATTTCAAACAGGAAGGTGCGCTGCTGCTTCACGCCGCCAAGGCGCTGGCTGGCTGATCGTTTCGATGACGAAATGATGAACTTTACTCCACCGGCGGCTCGCCGGGGTGAAGTGGGGCCGCCCGGGGCGGCGCTTCAGGCTTCGGCAGCGGCCTGGCACGCACGCCTCGGCCTTCTTCTCCCACAGGCCCGCCCTCATGCCAGCTCTCAATGAGGGAGAACAGTCTCCTTTGTTGTTCAGGGGAAAGAACCGCCTTGGCCGCGAGGATCGCCTCCACATTATGCTTCATCATTTCCCCGCGAAGGCCCGAGATTTCCTGCGCCTTTTTCAGAATTTCATCGCGGTCGGCTTTGTCACCGCGGAGGGCTTCCCGGAGTTCGATGCTCCGCACTTCTATCTCGGCCCTTATTCTCACGTTAGCCTTCGCTGTCTCGAGCACGATCTGGCGCAGGCGCTCAACCTGGGGGTCCTCCAGGCGGAGGTAAGTTCTGATTCGGTCGCTATCAAGCAAACCCAACAGCCTCTCGACCCCTGGCCGATCTTGGGGATCGCCCCATTTGTTCCCCCCTATTCCCTGGCTGCCCTTCAAGGCGATGTTGCCCAAGTAGAGGAATGAAAGGACCAGTATGCTCGAAGCTAGGATGCCTCTCCTCTTTCCCATATTCCCTCCCTGTTCGGGTCCGCCTTGACTTTTTGCTGGATTGTGGCATCATGTACTGGAACTTTGCTGGTCTACGAGATCAGCTATTCCCTAACCGAGGGCCATAATTTCGGCAGAGCGGGTCGCCTGTGCGGCCCCCTCGCTTTTTAGGGCCATATCTTTGCCAGCAGTTCTTTGACCCCGATCCTCTGCCTCGGAAAAATAGTAATAACTTCTCGAAGGGTCCCCACAACTTGGCAGATCATGACTCGAACAAGTATGTTATTGCCCCACCCACCGACGGATGCTATTTAGCTCCTTTGAGGGCGGCATCAACTGCCTTGTAATAGGCCTCGGGAGACGGGTATCCCACAAGCATCCGCCCATTGATGAAGCAGGTCGGCGTACTTCCAATATCCAACTGCTTTGCTTCTCGTGCCCCATCTTCGACGCGCGGGAGTGAAGCTTTGGAATCCAGGCATCCTGCCAGCTTGACGCGGTCCACTCCCACCTGGTCCGCATAACCCAAGAGGCTGTCGCGGACGTTGGCGGCGTTAGTGGTAGACTGGTTCTGGAAAATCAGCGAGCGGTAAGGGGCGAAGGCCTCCGGCTTGATCTCGTAGACGCATTCGTTGGCAATGGCGGCGGTCAGCGCCCAATCGTGAATTTGGACAAGAGGAAACTCCTTGAAGATAACTCGAACCTTGTCCCCGTATTTTGGAATGAGCTCTTTTTCAAGGAATTCATGGAGCCGCCCGCACATGGGGCACTCGAGGTCCGCGTATTCCACAATGGTGACCGGAGCACGCGCCGGGCCCTGAGTGGGCTGGTTCGTGGTCACCATGGTTCGCAACGCTTCCCGCTTGAGATCGAATCCCAAGTCGTAGATGCTCCCCAGCACCAGGACACTCTTGTCCTTGGTAACGTAAAAATCCCCAGTTCGCTTCTGCTTCCCGTCATCGGCGGCCACGGTGGTCGCCAACAAATTGGGAAAACCAGAGTCATGGAGGGGCCCTACGGTGAGGTTGCTACTTTCGGGGATTTTAAACTGTTCACGGACGTGTTGAGCAATTTCGCCGTCCGTGGTCGTGTGCAGAGCAAAAAGGAATCCCACGATGAGGAAGCGGCGGTCATTGGTAAGGAATACATTATTAGTTTTCGGTTCCTTGCCATCGTCAGTTGTAATCGTGGAGCTTAGAAAGCCGGGGAAACTCGACGCCTGGAAAGGAGTCGCCGTCACTTTCACCGTATCAGGGATACCAAACTTTTGGCGAACATACGAGACGACCTTCTCGTTCAGGACGGTATCGTCGGAGGCATTCGCTTTGGATCTTGCCACCCGGCCGCCAATCAACATTCCCGCCGCAAGGAGTAAAACCCCACCCAGTACTTCAAAACCAACCCAGTTTTTCCGGATCAATTGACGGACCTCCTCATTCCATTTGAGAAACACCAGCCAAGATATTCGATTCTATAAACCCCGCGCAGGAAAATCAATCAGACTTGCAGCACGTCACCTTCGCGGGCCACCCACTTATACAGCACCGGACTCACCATGCGCCCGAGGAACAACCGGGAAATCATTGCAGTTTCCTCGCTCCGACGACTTCCCGCAATTGTTCGATGGCGAGCATGTAAGTAGCTAATGCCTGGCGGTAAGCCAATTGGGTGGCGCGGTAGCTTCGCTCGGCATCCAGGAAATCGAGCAGGCTGGCGGCTCCGCGCTTGTAAGCGAATTCACTGATATCACGCGAATCCTCGGCCTGCTTCAGATAGCCGGAGAGGTAAAGTTGAACCACCTGGTCCCCCGTCTTGAATGCCTGGTAAGCATTGGCCACGTCCGTCATCACTGTTTCTTCGACCGACGTCTTGGTTTCCTGCGCCTGGGCGATGGCGTAATGCGTACGCGCAATCTCACCCTGATTGCGGTCAAAGATCGGAATTTCAATGTTGAAGGTCAAGCCGGCGCTATTCAGTCCTGAAACGTGCGTATAGTCGAAGGTGGTGGTCAGGTCACGCTTGCCGTTGGCTTTCGCCAGGGAGAATTGGCTCTGTGCAGCCGTCACACCCTGCTGGGCCGCGATGAAGTCCGGCCGCAATTGCAGCGCCTTGAGTTGCAGGTCCTCCTGGTTCATCTTCAGGGGTTCGTAAGCGAGTTCTCCGATCACCTCGTAATCTGCCGGGAGCGTATCGTAACCCAACAGTGCCCGCAGACTCGCAAAAGCTTGGACCAGGCCCAACTGCGCCTGGGAGACGTCCATCTGAAATTGCAGTAATTGAAGCTTGATCTTCAGGAGGTCGCCTTCACTGATCGCCCCCGCTTTGTACTGTTCGGCGCTGAGATTCACCGTCTGTTGATAGCTGCTCAGGTCCTGCTTCGCGAATTGAAGGTTGGATTTGGCCAGAAGGATGCCGACAAATTGCTGGGCCACGTTGAAGGTCAATCCCCGTTCGGTGTCGGTGACTTGCGAGCGTGTCATCGCGGTCTGATCGCGGGCGGCCTGAATGCGAGCCTGCCGCTTGTGCCCTCGCTCGATCGTATAGCTGACTCCGACGTCGAACTCCGTGACTTGGTTGAGGGTGGTGGCGGTCAATTGGCTTGGGCTGAAAATGGGAACGTACAGGTCGTCGTAAGTGAAGACCGGGTTCGGCCGCATGGCCGCAGTAATTTCCTGTGCCTGGCTTTCTGGGATCTCGGTCCGGGCGGCCTTCAAGGCGTGATTGTGGACCACCGCCATTTGGATAGCTTGGTCGAGGTCGATCCGCACGCTGGGCGGGGATTGCTGCGCGGCGACGGTCCCGAATCCCAGGGCAAATACGAAAGGTATTACCGTCATAACCAGCCGAAGTCGAGACCTTGCCCCTTTTTGAGGTATTTGCATATCAGGCATCCTGGCAACACCCCCTAGAAAGATTTGGTTTGGCTGTAAGGCAGATGGCTCTGGAGCACCATAAGGCAGCAAATGATCGACGCCCTGAGAAGCCGTCGTTTTCGAAAAACACTCAATTTTAGAAATTATACCACAATCTGCGCAGGCACAACGCCTGTCCAGCCTGTCCAAAACGTGGGCAAGCGCCGGGTAGTGTGTCATTTGGCGTGGGGTCCTTTTCGAGGCCGCAGGTCATTCCCGCGAAGGCGGGAATCCGCTCCCCAAATCTTTGGGAATGAGCTGTCTACGGACTGGATTCCCGCCTTCGCGGGAATGACCTGCGGCCTCAGGTGCGCATGTCTCGCATACGACAACAGAGAGTAGCGCAGACCTGCCTTTTAGGTCTGCGCTACTCTCTCGGCCGCTTGCGGTACTGTTCGTGGAGCCTCGAGTGTCTGTTCTCCGTCGGAGTCAACTGGCCATTGATGAAGAGATAGCGGACCTGCGTAGGGATGGCCAGCGGATCGCCATCCGTGACGATGAGGTCCGCCATCTTCCCGGGCTCGATAGTGCCGAGCTGGTCGGCGAGGCCGAGGATCTGTGCGGGATAGAGCGTGACGGCTTTCAAGGCCTCGTCATAAGGGAGTCCATAGGCAACGGCGTTGGCGGCTTGGTAGGGCAGGCGGCGCGCGAAGGACGCGTCGTCGAAGCTGGCAAAAGCGATTTTGATGCCGGCGGACTGAAGTTGCCCCGGGGTGGCGTAGGACTGATCGTAGGGCGCGTCTTCATCTTCGGGCAGAGATTGGGTGGGCCCGAGAATCACCGGAACGTGCTTGGAGGCCAGCAGGTCTTTGACCTTATAAGATTCAGAGCCGCCGCCCAGGATCATCCTGAGCATCTGCTTTTCACAGAACTCCACCGCATCCCGAATGGCGCGCTTCTGATTGGCCACCACCAGCACTGGCAGCTTGCCTTGCACCACGGGCGCCAGAGCTTCGAGTTTCAGGTCGCGATCGTAGTTCTCGCTCGAGCCTTTTTCCATGGCCTGGGCGTAATGCCGCGCCCGCTCCAGCAAGTCCGCCAGCTCGAAAATTCGTTTGTCGTACTCCTGCTTCACTTCCGTGAACGGGCGCTCCCGGGGGCTGAAGGTGGCGAGGTCAAACGACCGGGTCTGCAACTTGGGCCAATGCACCACCATCGCTACGGAGCGGCGAATGAGCATCTCCTCAACCGTCCAGCCCGCCAGATGGATGGCCGAAGCCTGCCCGGCTATCACCGTGCCTGCACCGCCACGGAACCCGCCTCCTCCGCCCAGCGGTGCGGCGAGGGCGTGCGTGATGCCGTTGGCGCGCGCCACCGGGATCAGCTCGCTGGCCGGGTGGACGGCCGTCATGGCCACTAATTGCGGGTTGTAATTCCCCACGTCGGTGGTGTCCACCGTGGCCGGCACGGCTTCGACCTCCCGCAGGCCGAGAGTGGTGGCGGAGTCGAAGATCCCGGGATAAACTTCCAGCCCCTTGGCTTCAATTACCTCAGCATCGCCGGGAACGTCCACGTTCTGGCCCACGGCAGCGATCTTGCCGTCGCGAATCACCACGGTGGCGTTCTCGACCGGCGGGCCGGCCAGGGTGTAGACCTTCGCGCCACGCAGGGCGTAGACGTGCGCAGGAGCGGCCGGCTCCGGGGCCGCGTTGGTGCGAAGCCACGATGTGACAAGCAGCACGGTCACCACGGTGGCCGTGAGCGCTAGCGCTATCCGTCGAAGGCTCATTTTCTTCGCTCTCCTTCTCTGTTGTAGGGGCGGCCCTTGTGGCCGCCCTGGGCACCCACAAGGGGTGCCCCTACTACCCTGCTCACACGGACGGCTTCGAAGCCGCGCCGGGAGGCGCCGCGCCCGGCGGGGCCGCCTTGGGGGTAACACCCGGCCGTCGGGGCCTTTTCGCCCCCTCCGCCGCTCTGGTTTCTTTCTCCAGCAGCGCTTTCTTTTCCTTCTCCAGCGCGGGGCGGCGCGCAATGTCCTGCTGGCGGTCGAAGTAAACCTGGCCATCGATCAAGACTTTCTGCGGCACCGCGTAGACGCTGAGCGGGTCCTTGTTGTAAATGGCAAGGTCGGCATCCTTGCCGGGTTCGATCGAGCCCACGCGATCCGCGATTTGCAACTGGATGGCCGGGTTGATGGTCACCAGCTTCAGCGCGTCGTCGTGTGAAAGCCCGCCCCACTTCATGCACTTGGCCGCTTCCTGGTTCAAGTGCCGGGCCTCCTCGCCGCTATCGGAGTTGATCGAGACCACGACGCCGCGCTCGGTCATGAGGGCGGCATTGTAGGGGATGGCGTCGAAGGCCTCCATCTTGTAAGCCCACCAGTCGGAAAACGTGGAGCCGCCCGCGCCGCTTTTGGCGATTTCATCCGCCACTTTGTAGCCCTCGAGCACGTGCTGGAAGGTCGCAATCTTGAAGTGGAACTCCTCCGCCACGCGGATCATTTGCAATATCTCATCCTCGCGGTAGCAGTGGATGTGGATCAGCCGCTTGCCCTCCAGGATCTCCACGAGCGGCTCGAGTTTCAGGTCACGCCGAGGCGGAATCAAGTTCGATTCGCCGGCGGCTTTCTTGCTCTTGTACTCGTCCCAGGCTTTCTTGTAATCCACCGCCTCCGAGAAGGCCTCGCGGTATACGTCCATCACGCCCATGCGCGTGGAGGGATAGCGCGGCGGTGTTCCGGAAATCGACATGCCGGAGCGCTTGGGGTTTTCGCCCAGGGCGAACTTGATACCCGGCAACGCGCCTTGGAAGGGAAGGTCTTTGGCCAGCTTTCCCCAGCGCAGCTTGATCACGATGGTTTGGCCGCCGATGGCATTGGCGCTGCCGTGCAGAATGTTGGCGGCGGTGACGCCGCCCGCCAGGTCGCGATAGATGTCGATGTCCTCGGGGTTCAAGACGTCGGCGATGTTCACCATGGAAGAGACGCTGACGCTGCCTTCGTTGACGCTTCCGGCCACGGCGATGTGCGAATGGCAGTCGATGATCCCCGGCATCACGAACAGGCCCGCAGCATCAATTACCTTGGCGCCCTCCGGCGCTTTCAAGCCTTGGCCGACCTCTGCGATCTTGCCGTCCCGGATCAGCACGTCACCGTTCTCAATGGTCCCCTTGGTGACGGTAAGGATGGTGCCGGATTTGATTAATGTGACCTCCGCAGCCTTGGCCCCAAGGGCGCAAACGGCCAGGAGGGCCAGCATCGCTAGCGTCATCGAGCGCTGAACTCTTGACAATGGCCCCTCTCCCCTTGTCCAGATCCCTGCCCTCTCCCCCTTGGGGGAGAGGGTGGACCGCACCGGCGTTTTCTTCAGCCGGGGCGGGCCGGGTGAGGGGGTTCCTGCTAAGCCACACTCCGTCAACAATAATGCGTGGCTGGAGACTAGATTGCTGAGCAAACGGCAAGCGCGTTTCATCTAATCTACCTCCTGGCGGGTATTTACACCCGGAGCCGCGCTGCTGGGGCGCGAGCCCGTAAAGTCCACCGAGGCGCCGCCCCCGCTGGCTGTCCCTTTCATCTGCTCGCCTTCGAGTGTGCCGCTGAAGATGACGTCGGTGGGGTTGCCCCCCAAAGTAAGGCCGAGCGTGAAGCTGAACTGGTTGCCGCTCACCCAGCCGTCGCGGATCGAAACCGTGCCCATGGACCCGATCATGGCGCCGGAGACGCCGGTGAGCGAGCCGCTGAGCGTGCCGTCGGGCGCCATGCTGAGGTCCGCCGTGGCCTCCTCCGGACCCTGCGGACCCGTCAGGCTGATTTTCCACTTCCCGGCCGGCCTGACCGTCGGAGGCGCCGCGGGCCGTCCGGGCTCGCGCACTTCGTAGCGGCGGCCGTCCACAAAGGTCATTTTCACTTTGGTCTTTTCATTGAAAGGATCCCCATCGGTCACCACCAGATTGGCAATCTTGCCGGGCTCGATCGAGCCTAAACGGTCGCCCACGCCCAGGATCTCCGCGGCGCTCAGGGTGAAAGCACGCAGCGCGGCATCGGCAGCGAGGCCGGCGTCGATGGCCTTCTTCGCGTTCTTGAGCGCGTCCTTGGGAGGTCCCATCCCTTCAAAATAGAAAGCGAACTTCACCCCTGCCTTCTGGAGCGCCGCCGGGGATGAGGGCGCGCGGTCGCGGAAGCGGAGCACGCGCAACGGCTCCTCCGCTTCCGGGTCGGCGTCTTTCTCCTTCTCCGGCCACTTCAGGTTCACCAGCAGCGGAACCTTCGCCGCCGCGAGTTCATCGGCGTCCTCGTAGCCTTGCTGGCCGCCGTAAATAACCGTGCGCGCGCCCAGGCGATCCGCCAGCAGCAGCACCCGGTGCATTTCCTGCGCGGTGTTTCCAGGTAACAAGACCGGACGCCCTGAGGCCAGCGCGTCGTTCACGACGATTTCCGCCCGGTCATAGGCGGGCCGCTCCAGCCCCGCCGGATGCGCGCGGTAAATGGACTCCGATTGGTTGTACCAGTTGGCATCCAGAAAGACCTGGCGGACGTAGGCGATCACGCCCATCAGCGAGTCGGGGAAGTTTCCGAAGCCGCGCACGGGTTGGAGGGTAATAAGAAGGGCGCTGGGCGCGGCCACCACCATTTCCCCCGGCCGCTCGCCGGCAAGGTTCACCACCGCGCCTTGGCCGGGGAAAATCCCCGTCATCGGCGCGGCCAGGGTGGAGGTGAAGCCGGCGTTGCGCCAGGTTTCAACCCGCTTGTCATCGGGCTTGAGCTCGTCTGCCGCGTTCATCCAGGGCGTGCTTGCCGGCCGATCCTCCGGGCCGTGAGAAACCGCCTGCGCCGGCTGGGCTTGACCCCGGGCGGGGAGCGCGCCACCTCCTGCCGGGCCGGGCATGGCCGGCGCCGGCGGGCCTAGTCCGAGGTCGCTCAGGGCATTGATGAAGCCAGGGTACACCGTCAGACCCTTGCCTTCGATCACCCAGGCCTCCGGCGGGATGCTCACATTTTCGCCCACCGCCACGATCAGGCCCTTGGCTATTACTACCGTGCCACTCTTGATCTCAGGCCCCGAAACCGGCACGATGCGCGCGTGGCGGATGGCAAAGTAGCGGGGCTCTTCCGCCCGCGCGCCGATCCCGCAGAACGGGACGAGCACCAGTGCCGCCAGCAGCCACTTCCCTTGGAATATCGCCTTCAAAACTCTGCCCACACATCTCGCCATGACGTGCTCCTTCGGCGTCATTCCGCGCCGCATTCACAGTCAGTGCTTCCCACCTTGTGAAAGCCGACATGTTACGCCAGCCGATTCACGGATTCAAGGCATTAATCTGGAGTGCGGCCCGCCGTGGCGGGCTGCCGCTTTACCCCCGCGAGCTTGCTCGCAGGACGGCTCGCTGGGTACAATCGACGAGTCGCGGGACGGCCAGCAAGCTGGCCCGTAGAAAAGCGGCAGCAAGCTGCCGCACTCCAAAGCCGGACCGCCTCAAAAGTCGCAGAGGGTTCTATGCGCGACTCTCTCTGGTCGGGGCGCTCGTTATCTTTCCACGGGAATCAGGAATGCTTGGGGGATCCGTCTGTCCAGCGTCGCCAGAACTGCGCTGTTCGCTCCGGCGAGTTGCGCCAGATGGCCGTCCGTTGTTTGTTTTGCGGTCTTGACCCAAGTGGGAAGATGGGAGATGTCTTGGGCGTCGGGAATAAACGTAAAGGTCACCGTTCGTGCTGCCTTAAGCCGCTGCAACAGGTTGCAGGCTTGCCCAACGGTAAATCCGTACTGTGGCGCTTGCGCGAGCACTCGGACAAAACCTAGCTCGGTAATCGAGCAGGTTGCCAGTTCGGGGGTTCCCTCCGCGGCCAGCCTCCGCACCCATCGGGCAACCCGCTCGTGGAATTCGTGTTCAAGGAAGCCAAGCGCGACCAGGGCATTCACGTCGAGCAGGTATTTCATGGAAACTCAGCCAAAATCTCGCGGACCTGCCTGCTGCTCAAACGCGGAGCCCCCGTTCCCGCGCTCAGAACCGGAAGACCTGTAATCCGGTCAACGAGGAAGGTCACGTTGGAGAAGCGCGTTTTCCGCGGAGTTAAGACTACTCGCCCAGCCTGCACTTTCGCGTCGAGCGAATCGCCAGGCTGGAGACCTAGTCTGCGGCGAATTGCGCCCGCAAGTACGATCTGGCCCTTGGTGGAAAGTTTCAATTCCATGGTAAGAAAATCTTACCACAGAATCCGTCAGGGCACAAGGAGATTTGGCGGACCTGCATTGCTGACGCCGGCCGGCGCGGGTGGCGCCGATCCGCCGCGGCGGACCCTTCATGTCGGCGACCGTTAAGAAGCCAGAACAGGCCATGGATAAGACATGGCGACAGAGATGTTGCCCGTGTTCGTGGGCCGCATACATAAAAGGCAGTGTATACGCCATCCGCGATCTCCCGGAGCTTTTCGTAGCGGCCGGCTTCTCGATCTGGAACATGGCCACAGGTTAGCTTGGTAGCTTGTCAATGGTCACGTATCACTGCTCTTGCGAGCCTATTGCCAGTTTAATCGTGTCTCGCGGCGAATCCCAAAGCGGGTTATAATAAACAGAAGAGGTTTGGGATGGGAAATCAGTACATCGAACAGCGCGAGGGTGGCTACTACGTTTCCGGGACCAGAGTTTCGCTCGATTCTGTCGTCTATGCCTTTCTGCGCGGCGAGTCCCCAGAGGGCATCGTCGAATCATTTCCGGCGCTCAGTTTGGAGCAAGCGTATGGCGCCATCGCGTTTTACCTGGCACACCAGCAAACGGTTGATGCTTACCTTCAGGAGGGGCGGGCGGATTTCGAGCGGATGCGCGAAGAGGCTCGCCGCAAACACCCGGCCCTATACGCAAAACTGGAGGCGGCGCGCCGTTCAATGCCGAGTTCCCGCGCATGAAACCGCGCTTCTTGGCCGACGCGGACTTCAACCAAAAGATTGTTCTCGGCCTTCTCCGGCGAGAACCCACGATCGACTTTCAGACCGCGTCCGAAGGCCACGTAATCGGTCGGCCCGACCTGGAGGTTCTCGCCATCGCTGCCCGTGAAAATCGAATTCTGATATCACACGACTGCGGAACTATGCCGGCACACTTCACCCGATTCACTGCAACACGATCAAGCCCCGGACTGATTCTCGTTTCGCCGGAGATCGACATTGGGACAGCAATCGAAGACCTGCTGCTGATTTGGGCTGCGTCGACTCCTGAGGAGTGGCGAGACAAAATCGGCTTTGTCCCATTATGAAAGCTGCGAAATGAGCTTGGCTTTCCCCGTTGCGGCAAAGCCTTAGGCTCAAGGGGGAATTGAACTGTTCTCAACCCGCCTGTGGCGGGTAGCGCAGCATGGCATTTTATGTCGGCGAGCGTTAACAGGTCAGAACAGGCCATGGATAGGGCGCGGTGACAGAGAGGTTACCCGTGTTCGTGGGGCGCATACATAAAAGACAATGCATGCGCCACCCGCGAAGAATCTCGCTCTGGGCTATTCGCCGGCAAACTGCAAAGCGCGAGGTGCGGTTCAGGATTAGGCCTGACAAGGATTACCCTGATTCGCCGATAACAGGCGGGGTCCGGTGGGGAAGGTAGTGTCAGAGGGGCTGAATGCGTTGGCAGAGGTGGAGTTAGAAGTCCGGCAAGATTTTGCAGGCAGTAAGAAAATTTCACCCCTC